>Ga0181593_10000992_pt1 | contig 25572 bp, 25 predicted proteins | sample 071ome_19_FD_133756 | JGI IMG/M metagenome (GOLD analysis project Ga0181593, IMG submission 133756) | Coastal salt marsh microbial communities from the Groves Creek Marsh, Skidaway Island, Georgia - 071413AT metaG (megahit assembly) | ecosystem: Environmental > Aquatic > Marine > Intertidal...
CTTGGCCGACGATGCAATTGTTAAAACTATTTATGATGTAAGCGGTACAGACACCTTGACCGCATCCTTTTCCACCCAACCAGTCATCATCAATCTCAATGAAACAGAGTTCAGTTTTATAGGATCTCGCACAGCTGTTACCACTGCATTTGGCACCATCATAGAAAACGCGGAAGGATCTCAATCTTCTGATGTAATCATCGGCAATCAAGCCGCAAACCGTCTCGAAGGGAAAAATGGCGACGATGTAATTGCGGGCCAGGTTGGAAGCGATATCATATTTGGCGAGAATGGCAACGACATATTATATGGCAATAAAAACACAGACCTCTTACTCGGTGGTACCGGTAACGATACACTTTACGGGGGCCAAAACGATGGTATTCCGTCCGGTACTCCACTCGCATTGAGAGACGGTATAGATTCTGTCTCCGGTGAAGATGGCGAAGATTTGCTTTACGGGAATCACGGCGCTGATCTCCTAGACGGGGGCCAAGGTAGCGATACTATATTTGGCGGGCAAGATGATGACACACTTTCTGGTGGTCTCGGCGATGACGTCCTTATCGGAAATTTAGGACGGGACGTATTTTTATTCTCCAATACGAATGAAGGAACCGATCAGATTTTTGGATTTGAAACGCTTGGTGATACTTTAGGCCTATCATCAGGCGTTTCCCTTGTTTCTATCACGGTTCAAAGCACAGACACGATACTGACTCTCAGCAGCGGAACTGCAATAAAATTGATTGGAGTATCCGATTTTAGCCCTACCGCCCTAACATTGGTCTAACTCGTCTTAAACTGGGTCTGGGGAGCCCACGGACAACCACCGAGTTAACCTCCATCCCGTGGAAGGTTAAACGCCATCACCGCGCCAACGCGCCCAGCCGTTGTGCCCACCCGCCAATCATCCCTCTTCCCACCTCCCCCGCTTTCCTTCATTGCGCAAACCCGCCCCGAGCCTTATGTTCCGGGAAAATTCGCCAGGAGTTCGGCAGCGCCGATGACCGACCTTTCGCATATCCGCAATTTTTCCATCATCGCCCATATCGACCATGGGAAATCCACCCTGGCGGATCGGCTGATCCAGTATTGCGGCGGCCTTCAGGACCGGGAGATGAAGGAGCAGGTGCTCGACTCGATGGATATCGAGCGGGAACGCGGCATCACCATCAAGGCCCAGGCGGTGCGGCTAAACTACAGGGCGGATGACGGCGAGACCTATGAGCTGAACCTCATGGACACGCCCGGCCATGTCGACTTCGCCTATGAGGTCAGCCGGTCGCTATCGGCTTGCGAGGGCTCGCTGCTGGTGGTTGACGCGAGCCAAGGGGTCGAGGCGCAGACCCTGGCCAATGTCTATCAGGCGATCGACGCCGATCACGAGATCATTCCGGTCCTGAACAAGGTCGATCTTCCCGCCGCCGAGCCCGAAAGGGTGCGCGCCCAGATCGAGGAAGTCATCGGCCTTGACGCTAGCGACGCGGTGGAGATCTCGGCGAAGACCGGCCTCAACATCAAGGACGTTCTGGAGGCGCTGGTCACCCGGCTGCCGCCGCCCAAGGGCGATCCCGACGCCCCGCTGAAGGCGCTTTTGGTGGATTCCTGGTACGACCCCTATCTCGGCGTGATGACCTTGGTGCGGGTCTATGACGGCACCCTCAAGAAGGGTCAGAAGATCCGGATGATGCAGACCGGCGCGACCCATCCGGTGGATCGCGTCGGCATCTTCACCCCGAAGCTGACCGAGATCAGCGAGCTCGGTCCCGGCGAGATGGGCTTCATGACCGCCGCGATCAAGACCGTGGCGGATTGTCAGGTCGGCGACACGATAACCGAGGAACGACGCCCGACCGAGCAGGCCCTGGCCGGCTTCAAACCCAGCGTGCCGGTGGTGTTCTGCGGCCTGTTCCCGGTCGACGCGGCGGAATACGAGAATTTGCGGGACAGCTTGGACAAGCTCCGGCTGAATGACGCGAGCTTCTCCTTCGAAGCGGAAAGCTCGGCCGCCCTCGGTTTCGGCTTCCGCTGCGGGTTCCTCGGATTGCTGCACCTGGAGATCATTCAGGAACGCCTGGAGCGCGAGTTCGATCTCGACCTGATTACAACGGCGCCGAGCGTGGTCTACCGGGTCAACATGACCTCCGGCGAGACCCTGGAGTTGCACAATCCCTCGGACATGCCCGACGTGGTCAAGATCGCCTCGATCGAGGAGCCGTGGATTACCGCGACGATTTTCGTGCCCGACGAGTATCTCGGGCCGATCCTCTCGCTCTGCACCGACCGACGCGGCGAGCAGGTGGAGCTCACCTATGTCGGCGCCCGGGCGATGGTGGTCTACAAGCTGCCCCTAAACGAGGTGGTGTTCGATTTCTACGATCGCTTGAAGTCGATCAGCCGCGGCTATGCCAGCTTCGACTATCAGATCGACGGCTATCGAGAGGGCAATCTCGTGCGCATGAGCGTGCTGATCAACGCCGAGCCGGTCGACGCCCTGTCGATGGTCATCCACGCCAGTCAGGCCGAGCCGCGCGGCCGCGCGCTCTGTGGCCGTCTGAAGGACCTGATCCCGCGTCAGCTCTTCAAGATCCCGATCCAGGCCGCGATCGGCGGCAAGGTCATCGCCCGGGAAACCATCAGCGCCATGCGCAAGGACGTGACCGCCAAGTGCTATGGCGGCGACGCGACGCGAAAGCGCAAGCTTCTGGAAAAGCAGAAGAAGGGCAAGAAGAAGATGCGGCAGTTCGGGCGCGTCGACATTCCCCAATCGGCTTTCATCGAGGCGTTGAAGATGGGCGACGCGTGAGGCCGGAATGACGACCAAGCCACGCACCGTTGCCGTGACCGGCGCCAGCCGGGGTCTCGGCGCCGCGATCTCGCTGGAACTGGCGCGCCGGGGCTTTACCGTCGGCTGTCTCTCGCGCAAGGGCATCGGGCCCGAGGACCAGGAAGTGCCGGCGGATCTTGCGTCAGGGATGATCAACCTCGCCTGCAACGTCACCGACGAGGCCGAGGCGCGCGCGGCGCTTGAGGCGTTGACCGCGAGGACCGGCGCCCTGAACGCCATCATCAACAATGCCGGCATCCACAAGCAGGGCCGCAGCACGGAATTCGAAAGCACCGCCTTCGCCGAGGTCATGGCCGTGAACGCGACGGCGGTTTTCGCCATGTGCCGCGAGGCGCACCCGTTCCTCGTGGCGGCGGGCGGCGGATTAATCGTCAATATCGGCTCGCATTACGACAAGATGGGCGTACGCCAGCACGCCGCCTATTGCGCGGCCAAGGCGGCGGTCGGCGCGATCACCCGCTGCCTTGCCGTCGAATGGGCCCGCGACAACATCCGGGTGATCGACGTCGCGCCCGGCTTTACGCTTACAGACCTCAACAAGCCGCATATGGAAAGCGAGCGCTTCCGCGACTTCATCACCAAGGCGATCCCGCTCGGACGTCCGGGAGAGCCCGAGGAAGTCGCCCGCTTCGTCGCCGCGCTGGTCGCCGAGGACATTCCCTTCGCCACGGGCGAGACCTACTATCTCGACGGCGGCCAGGCGATTTCGAACTAAACGAGCCACATCACTTCAGGGGGACATCATGGGTAAACCGATCATGGAACAGGTCGCCGACGCCAAGGCCGTCGTCCCGGCCATCGGCGCGGACGAGGTCAAGGGCATGCTGGGGCGCGACGACGTGCTGATCGTCGACGTGCGCGACGGCACCGAGGTCGCGGCCAGCGGCAAGGTCAAGGGCGCGGTGCACGCGTCCCGCGGTGTCATCGAGTTTCAGGCCGACCCCAGCTCGCCGATGCACAAGCCGGAATTCTCCACCGACAAGACGGTCATCGTCTATTGCGCTTCCGGCGGCCGCTCGGCGCTGGCCGGCAAGGCCTTGAAGGATCTCGGCTATACCGATGTGCGCAATCTCGGCGGCTTCGCCGGCTGGGTCGAGGCCGGCGGCGAGGTGGAGAAGTAGGGCGCGCTAGCGCTTCCTCAGCGCCCCCAATATCTCTTCGGTATGCTCCCCCAGCTTCGGCGCGGGGCGATGCAGCTTGGCGGGGGTTTCCGATAGTTTCACGGGAAAGCCCGTCATCTTGACCTTGCCGTGGCCCGGCTGATCGGCTTCCAGGACCATGTCCTGCGAGAGCACCTGGGGATCGGAGAAAACCTCCTCCAGGTTTTGCACCCGCCCGCATGGACAGCCGGCGGCGTTGATGACGTCGATCCAATGGTCGACGGTCTGGGTCTTGGTGACTTCGTTGACGATCTCCAACAGGGCCGGACGGTTGGCCATGCGATCCGCGTTGGTGCGAAATCGGTCTTCCTCGAGAATATGCTCTAGCCCGAGCACGCCGAGGAAACGATGTACGAAAACATCATTGCTCGGGGCCACGGCGACCATGCCGTCCTTGGCCGGGAAAAGGCCGTAGGGCGCGACGATCGGGTGATTATTGCCGGTCCTCTCGGGCACCTTGCCGGTGGCGAAATACTGCGCCGACAAATAGGCCATCATGCTGATCAGGCCGTTGGTGAGGCTGGTTTCCACCATCTGACCCTCGCCGGTTCGCTCCCGCGCCTGGAGCGCCGTAACCACGCCGAACGCGCAGTAAAGACCGGCGATCAGATCGCTCATCGGCGGCGCGCCGCGCATCGGATCGCCGTCCGGCGGACCGTTCACGCTCATGAAGCCGCTCATGGCCTGGGCGATGAAGTCGAAACTCGGCCGATCCACATAGGGACCGCTTGAGCCATAGCCGCTGACCGAGGCATGGACCAATCGTGGATTGATTTGCTTCAGCCGCTCCGGCGGAAAACCCATTTTGGCGAGCACGCCGGGCCGGTAATTCTCCACGAGAACATCGGCGTCCCGCAGCAGCAACGCCAGATCCTCCTTGCCCTCGTCGGTATAGAGATCCAGCAGGATCGACTTCTTGTTGCGGTTGAATTGAACGAAATACCAACTCAAATCGTCCTTGATCGCCCCCTGGCGGCGGATCGGGTCGCCTCCCTTGGCGGACTCGACCTTGATCACCTCGGCGCCCATGTCGGCCAGCAAGAGAGTGCAAAACGGTCCCGCTAGGATGCGGGTCAGGTCAATGACCCGGATGCCGGAAAGCGCCATCGTCGGGCTCCGTAAACTGATTGGGTGGTCGAACGGGGTTAACCGGCGGCGGTCGCCACTTCGTCCATTGAATGGAGTTGCAGGCGTGGGCCGGCCTTCATGACCTGTCCTGGCAGCTCGCGTCCCATGACGTCTTGTACATCATGAGCGACATCGATCATCCTCGAGAGGTCGATGCCGGTTTCGATCCCCATCTCGTGCAGCATATGGACCAGATCCTCGGTACAGATATTGCCCGTCGCCTTCGGCGCGAAGGGACAGCCCCCCATGCCGCCAAAGGACGCGTCGTAATGGGTGATACCCTCGTCCAAGCCGGTCAGGACATTCACCAGGCCGATACCTCTTGTATTATGAAAGTGCAGATGAATCGGTAGGTCGGGCACGGTGTCCTGGATATGCCTGATCGCGCGCTGCACCACCGGCGGCGTCGCCATGCCCGTGGTGTCGCCGAAGCCGACGCCGGTGAAGCCGAATTCCTTATAGTGCCGCGCGACATATTCCAGCTTTTCCACGGGCACATCGCCCTCGAAGGGACAGCCGAGCGCCGTGGCGATGGCGCCATGCACGGGGATACCCGCGTCGCCGGCGATCTTGGCGACATCCTCGAAACCCGCGAGAGACTCATCGACCGTGCGGTTGACGTTCTTCAGATTATGGCTTTCGGAAGCCGACATGAAGACGATGATCTCGTCGACCCCGGCCTCGCAAGCCCGGATCGCGCCCTTGGCGTTTGGCACCAGGGCGGAGAGAACCGTCCCCTTGGTGCGGTCCAAACCTTCCAAAACCTCGACCACGTCGACCAGTTGCGGCACCGCGCGCGGCGAGACGAAGGAGGAGAATTCGATCCGCGGCACGCCCGCGTCGATCAGTTTGTTGATCAGCCGGATCTTGTCGGCGGTCGGCACGAAGTATTTTTCCGCCTGCAATCCGTCACGCGGACCAACCTCGCAAATCTCGACCTTTGTGGGTCTCGCCATCAGTGTCATCCTTCGTTGATACAAATCGATAAAAAGCCTTCGCCGCGCCCGGTTATCGCATCAAACCAACCCGCGCGGGGAAATGTTTTTCGGGGCTCACCGGGTTAGTCGAAAGAGACGAACACCCCCTTGCCGGTCTTGGCCTGATCAAACAACCGATAGGCCTCCTCGGCCTGGCTGATATCCCACTGGTGGGTAAAGATCTTGTCCAGGTTGATCTTGCGGTCGGCGATGAAGCGCGCGCAATCCGCTTGAATGACCTTCGAGAAAGTCCAGTGACCGACGATGTTCAACTGACGGAAAATCAGATCCGGCATAACCTCGATATGCAGGTCGCCGCCGACACCCACCATGCAGGCGGTACCCCAGATCCGCGTCGAGCGCACCGCCGCCCGGCGCGCATCCACCGAGGACGTGCAATCGACGGTCTTGTCCGCGCCTTCGCCATGGGTGAGTTCCATCACCGCCTCGACCGGATCGACCGCGCCTGGGTCGATCACCGCGTCGGCGCCCCAATCGAGCGCCAGTTGCCGCCGTTCCGGTGAAAGCTCCACCGCGATCACCCGCGCGCCCATCTCGACCGCCAGCAAGGTCGCCGACAAGCCGACCGGCCCCTGGCCGAAGATGGCGACTGTTTCATCACCCTCCAGGCCTATCCTCTTCAAGGCGCCATAGGCGGTGCCGGTACCACAGGCAACCGCCGCGCCGGCCTGAAACGAAACCTGCTCGGGCAAGGGCACCAGGGAATGGGCCGCGACGCTCATGTATTTGGCATGCGCGCCATGACCGCCATAGCCGTAGGCCACCGCGTCCTCCAGGCACATCTGGGTCCAACCGGTCTGGCAATGACGGCAAACGCCGCAGCCATCGTAATGGTGATCCATCACCCGATCACCGATCTTGGCCTCGTTCGGACCGACGGCCGAGCCGACGGCGACGACCACGCCGCAGGGCTCATGCCCCGCGATCACCTGGCCCTCGATCCGGTTGGCGCCCACGGCCACCCGGCCGGTAGGGCTGCGATAGGCGCCAAGATCCGTGCCGCACATCCCGGATGCCTTGATCTCCAGCACCACGTCTCGCGGCCCCGGCGTGGGATCGGCGAAATTGGCGATCTCAAGCTTGCGATCACCGGTGAATGTAATGCCCTTCATTGATGGCCTCCCAACAGCCATTGCTCGTTTTAACGATTGATCCGTTCTAGGCCTTGATGCGGGCCGGTAACTCCTTGATGCCACGCAGAAAGTTGGAATAGACCCGCTTGGGCGTCCCGGTCACCTCGATCTCGAGGCCACGCGCCAGGACTTCTTCCCATAGGATCTGAAGCTGGAGTTCCCCCAACCGGTCGCCGACGCAACGATGGATACCCCAACCGAACGCCAGATGCTGGCGCGGCTTGCGGCGATCCAGCCGGAAACTATCGGGATCGTCGACCACCTCTTCGTCGCGGTTACCCGAGACGTACCACATCACCACCTTGTCCCCCTTGGCGATGTGATGACCGTTGAGCTCGGCGTCGCGGCTCGCCGTGCGGCGCATGTGAATGACCGGGGTCTGATAGCGGATCGTCTCGGGCACCAGCTTGGCCACAAGCGAGGGGTCGGCGCGAAGCCGGCGCATCTCATCGGGATTCTCATGCAACGCCAAGAGCCCGCCGGACATGGTGTTGCGGGTCGTGTCATTGCCGCCGACGATCAGCAACGCCAGGGTACCGATGAACTCCCTCGGCGTAAGGTCCTTGGTCGATTCGCTATGCGCCATCATCGAGATCAGATCCCGACGCGGCGGCGCCTTGGCCCGCTCCGCCCAGAGCGTGCCGAAGGCATCCGCCATCTTGCCCAGCTCGGCCAGTTGCTCCTCGCGAGAGCGCACCAGCGCATCCGGGGCGTTGTAGTCGGTGATCGCCACATCCGACCAATAGGTCAGGTTCCGGCGCTCCTCCCAGGGATAGTCGAACAAGGTCGCCAGCATCATCGTGGTCAATTCGATCGAGACCAGGTCGACCCAGTTGAACTCCTCGCCGCGGGGCAGACCGTCCAGGATCTCGCCGGTACGCCGGCGGATCGTCGCCTCCATGCCGTTCATCACGGAGGGCGAGAAGATCGGCTGCACGGTCTTGCGGTGGGCGGTGTGCCGGGGTGGGTCCATGCGAATAAAGCTTTGGGTTTCCTGCCCCTCGGGCTGATCGATGATTTGAATGCCGCCAAGCTCGTTGGAATAGGTCTCGTGATCGATGGAGACCGCCATGATGTCATTGTACTTGGTGATCGACCAATACGGTCCGTAAGGGCTTTCCGGGTGATAATGGATCGGGCTTTCGCGGCGCATCCGGGCGAAGAGCGGTCCCCAGCTATCGTCCTCGTACAGCTTTGGATCGCTGACATCGGGCATGTCGATCATGTTTTCCGCGAGAACCATGGCTCTCCCCTTATCCGTCGCCTTATCCGCCACCCGACCGAGAGGGCATTGCCACTATATCAGAACTTCCAATGCGGCGGCACGGCGCCGGCGACCGGAGACCGGAAACTCGCGATCCGGTCCGAGGCCAGCGAGCCGATGTAACAGGTCTTCAGATCCGGCCCGCCGAACCCGATGCTGGCGCAGTTTCCGAGAATGCTCTCGTTCGCCGCCACCAGATGCGCCCGCGTATAGGTGTCGTTCTGGTAGGCTTCCTCGGCCCGGTCGGTCACCCCCTGGTCGCCGCCGTCAAAGACCACGTGCTGGCCGCCATCCGGCGCCACGCGGACGATCCGATTGCTGACCACGCTGGTGCACCAGATACCCCCCTCGGCATCGAACTCGAATCCGTCCGGAAAGATCCCGATGCCGTAGTCGGCCGCGGTCTCGCGAGGACCGAGATCATTGTTCGCCTTGATCTCGAAACGACAGATCGACCGCCCCATCGTCTCATGCACATAGAGCCAGCGCCCGGAGGGGTCGACCTTGTTCTCGTTGGTAAAGCCGATGCCTTCGGCCACGACCCTCGGCGCCGCGTCGCCATCGACCAGGATCACGAAGCCATCCGCGAAGTCCTTCTTGAAGGATAGGTCCCGGTTACGTGCCCAGGTGCTGACGGAAATCCATATCCGTCCAGCTTCGTCGCGGTTGGCGAAATTGCACGCCGGCAGGGTCTTCCCGTCCACCTCGGTCAGGAAAGCCTCCATCCGCCCGTCACGATACAGCCGGTAGACCCCGCCCTCGTCGCCCACATTGGCGATCAGGAACGAGCCGTCCGGCATCAGCGAATATCCGTTCGGGATGAAGCCATCGGGAATATCACCGGTCCTTGCGAGAAACAGCTCGGGCGCCCCGGTTTTCCCAATGCTCACGATCCCGCCACCGTCGGCGGCATGGCTGGCGAACAGATCCCCCTTCTCGGTCGCCACCACGCATTCCGGGCGAACCAGGCCGGAGCCGATGAAAGTGAGATCGTTTTCGGTGATGGTGAACATGGCGAGGCTCCTTGTACTGGGGGACCGTGCACAGGCTAATCAACCGCTCCATCACCCGGCAAGCCGACAAATCTCCGGAACCGAGCTCCGGCATCCATCATCGGATCGATGATCCCGTAGATGGCGCCAACCGGCGAAAACGCTGGTCACAAGTCGCCCACCCCGCCATCCTCGCGGGAACCACGCCACAGCTTTCATCGGAGATCCACCATGACCACGTTCCGCACCCTGGCCGAGGGCCTGCAATTTCCCGAGGGGCCGATCGCGATGTCCGATGGCTCGGTGATCCTGGTGGAGATCGGGCGTGGGACCTTGACCCGAGTTTGGGGGGATGGGCGTTCAGAGGTGATCGCGACACCCGGCGGCGGGCCGAACGGGGCGGCGATCGGGCCGGACGGCGCCTGCTATATCTGCAACAATGGCGGGCTCAAGTTCGAGCGTGATGCCTCGACCGGCAATTCACGGCCCGTCGGACAGGCGGACAACTATGTCACCGGGCGGATCGAGCGGATTGACCTCTCCACCGGCAAGGTGGACCGGCTCTATGATAAATGCGGCGACTTCAAGCTGAACGGGCCCAACGACATCGTCTTCGACCATGACGGCAATATGTGGTTCACCGATCTCGGCAAGACCCGGCATCGCGACATGGACCGGGGCGCCGTCTATTGGGCGAAACCCGACGGCAGCGAGATCCGCCAAGTCATCCAACCCCTGATGACGCCGAACGGGATCGGCCTCTCGCCGGATGAGAAGACCGTCTATGTCGCCGAGACCGAGGCGGCCCGGCTTTATGGTTTCGATATCACCGGGCCGGGAGAAGTGAGCATGATCGGCTTTCCGGAATCGATCACCGGCGGGCGGCTGATCACCTGTGACGGCGGGTATCGCAAGTTCGATTCCCTGGCGGTCGAGGCGGACGGCAAGGTCTGTGTCGCCACCCTGCTGACCGGTGGCATCACCGTGGCCTCCCCCGAGGGCGGCACACATGAATTCGTGCCCTTCGACGATCCCTACACCACCAATATCTGCTTCGGTGGGGAGGATCTGAAAACCGCCATCGTGTGCCTGTCCTATCGGGGATTGCTGGTGGATCTGCCCTGGCCACGCCCGGGATTGGCGCTGAATTTTTTGAACAAGTAGGGGCGCTTGGCGGATAGGACCCTTCGAGACGGGCGCGTGGCGCCCTCCTCGGGGTGAGTGCAAAAAACTAGTCACTCACCCTGAAGGCGAGCGTGAGCGAGCGTCTCGAAGGGTCCTGCCCGTCCTGATGTGCTACAAGCACCCAAACCAAGCGGAGGAACCCGGTCATGCATGTTGGAATGTCGGTCATCTTTCAGAATCCCGGACGCCAGCGCCCGGACCGGGAAATCTACCAGGAAGAGATCGCGCTCGCCGAGATGGCGGAACCGCTGGGCTTTGAGTCGGTTTGGAGCGTCGAGCATCACTTTACCGATTACACCATGTGCCCCGACCCGCTTCAGTTCCTGACCTATATGGCGGGACGCACCGAGAAGGCGGAGCTCGGCACCATGGTCGTCGTTCTGCCCTGGCGCGACCCGATCCGTACCGCCGAGCAGATCAGCATGCTGGACAATATCTCCGACGGCCGCCTCGTGTTGGGCATTGGCCGCGGCGCCGGACGGGTGGAATTCGACGGGTTTCGACTGGACATGGCGGAAAGCCGTCCGCGCTTCGTCGAGGCCGCCGAGATGATCATGAACGGGCTGGAAAACGGTTATGTCGAATATTCCGGCCGTTATTACAACCAGCCGCGCGCGGATATCCGGCCCGAGCCCTTCAAGAGCTTTCGCGGGCGCACCTACGCCGCCGCCGTCTCTCCGGAATCGGCGCGAATCATGGCCGAACTCGGCATCGGGCTTCTGGTGATCCCGCAAAAACCCTGGGAGCACGTGGAGCGAGAATTCGCCGAATACAAGGCGCTATACCACGAGGTCAACGGCGTGCCGGCGCCAAAGCCGATCTTCGCCACCTGGACCATCGTCGACGAGGACGAGAAGCGCGCCGAGGCGCTGGCGCGGCGCTATATCGGCGGCTATTGGCAGACCGTCCTCGACCACTACGAGTTTCACAAGGACCATCTGAAGGGTCAAAAGGGCTACGAGTATTACGGCAAGTTCGCCGAAACCCTACAGAAGGACGAGGACGGCGCGATTCAATTCTTCATGGATCTACAGGTCTACGGAACGCCCGATCAATGCATCGAAAAGATCACCGCGATCGGCGACCGCATCGGCTCGGACCGTTTCACGGGCATCTTCTCAATGGCCGGCATGCCGCACGACCTCGCCAAGGCCAATATGGAGCTGTTCGCCGAAAAGGTCATGCCCGCCTTAAAAGCCTTGCCAAGCGCCGAGGAGCGAGCCGCGCGGACAGAGGCGGCGTGACAGGCGCGAACGCCGTGTGATCGTCGACGTCGGGTCTGTTCCGAAAATACCTGATCAGTGTGTTCCGGAGCATGTCTTCCACGGACATGTTCTCGCATCGCGCGGCTTGCGCGGCGGTTGCGACGACTTCACCAAACGACAAGCCCAGGGTCGTCACAAACTCGTCAAGCGCGCTCCAGAAAGCCGTTTCCATGGTGATAAGGTAGGTTTCTCGAGTTGACCACACATCGCATTCGATGATCCTCGTGGCCATCACACAACGTCCCGTTTCGGCGACGCGAAGGTGTTTGACTAATTCAAGAGCGCGAGACATTGTTGATCCAGCTTGCAGGCTTAAAGGATCATCCAATCTAATAACATTCTGAAACTACACAATTAAATCATATTTGTCGCGTAACGGTTGAAAAATACTTTATCCCTGGCACGTCATTTAGCGAGTGTTGCCACGGTCGACGGGATTAGAGGTTGGACAAATGCCGGGAATTACTCAGTACTTGCGTGCGCTTATTGATGCTATAGACCGACATCCGTCTGCTTTGTCGGACCTCGCTCGCAAATCAGGGCTGTCACACGCGACCCTCGATCGAATTCGTCACCAGCCGGTTACTTTGGGCGCGGGAGGGTTCAATCCAACTTTCCGCACGATACGAGAGCTTGAAAAGTTCCTGGGCGCGGACTCCCACGTCAACGTCATCGGCCAGCGGGCGCATATCGGCCAAGCGAGCGAGAATGTAAAACTCTGGATCGGACTGGCCACCGGGCTATGGTTGGACGAGCAGATACGACGGGCGCATGACTATTTGGAGGCGCTGCGAGCGGAAAATGGGCGCATCGGGCTGGACTTGGTGGACTATGACTTTATCGCTACCCAATGCCCGGACTGCGCGATCCATCTCCTGACCAATGAGAGCCCGAAGGACCCTATAAGGATCCTGCGTTGGGGAGAGGTAAGAGACTATCGAGGCGGGCGTGACTTCAGTGGCGGAACCTTTGATGATTTCGGCGACCCGGCTCTGTCGGCCTGTTTTCAGGAAGACAATTTGGTTTTCGACTCCACGGATATCCCCTTGCTTACGATCCATGCGCGGGCCGGAGAATGGAAGCAAGCCGGACAGTGGGTGGATCGGCGTTTCCTAAGATATGTGGCCAAGGTCAACGCCCCAGACGAACAGACCTCTTTGATCGCGGTTCGTCGACTAAAGGAAAACAACCCCGATCTGGCGATGATTGATCCCCTCGTCGACGAGTATCGTTTCTCCAAACTGCTTCGGGACGAGAACGCCCAAGCGATCTAGGCCTCTTTGAATCTTGGGCTTCACCAGGGTCTTCAGTTGGATTTATAGGTGATAAAGTCGCACAGAGATGGGTGCCGATTTCGCGCGCCCTCGAAAACCGATCCCGGCTCCCGAAGGAATGGACAATGAAAATCACCGGCATTCGCACCCAGGCGATCAATATCCCGTTTCCAGAGCCAATCGGCACCTCGATCCATCGTATAACCGGGGTTGCCGGTCTTCTGGTCTGGCTCGACACGGACGAGGGCGTGACCGGGGAGAGCTATCTCTGGGCCATCGGAGGGCACAAGGTGCCGGTGCTCGACGCCATGGTTCGGGCCTTGGAGGGGACCGTTATCGGCAAGGATCCGCGCGATACAGAGGCGCTCTATATCGACATGTGGCGCGAGATCAATTTCCTCGGCCACAAGGGCGTGACGATCTTCGGTATCGCCGCCATCGACTGCGCCTGTTGGGATATCAAGGGCAAGGCGGCGGGGATGTCGGTCGGCCACATGCTGGGCCGGGCCCGCGATCGGGTGAAGGCCTATGCCAGCGGCGGGCTCTGGGCCAGCATGAGCATCGACGCGCTTCAAACACAGGCCAGACAATTCGTCGCGGAAGGTTTCAAGGCGGTGAAGATGCGGATCGGTCTGCCGGACATCGCGGTGGATCTCGAGCGCGTCGCCGCCGTGCGTGAGGCGATCGGCCCGTCCATCGACCTTATGGCCGACGCCAATCAGGGCCTAACCGTCAACCACGCGATTCGTCTCGGACGCGGGCTGGAGCAATACAATCTCGTCTGGTTCGAGGAGCCGGTCCAGGCCTATGACCTGGCCGGGTCGGCGCGGGTCGCCGAAGCGTTGGACACGCCGATCGCCAGCGGCGAGACCGAATACACGCGCCATGGCTTTCAAGACATGCTGGAGCGGGGCTCCGCCGATATTCTTATGCCCGACCTGGAGCGAGTCGGCGGGGTTTCGGAGTGGCTAAAGGTTGCGAACATGGCCGCCGCCCTGGATATTCCAGTGAGCCCGCATATCTTCACCGAACACTCCCTACAGCTCTGCGCCGCCGCCGGCAACGTGACCTATTCGGAACACATGCCCTGGTTCACCGAGCTGTTCCAGGAGCGCATGGAGATGGTCGACGGCAATATCCTGATCCCGGACCGCCCCGGCATGGGCTTCAGCTTCGATCCGGACGCGGTCCAGAGGTTCGCTGTCTGACGGGCGGGCTTAGAAGCCATCAAATATCCGACCACCAATGATTTAGACCCACGGAACCCTATCGTCGCCCTGGCGCACGGCAGGGCCTTGAACCGGAGCCATCCGCCCGATCCGACGGCCAACGCGTGCCAGCGTTGAAAAAAGTTGCTCCCGCCGCGCTGCCCAATCGAAGCATGGCCCTGCCGTTCGCCAGGGCGACGAGACAAAGTTAGCCTTGGATTGACGTTATAGACCAGGATCCAACATGGATTGCAGTCTCTGGGACGCTGTCCTAGCGAAGCGCAGGGTAACCGCCTTGCGTCTCGCCGCCGCGAGTTTTTCGGTCACGGGTTCGCGCAAGATCTCCGCGCCAAAGCGGTCCGCGATGATCACGCCGCAATTCTCGTCCATCGGCAGCAGCTCGCGTGGGAAATCCGCCGAAACGGCGAAAAAAAATCGATCGCAGAAGTCGAGATATTCCCGCCATTTACGATCGCCCTTGAAATCGGCGACCGATGCCTTGACCTCGATAACCGTTATCATACCGGCGCGGTCAATGCCGATCACATCAACCCGCCTGCCGGTGGCCAGCGAGAACTCTGTCAGCACGCCTAGGCCTAGATCACCCAACAAACGGGCCGCGCCTCGCGTAACCGATCGCGTAATCTCGGGCACCGAGCCCGGTGGGCTCAAGCCGTGGTCGTTCATTGGACGAGGTTGAGCGCGCCCCTGATATCCGCGCCGTCCAGATTCGCGCCGCGAAGATCGGCGCCCGCGAATTGGGAATCCCGCAAGACCGCGCCCTTCAGATTACAATCCCTGAGATTGGCGTTGGTGAAGTCGCAGGCGGTCATCACCGCCTGATGCAGATCCGCGCCAGTGAACTTGGCCTCTTGCAGATGCGCGCTCTCGAAGTGGCAAGGCCAGAATTGGGTTGTCGCGCCGACGATCTGGATCGGTCCGATCTTGGCTCCGGAAAAATCGGCGCCCGCCAGATTCGCGCGCCTGAGGGTGATGCCGCGAAGATCGGTGTTTCTCAGATTGGCGCCGCGAAGATCCGCGAAAGTGGCGTCCGCCATCAACAACTCGCTCCCGGATAGATCGCAGTTGTTCATCACCGCGTAGGCAAGATCCGCCGCCGCCAGGTTCAATGACGCCAGGGTCTGACCGCTCACGTCCCAGCGTTGTAGATCCGCCCGCTTGCCTTCGCGACCGGCGGTACGGATCCAGGTGCCATGGCTGATCAGCATGGCCCGCATCTCGTCGCCCAAGGCGTTGAGAAGCCGGGGCATGACCGCCCCCAGGCCTTCCAGCGTCTCGCGATCCATATTGCTGAACACGGCACCGGCGAGATCGGCGTCGTCCAGGGTCGTGCCGCTTAGCGTGACGTTGTAGAGGATCGTGCCATGCAGGATCGCGCCGGTCAGGTTCGCCTCGGTCAGGTCGGCGCCTTCAAGATTGGCGCCGGTGAAATTCGAATGGCTGAGATTGGCACGCACGAATTTGCAGTTCCGCATATTCGCGTCGGTCAAATCCGTCTGCACGATGAAGGAATGCGAAAGCTTGGCTTGGGCCATGTTGACACGCAGGGCGGATGCCGCCGCCATATCCATCGCCTCGCCCTCGGGTCTCGCCGATACCAGGTTTCCAGCCTTATCGGGTTTCAGCAAAACACCATCGCGAAGATCCGCGTCAACAAGGCTCGCGTCGGTCAGGTTGGCGGCCCGGAAACACGCGCCGCGAAGATCCACCCGATCCAGTTTCGCCTCTCTTAGGTCCGCGCGCCTCAGATCGGCGGCGAATAGCGTGGACTGGGACAAGTCGGCACCGCGAAGGTCGGCGTTCTGAAGATTGGCGCCACTGAAATCCGCGCCGGTCAAGGTGATACCCCGGAGATCGAGAAAACTCAGATCACAGGAAGCCAACGAAGCGCGTTGACCGCCATTGCGACCGGTTTGGAATTTCTCGTGCTTGTCGACGACGACCAAAAGTTCGCGCTGGCTCAGTTTTCGTAGCGCGATCCGCTCTGGCGGTTCCTCGGCGATGGCCGTTCTCTGACTGGCCGCGGCTTGCGAGGCAAGCATCGGCCCTAGGGGCGTATCGGAGCTCACCACGATCCTTTCGATCAATCTCGCGCGATCGGCGTCGCGTCGCGCGAACCGCCGCCCCCCGTCCCCATAACCGAGGTTGGGAAAAGATAACACAAATACCTCGGTTTCTAGAGGTGGTGGCGTTCGACGCGCTGATCAAGCCGAAAGCGCCACGCCAAACCGGCGTGTTAAAACCAATCCGTGCTTTGCGGAAAATTGTGGGCGACAAACCGATAGGTGAATTGGACCGCTTCCCGGCTGGCCTTGGATTTATAGGAAAGGTCGAGTTCCCAATGTTCGATCGCCTCGTCCCAAATCAGCATTTTCTGATGCAACTCATCGCGCATCTCTCGGATATAAACCAGTTGCCGGTTGAACGCCTTCAGCATGGCGACAACGTCATCGGTTTGCCCATCCACCTGGGCGAAGATCGTCCTGAAATCCTTGATGGGTGGGCGCATCAGCACCTTCACCCGGTTGATCTCGTCGATAAAATCCTGTCGGTATTGTACAACGCGGCGACTTGCGTGAGCTTTGTGACAATCTCCGATGCATGCACGTAGCGGTCGCGCAACCCTTCGATATAAGCAAGTTCGCGCGCCAACCTGTCGATCAGGTCCAGAACCTATTGCCGCTTACCCTTACCCATTCCGAGCGCCAAGGCGATTTTATCCAAACCGGTCTCGATCTGATCCTTGGTTTCCGGTTTCGCCAGCATCGCCTCGATCTGAGGCGGCGTAAGTTTTTTCTTGCCTTGACCGCTGACCCAGGCCGCGACCGCCGCCATGACCTTGTTCTTGGCCAACACCTTATGGCTTTCGTCGATGCTCCAACTGGCGGTTCCGTCCAGCAACTCTCTTGGAATTGTATCTCCCGGGCGAATGTCACGGACGAATTTCAGACCTTGCGCCACTTGTTCCAGCATCTGGCCGTCGGAACTCTCGGGATCGATGTTGAATTCCTGACAAAGCGATTCGAGCGGGATTGACGCCTCGTGCTCTCCGACATTTATCCGCAGCGCCGGGATGCGATCCGGGCCCGTAAGCGCGAATCTGGCGTCCTTTACCTGAGAGATCTTGTGTTCGAACGCGAAATGAGTCGAAGGATCGAGATTGGCTTTGGCGGCCTCCTCGTCCGTCTCGAATGAAATATCCGCGTCAGCCATCTTGGTGATGCCTTCAGATCCTCAACCACGCCCGGTTACCACGAACGCGCATCGGGGTTTAAACATTTTCCGCCGACATGCCACAAACAAGCACACCAGGGGAGGTTGACGTCACTCAATACCATCATGGGGTTGTGATCGGCCCGTGTCGCCCCTAGATAAGAACAGATTGAATCAAGCTGGGTCCGCGCCGCGCGGGCGGATCCGGTGGCGCCAGATTCTTGGGCCACTAACTCGGATCGTCTCGCTTGCTTAGGGGTTGGTCTCGCCATGACACGCTTATCGCTTTTCAATTCGCCGTTACTACTCGGATTCGATCACTTCGAGCGGACGCTCGACCGGGTGACTAAATCCTCCAATGACGGATATCCACCCTACAACATAGAACAGGTTTCAGAGGATGGTCTGCGAATCACGCTGGCCGTTGCCGGGTTCTCCGAGAGTGATCTTTCCGTGCGAATGGAAGGCAATCAGCTGATCATTCAAGGCAAGCAGACCGATGACGAGGAACGGGTCTATCTGCACCGCGGCATCGCGGCTCGCCAGTTTCAGCGGACATTCGTGCTAGCCGAGGGAATCGAAGTCATCGCGGCGGAAACCGACAGTGGCCTGCTGAACATCGATCTACACCGGCCGCTTCCCGACGCGCGGGTAAAGAACATTGCGATTCGACGGGCTTCGACAGGCAAGCGAGCGCCGTCCAAGGCCACCGTTTCCGAATAAGCGTTTTTCCGAGAGGGGATCAGGCGGCGTTACTGGACGGGGTTTGCGTGAGCAAGGCCAGGATAGCGTCGGTGGTCTCGCAGCCCCGCAATTTATCGCACATTTGAGCATCGCGCAGGAGACGCGACACCTTCGCGAGGGCCTTGAGATGGTCCGCGCCCGCCGTCTCGGGCGCTAGGAGCAGGAAAATCAAATCAACCGGCCGGTCGTCGATCGAATCGAAATCAATGGCGCGGTCGGCGCGCGCGAAGATACCGCGTAGTTGATCAAGACTAGCCAGCTTACCGTGGGGAATCGCGATTCCATCGCCCACGCCCGTCGTCCCCAGTCGCTCACGCTCCAAGAGCACGTCGAAAACCTCGCGTTGCTCCAGTCCGGAAACCTCCGCCGCCTTCCGCGCGAGTTCCTGCAAGGCCTGCTTCTTACTCGAGGCCTTGAGATGCGGAATAACAGACTCAACAGTAAGGATGCTATCCAGTTCCATCGTTTTCCTCGCCACCAGCGTCTCTTACGCGGCAGACTATCTAGATGCCGACGCGTGACCAGAATTCAACTGGTGCTTTTGGGGTCTATCCAGCCGATATTGCCGTCCGATCGGCGGAACACCACGTTCAATTCTCCATGCGCGGCATTCCGAAACATCAAGACCGGGGCCTCGGACAGTTCCATGTGCATGACTGCGGATTCCACGGTCATCGAATCAATTCTGGTCGCCATTTCCGCGACAACCACGGGCCGCCACTCCGCGTCCTCTTCAACGACGGGGACGTCATCCGCCTCGTGCTCCGCCGCGAAAACGACTTCCTGGGCTTCCAGACCATCAACGGGAGGCGCCTGATGGTCATGGTCGCGCAGCCGCCGCTTGAAACGTCTGAGACGCTTGTCGATCTTCGCCGCCGCGCTGTCAAAGGACGCGTAGGCGTCGGCATTCTGGGCTTGGCCTTGGATAAGAATACGGCGTCCGACATGAACCGAGATATCGGCGCGCACCTTTCCGCCCTCTCGTGACATCGTTACCGTCGCGTCGATCGGATTCGAGAAATACTTCTCCGAAATCTGCCGAATCGACTCGTCGATGTGACCACGGAGCGAATCGCCGATATCAAATTGCTTACCATTCACGGCAATCTGCATGATGACCCAATCACTGTTATCGCAATCTAGTATATGGGGTCGCTCGACCAATTTTTTGAGTCGGTCGCCGTCTGTTCGCGTCGCCCACTCGCGAGGCGCGGGACCATATGATCGTGCCCTGGCCAAGTCAAGCCCGGCAATCCTCGTTCCCCCGGTCGAACGCGGGATGCGCGATCGTCGAGAAATTTAACCTTTCAGGGCGCCATCGCTTTCTCGCGTCGGCGTTGAACCGAGGAGGGAATGCGCATCGCCTCGCGATATTTCGCCACGGTCCGGCGCGCGATTTCAACACCCTGCCCCCGAAGAATTTCAACCAACCGATCATCCGAAAGGATCTTGTTCCTCGGCTCTTCCTCGATCAACGCCTTGATCTTGAAACGCACCGCCTCGGCGGAATGCGCCTCGCCTCCCGCCGCCGATGCGATCGCCGACGTGAAAAAGTATTTCAACTCGAGCATTCCACGCGGCGTGGAGATGTATTTGTTGTTGGTCACCCTGCTGACGGTGCTCTCATGCATGCTGATCGCCTCGGCGATGTCGCGTAGCACCAAGGGCTTGAGGTGCTGAACACCGAACCGGAAAAACCCGTCCTGCTGACGAACGATCTCCGTCGCGACCTTGAGAATCGTCGTCGCCCTTTGGTGCAGCGACCGAACCAGCCAGTTCGCCGATTGATGGCACTCGCTTAGATACTCCTTGTCCTGCTTCTTCATGGGGCGCTTGGCCACCATCGAATAGTAGCTGTTGTTAACGAGAACCCGGGGCAAGGACTCGGGATTGAGTTCGAGAATCCAGTTTCCGCCCGGTCCGGCCCGCATTAGCACATCGGGAACGACTTGCTCGTCCACCGAGGGTTCGAAGGCGAGACCAGGTTTCGGGTCGAGAGAGCGGATCTCCTCGATCATCTCGACCATGTCCTCGTCATCAACACCGCAGAGTTTCTTCAGGCCCGCGAGATCGCGCTTGGCGAGCCGATCGAGATTATCCAGCAAGGCCTGCATCGCCGGGTCCAAACGGTCGCGGTCCTTCAACTGCAGCGCCAGGCACTCGGCCAGGTCACGCCCGAAGACACCGGGGGGATCAAGCTGCTGCAACCTCTCGAACACCGCCGTCACTTGTTCGATTTCACAACCAAGCGCCTCGACCACGTCGTTCATGTCGCCGAGAAAATAACCGGTCTCATCCAACATCTCGATCAGATGCGCGCCGATCACCTTTTCGGCCGGGTCCTGGAAATCAATGCCAAGCTGTTCGTAGAGATGTTCACGCAAGGTCTTGTCGGCACTGGCGGATTGATCGAGACCGAACTCGTCATCGCTGAAATCGGAACGCCCCCCAGTTCCCACGGGCCCAGAGAGCGAGAGGCCGACCTCGCCATAGCCGGCGCCGGCGTCGGTTTCCTCGATCCCGGCGCTTCCCCAGTTATTGTCATAGTCGATATCGTTCGGATCACTCGCCTGGTCCGGCAGCGTCGTCGCCTCGGCGTTGTCCACCATGTCGCCCGTCGGCTCGTCACCGAAACCGTCCGGCGTCGGCATCGCCTCGGCCTCTCCCGCGCGGGCGACCTCATAGGCGTTAAGATTATCAGCGTCGACGGCGTCCGAGATTGTCGGCGCCTCGCCCTCGTCACGTTCCAAGAGTGGATTCTTCTGGAGCTCGCCATCGACGAATTCCGAAAGCTCCATGTTCGAGAACTGCAACAGCTTGATGGCCTGTTGCAATTGCGGTGTCATTACCAGGGACTGAGACTGTCTAAGGTCCAGTCGCTGTGACAAAGCCATTCTCGCGCCCCCGTCTACAAGCGAAAACGTTCACCGAGATAAACGCGGCGGACGTCCTGATGCGCGACAATTTCGGAGGGTGGCCCCTCCATCAGCACCGCGCCATCGTGCAGGATATAGGCGCGGTCGACGATATCCAGGGTCTCGCGGACATTATGATCGGTGATCAGAACACCAATACCGCGATCCTTGAGATGCGCTATCAGATCTCGAATCTCGCCTAGAGCGATCGGATCGATGCCCGCCAGCGGTTCGTCAAGCAGCATGAAGCTGGGATGCGAAGCCAAGGCCCGGGCGATCTCGACTCGTCGGCGTTCCCCGCCCGAAAGCGCCAGTGCCGGGGTACGACGCAAATGGCTGATCGAGAATTCCGCCAACAGATCGTCAAGCATGGCGTCGCGCCGGTCCTCGTCCGGCTCGACCACCTCAAGGATGGCCCGGACGTTTTGCTCAACCGTTAGTCCCCGGAAAATCGATGCTTCCTGAGGCAGATATCCGATCCCGAGCCTGGCACGGCGATACATCGGCAGATCGGAGATATCGGCTCCATCCAAGAGAATCGAGCCGTAATCGGCCGAGATCAGTCCGGTAATGACATAGAAACTCGTTGTCTTGCCCGCTCCGTTCGGCCCCAACAGGCCAACCGCCTCGCCACGCTGGACTTCTAGACTGACATCGCGCAGCACCGGCCGCATCTTGAAACGCTTGCCGATGTTGCGCGCCACCAGTCCCGAATTGGCGCTAACCAGGCGCGGTGTCGTCGGCCGGTCCGTCGATCCGTTCATCGTGCCGCCGCGGCTGCTGGTCCCGTCCGTCACCGCCCGGTTACTCCCGCTTGGTTTTCTTCTTGGGCGTGAAAAGACCACGCACCCGTTGCCCGGACTTGGAGGTGGAGGGACCGGATGATAGCAGACGGCTGATGCCGGTCTTGAAGTTCACCTCCGCCAACGCGCCGTTCAACTGAGTCTCTCCTCGGGTAATCCTGACATTTCCGGACAACGTGGCGATGCCCTTGCGGACATTATAGACACCCTCGTCACCGCGCGCGACCTCTCGCGGCGTGGTGATCACCACGCCACCTATCGCATCCATGCGAACGACCTCGAGTGAACCATCGCGCTTGGGTTCGAAGAACGCGGTCAAGACGTCGGCGCGGATCTCCCTGTCCTCTTGGGACGCCTCGGCGTTTCCCCGCGCCACGGCGATGCGGCGTTTCTCCCAATATTCCAGACTTTCCGTCGCGGTGATGGTTTGCTCGGCGGTGACCATGCGCGGATTCTCTCCCAAAACCACCGCCACCGCCTGATCCAGGTCATAGACCGCGCGCTCGCCATAAGCGGTTCGCTCCGGAGAGGCGATAATCACGCCGCCCAGCGCCTCGAGACGATAAATCTCGGTCTCGTTTGAATCGGTTTCGCGGTACAGCGCCGTCAAGGTTTCTCCGGCGACACTGATCGCGCCTCGGGTCGCCTTGGCGTTACCCCGGGCGATATACATTTTCTGGTCGCTCACCCATTCGATACCGTTATCCGCCTCCACAGTCACCGGGTCGGCGTTGCCGTCAACCTTGAGCTGCGCGCTCGCCGGCGCCGCCCAGGCGATTGAGACGACGAGGGCCAAGACAACCCCAGCGATCGGACGAAGCCATGTTTCTTTCCCCGTGGCGATCATGACGGCTCCCTTCCGGTTCCCCGCAGCACCGCCTTGGCCTTGCCGGTGAATATGATGCGCGCGCCTCTGTCGAACAGTTGAAAGCCCTCGCCCTCGATATGGCCGCCCTCGCCATGCCCAACAACCGGCTGGCGGCCTTCCGCGGTACCCGCGCGCATATCGATGCGGGCGCTCTGAGACTCGAACTGATACCCACGATCATAGAACAGCGTAACACCGCCGGAGAGATCCACCGTCTCGGCCTTCTTGTCATAGATTCCGGATTGAGCCGCCATTGCGACCCACCCGGAGTTCTTCATCAGGATATCCGCCTTTGGGTCCCGGAGATAGACAAGCCGGTCGGCCCGGCCCCGTTGGGACGCGCTGGCCGCTGTAACCTGATAGGGCCGTTGTTCGGCGTCGGTGCCCACGAATCGGGGATTGTCCATTACCAAGCCATCGACATTCACGCCGGCCATCTGAACATCGCCGATGCGAATTTCCCGTTGATCCGGCAACAATTGTGGCCAAGCGAATGTCAGCGCCACCATCGCCAAGGCGGTGGCCGGCAGGATCAGTTTCATGAAAGCGACAAGGCGGCTGGCCCGAGCGACCGGGCGTCGTCGATTGAGCGCGAATCCGGAGCTCCCGCGCCGCCTCGCGGGCCCGCGCCGTTTGTCGTCGGCGCCCGACAGGCCCAGTTCAGCCATCATGATGCCCTTTCCGATATCGCTCGGCGGGCGAATCAATGACTGAAAATATCCTCGTCATCATAGCGGATCAGATCCAATGTCGCGCGCGTCGGCAGGAAGTCGAAACAGGCCTGGGCGATTTCCGCCCGCCCCTCGCGCGCCAAACGCTCGTCCAGTATGCCTCGAATCCGATGCAAATACAGCACATCCGACGCGGCGTAGTTCAACTGCTCCTCGGACAACGTGTCGGCACCCCAGTCGGAGGATTGCTGTTGCTTGGAAAGATCGACACCCAACAGTTCCCGGCAAAGGTCCTTCAGGCCATGGCGATCGGTATAGGTCCGCACCAGCTTGGACGCGATTTTGGTGCAGTAAACCGGCGTCGCCATCACCCCGAGATAGGCTTGCATGACCGCGATATCAAACCGCGCGTAGTGAAAGATCTTGGTCACCGACGGGTCGTTCATCAACGCCGTCAGATTTGGCGCCGCATAAGCGCCCTGGGCCAGTTGCACCAGATGCGCGTCCCCGTCCCCGGCCGACAATTGCACAAGACATAACCGGTCCCGCTCCGGTCGCAAGCCCATGGTCTCGCTATCCACGGCGACCGAATCGCCAAAGCTCAATCCGTCGGGCAGATCGCCCTTGTGCAATGTAATGGTCATGTGGCCTCGGTATTTATAAACGCCCCGCGCGATTGATTACCCGGCGCAACGCCGATGAATCACCGCGACGCGGGATAAGTCTCATGTACGGGATTCTCCGTCAACAAACCGCCGCTGATTTCCAGGCGTATCAGAGTCGGAGTTTAGAGAGATTCCGACATTGGCGTTACCAAGGTCGATCCTCGCCTTGATAATCCTGGAACCGCCCGGTATCGGCGATGGTGCTGGCATCGATTCGCCGGATCATTCCCGAAACGCTCTCCTGGGGAGCTACCGTGGCCCTGGGACCGCCCATATCGGTTTGAACATGTCCCGGACAAAACAGAAGCGTCGTCACGCCCCTTCCGACCAAATCCAGCGAAAGACATTTCGCCAACATGTTGAGCGCCACCTTCGACATTCGGTAGCCATGATTGCTCGAGCTAGCATTGGTGATGCTCGCCACGGACGAGGTGATGAAAACCAATTTCTTGTCGTCGCCCGCGAGGAGCGACGGCAGAAAAGCCTGAACGACCCTCAGCGCGCCCAAGGCGTTGGTGTTGTAGAGGCGGAGCCAAAGATCGTAGTCCACGCCGCCATCGGGGCCAAGATTCGCGAAAATACCGGCATTGTTGATCAGCACATCTATCGGCGTCCCTTTCAAGACCCGCCGAAGAGCGCCGGCGCTCGCGAGGTCGTCGACATCCAAGCGATGAACCTCAACACCGGATATCTCCCGAAGCGCAACCGCTTTGTCGGGATCGCGGCAGGTCGCGATCACCCGCCACCCCGCCGCTCCATATTGTCGCGAGAACTCAAGCCCTAGGCCCCGACTGGCGCCGGTAATCAAAACGGTCTTCATCAGCTATCCACGGTTATGTCGCGCCCGCATGTTGACCCGAGCGTCGCGTTAGAGCCAGTGGCGATCGAAGAAACTGAGTAGCGTTTCGACTTTAGGAGAAATGGTGCCCCCTCGCGGAGCGCGATCGAACAATCTGGGTAGCATTTCGATTTTAAGAGAGAAATGGTGCCCAGGGGCGGAGTTCGTATCCTGAGCCAAGCACCATCCGGACTGATTATCCGCACAAACTCTAGAATCTGTCATGCCCAGTTCGAGGTCAACAGGCGCGAAAGTTACTACCCTACCCGCTACCCTTCTGGATGGTCCGGCCTAAGGTTTATCGATCATGCATGATAGGGGGCTGGGCGGGAGCCATGGGGGGTATGGGGGATATAGGTAGATCCGCTTACCGGCA
>Ga0181593_10000998_pt1 | contig 25466 bp, 28 predicted proteins | sample 071ome_19_FD_133756 | JGI IMG/M metagenome (GOLD analysis project Ga0181593, IMG submission 133756) | Coastal salt marsh microbial communities from the Groves Creek Marsh, Skidaway Island, Georgia - 071413AT metaG (megahit assembly) | ecosystem: Environmental > Aquatic > Marine > Intertidal...
GATGACCAAATCCGCATCAAATTGCTTATCCTGACATTTGACACACTCGACACTGTTACTGCCCTCGAACGCTTTTACGGCCGTTGAGGTGTGAATGTTCACACCGGCGGCGGTATGCACATCCATGTAGAACTTCGACATCTCCGGAGAGACGACGCGATGTAGGACGAGCGGCATCATTTCCATAACAGTTACATGGCACCCGCGTTTCACCGCGACGGCGGCAACTTCAAGGCCTATGTATCCGCCCCCGACAATAACGAGCCGCGTGCGGTCATCCAGTTTGTCTCGGAATTGCTCTACGTCACTTATGCCCCGCAAATAGTGAATTCCAGGCAAATCCGCACCCGGGCAATTCATCTTTCTGACCCGGCCACCTGTGGCGAGAATCAGCTTTGAATATGGAATAAGTTTTCCGCCTACGACCTCTACAGTCTTTTTCTTTCGGTCGATGCGCGAGACATGCGAGCCGGATTCAATAGTTATGGTCTTGTCGGTGTAAAAGTCAGCATTTCGCATATAAAGCTGCTCTATACCGACCTCGCCCGCCAGAAACTGTTTTGATAAAGGGGGCCGTTCATATGGAATGAAAGGCTCTTCGCCGAGAATCAGAATGGAACCTTCATACCCGTTCTGACGAAGCGTAATAGCGGACTGAGCGCCGGCCTGCCCGCCGCCAACGATGACAATGCTGTCTGTCATTTAATATCCAACCGCTCGCGATAGCTGCTCGACTATCAACATTGAATTTTGATGCTGTGCTAAGATCAATCTTCGCTGATTTCTGAACCGGCGACGAGTTTGTAGATCTGCTCTTGGGTGAGCGATGCTTTTTCGTCTTCTGGTGCCGTTGCGGGGCGGGGACCACCTTTTCCGCGCTTGTCCTCGCCTTCCGCCATAACTTCGGTACGTCGGCGCCGGTCGGGCCCGAAATACACTCCAACATCGACGAATGGCCTGGGCCGCTCAATCACCTCCTTAATGCGGAGAATGAGGCTCTTGGCATTGAATGGTTTTGCCACATATTCGGTTACGCCGGCGTTGCGCGCCATGATGACCCGCTCCCGCCTCGTCTCAGACGTTATCATGATTACAGGCGTAAATTTGATGTTTGAGGTATCCGCGCGGACCGCCTTTAAGACTTCTAGGCCGCTAACAGGTTCAAGAAGCCACTCGGATATGACGATATCCGGCGCCCAACTCTTCATGATGTTCAAAGCTTCGCGGCCGTCTTTTGCTTCGTCGATACGCTTACAGCCGAGGGTTTCTAAAATACCCTTAATGACCCGGCGCATGTAGGCGCGGTCGTCGACGACCGGACAACTGATCGGTTTCAGATAATCTGAAGTGGCCGTCACCATGCCTTAGCGCCCATAATCCTCCGTGGACGGGCGCGTTTTCGGCGCCGCTCAGTCCACCCCAAAGCCCCGTTCGAACTTAGGCTTATACAATAAGGTATTATCCCTCTTGAAAAAATTAAACCCATCAAGAGACTTTTCAGAGTGAAAACGACGTCCTCATCTACTTCCCAGAAGTTGGCGGCCCACGCCCCCCGGACCTGGCAACGCATGTTGTCCGGCCGGAGGCTCAACTTGTTAGATCCTTCGCCCTTGGACATCGAAATCGAGGATATTGCCCTCGGATTGGCCAGAAATACCCGGTGGAATGGGCAAACTAAGGGGGCGCATGGGTGGAGCGTTGCGCAGCATTCAGACTTCGTCGTTGAAATTGTTCGTAGAACCAAGCCCCGCGCACAAGCCCGTCTACTGATGGCCGCCAAGCTGCACGATGCCTCTGAATACGTCACGCATGACTTGATTACGCCGCTTAAAGCCGTCGTTGGGGACGTGTTCAAGGAGGTCGAGAAGCGGCTGACATCGGCCATTTTTGTGCGATTTGGCCTTCCGGCGGACCTCTCCGAAGGCGATCGTGCGATTATTAAAAAGGCGGATCAGATTGCGGCCGCCACAGAGGCCGTGCAGTTGGCCGGCTTCACCGAAAAGGAATGCAAATCGGTTCTCAACTTCAAGGAGAAGCCGCTAAAAGATATTAAACTGGAGCCTTTACCGGTCGCGGACGCCGAGCGGAGATTCATCGAAGGCTTTCGCGTTTTGGAAAAAGCGATGAAATTACAGATTCGATAGCCGGGCGGTCGCGGACGCCGTGGGAAGGGGAAAGTCATGAAACCTAGTCGGTTTGCACTGGCAATATTTTTGCTTGGTGGCGTGTCGTCAGTTATTTCCGTCGCCGCTTCGGCATTTGCCGCTCATGGCGCCTCTCAGGCGGCGGTCGAGGGAGTTAGCGCTGCGTCCAGAATTGCACAGGCTGCGGATTTTCAGATGTTTCACGGGCTTGGTATGATGCTGGTGGCTTTCATTTCCGAATTTGCGGAACGCGGAACGCCCCGAAACTGGATGAGGAGCGCAGCCGTATTCCTCGGGGCCGCAATCGTATTGTTTCCAGGCTCCCTTTATTGGGCATCCTTTGGCGGATCGAGTGTATTGGCGCCTGTTGGCGGCGTGTCCGCAATGATCGGCTGGTTTGCGTTCTCGGCAGGGGTTTTCATATCTTTGGTAAGAAAAAGGACATATCTCTAGCGTCTTAACACGGGGGCAATATGGTTTTCGGAATCAACCTGATCGCGGTCGTTTTGGCGGCGCTTGTCGCCATCATTATTGGTGCTTTGTGGTACTCCCCGCGGTTATTCGGAACAGCGTGGCTCAAGGAATTAGGAAAAAAGTCTCCAGAAGAATTGGGCAGCCCGAAGAAGGCCATCATAAACGCAGTCATTATGAACCTTGTGTCCGCGTTTGCTCTTTCGATTGTCTTTCGCTGGCAAGGCGCTGAAACGTCGACAGACGCGCTTATGATATCTCTTGCTGTTGGAATCGGGCTGGTCTTGTCACATCAGTTGATGCGAGATCGATTTCACGGATTTTCTACGCACTTGTCGTTAATTAACGGTGCCAATACCGTTATAACTTACGTGGCAATGGGGACGGTTTTGTATTACGCGGGCTAACTGAGGGTTAGTTATTTGCCCAAACGGGGTTTCGCTTTTCCAAAAAAGCATCGATGCCCTCGGAGGCATCAGGCTCCATCATATTTTTCGCCATGACAGCACCGGCAAAGCTATAAGAGTCGACCAGTCCCAATTCTATTTGTTCGTAAAACGCTCTCTTGCCGATAGATAAAGTTTTGGCCGATTTGCTCGCAATCACTTGAGCAAGACCATACACCGTTTCATCCAACTCTTCGTCGGAGACGGACATATTAACTAGCCCTGCCGCTTCTGCGCTTTGTGCACTCAGGGGTTTCCCGGTCAGCAACATTTCCATTGCCTTCTTGCGGCCTACATTGCGTGACAGCGCGACCATCGGCGTTGAGCAGAACAAACCTATATTTACGCCTGGCGTTGCAAAAGTGGCTGATCTCGAGGCAACAGCCAAATCCGCCGTGGCAACCAGTTGGCATCCGGCAGCAGTTGCGATGCCATGAACGCGGGCAACAATAGGCTGAGGTAACCGGGTCATGGATAGCATCATCTCGCTGCAAGCGTTGAACAGATCCCGCGTCCACTTCGGGTCGGGATTTGCGCGCAGTTCTTTTAAATCATGTCCTGCACAAAACGCAGGTCCTGCGCCGGCAAGCACCACGACTCTAATCGAGGAGTCTTCCTTAATTCGTGCTAACTCTGCCGAGATTTCGGCGATCCCTGATTTCGTCAGGGCGTTTCGTGCTTTTGGCCTGTTTAAAGTTAGCGTTGCGATGCCGTTTGAGTCTGTCCTTTTGATGAAGGGCTCTTGCTCTGCATTGGTCATATGTTTCATGTCATGCCTGAGATCGGAAAGCTAAAGAAGCCAATCGTCACGAGTTTTTCAGAGTGCGCGGCGCCGTTTATAAATAAACATGATCGCCGCCGCCAAAGTAACTGATCCAGCCATTAAAATTGGAAACGTAAAGCCAAAAATTTGGCACAATATACCAAGGCCAAGCGCTCCCATTGCAGGGCCGAATCGGGTAATTGTATACCACACACTGAGCGTCCGACCTCGCATGTGATCAGCAGCCATGGTCTGAGCGACGGTTTGTGATCCAACCCCAACAATGATGTGAAAAACACCGAGAACGGCTAGCAGTGGAACGGCAAGCCAAAATATTTTAGTGATTGCAAACAGAGCGACCAAAATACCGACGCCCCCCATAGCGGCCATGAAAATCCAATCGAGGTCTTTGTTGCCGTGTTGAGCTAAAAATAAGCCACCGACTATCGCGCCAACGCCCTGCGCCGAAGATAAAATGGCAAGCCCTGATGCGCCGCGCGCGAACTCTTGATCTGAAATACCAGCCATCAGATCGTTGAGCGGCCAGGTCAGTGTTGCGGTGATAGCGACCATAGGCATGATCCACTTCAGGATCGGATGAGTGAATGTATAGCGCACACCTTCACCAATATCCGTCCACAGCCCTGAGAAAATAGGACGAGGATCGATTCCCTGGTTAAGTTGGGCGGGAATCTTGAGACTCAGTAGCGTGGCTATCACACCAAGATAAGTGAGGGCATTAAAAGCGAAGGCGTACCCGACGCCGACCGAGGTAATGAGCACGCCTGCCAACGCAGGCCCAAGAATCCTGGCCAAGTTAAATGTAAGTGACGTTATAGCTATGCCGCTTCCGACATTCTCGCGCGGCAGCAAGGTGGGGACCAGCACCAGTCGCACCGTTTGCATCAATGGTTGCACGAACCCTGAGAACAACTGCAAAGCAAAAATGTAAATCGGAACAATAGCGCCCGTTATTGATAGCGCTGCCAATGTGCTTGCTTGTGCCATCGCAAGGATTTGCCCAATGACGGCAATTCGCCGCCGGTCCAGGCGATCTGCCAGGGCACCGGCAACGGGGGCCATGACTATGGCGGGTAGAAACTCGGCCATGCCTACCGCACCGAGCCAGGCCGCTGAGTGCGTGAGATCCCAAGTAAGCCAGCCCACCGCGATACGCTGTACCCATACACCCACGACCGACACGGAATTTCCGGCAGTAAATATCGCGAAATTGCGATTCGTGAATACCCGCCGGGCGGCAGAAAAGTCAGGTATGAGTTGAGCCATAAGCGTTACACAAAAAGCGCAAATAAAAGAATGATCTGGGCTCTCTTCACAGAGCAAAAACCACTATAGTCGTCAAAGAAATTAGTTGGGGAGGACTAAGCCATCATGAACGATTCTGCTAAGCAAGCCTCGCTCTTTTCAAGAGCAGTAAAAGCCATGGCGCTGATAGAAGCCCATGAGATGCGGGCTGTCGTCATATCTTTTCTCTATTTCTTTTTCTTGCTTGGCAGCTACTACATTCTCCGCCCCATGCGCGACGCAATGGGAACAGTTTATGGCTCTGAGAATTTAGAGCAACTATTCACCTACGTTTTCTTTGCGACCTTTATTGCCGCGCCCCTCTATGCGTGGGTCGCAAGCCGTGTTCGTCTCTCCCGATTTCTGCCTTGGATCTATGGGTTTTTTGTAATCAATATTCTCATATTCTACGCAATGTTCACCTCGGGTCTTGAGACCCGTGTTGTTGCAGGAGCATTTTACATCTGGGTGAGTGTATTCAATATGTTCATTATATCGGTCTTTTGGAGCTTCATGGCCGATGTTTATTCACGAAAACAAGCAAAGCGTCTTTATGGTGTGATCGCCGCCGGCGGCAGTTTCGGCGCCGCTGCGGGACCGGCCGTTACAGCTGCGCTCGTGACTGTATTGGGCAATGAAACTTTACTTCTCATTTCGGCGGCGGGGTTCGTGGTCGTGGTTGGCCTTGTTATTGCCCTGGAAAGAGAAAAGGCTAAGTTCCTCGCTTCATCAGAGGACGTTCAGCGGACAACTTTAGATCACAAGCTAAATAAGACAGCTAATCCATTTGCTGGGTTTTCACAGGTCTTGAAATCGCCATACCTGATGATGTTTGCGGTGTTTATTCTTTTGCTCACCTGGGTATCAACCATCCTTTATTTCCAACAAGCTTACATGGTTGAGGCGGCGTCGGAGGACGCCAATGTGCGCACGCAGATATTTGCTTCGGTAGATTTAGTGGTGAACACGCTGGCAATACTCATCCAGTTGTTTGGAACCAGTAGGCTTGTCAACAAGTTCGGTGTTACGTCTGCCCTCGTTCTTGTGCCCGGCATAATGTTGTTGGCTTTTTTAGCCATGGCAGTTTCGCCTGTTCTAATGGTGGTGCTCGGCGTTCAGGTTGTTCGGCGCGTAAGCGAATATGCTATCGCTAAGCCGGGGCGTGAAATGCTGTTCACCATCGTCGATCAAGAAAGCAAGTACAAAGCCAAAAACGTATTGGACACGGTCGTGTATCGCTTTGGCGATGTGAGCCAAGCTTGGGTGCAGGCTGGCCTTGGCGCAGTTGGGCTTGGTGTGTCGGGAATTGCAATATTTGGCGCCGCAATTGCTGCGGTGTGGGCTTTCGTCGGGTTGAAGCTTGGGAGAAAATATGAAAGCGCGGTTGCAGAAGTGGGAACCGCTCCGGGTGCCCATCCCGCGCCGGCGCAGTAATGATGCCGTGCTAGAGAGCAATTAACCGCTCATGTCCGACGATCCTATTTTTCTGACGAGGTCTAGCCCTGTTGCTACGATCCATCTGAACCGCCCGAGCAAACGCAATGCGCTGAATATGGACATGTGGCAGCGGTTAATGGCTGCCGTTGATGAAGTTGAGGCGGACGCCGCCATCAAGGTGGTTATCGTGACAGGAGAGGGCGGCGCTTTTGCGGCCGGTGCGGACATTGAAGAATTCGGCAAAACGTTCGCTGACCCGACAGCTGCCGAGACCGCGGCCCAAACGACCTACAACGCACAGAAGCGGCTATACCGGTGTAAGAAACCGACAATTGCAAAGATACGAGGCGCATGCGTCGGTGGCGGCTGCGGCATTGCGCTGTGCTGCGATATTCGTATGGCGGACAGCACGGCGCGGTTCGGAATTACACCTGCGAGGCTGGGCTTATTTTACACCCTATCGGATACGAAACGCCTCGTGGATGTGGTGGGCCCATCCAGAGCAAAAGACATACTTTACACTGGGCGAATATTAAGTGCCGAAGAAGCTTATTCAGTTCGGCTGATTGATACATTGGTGTCTGACAATGGGCTGGACGCTGCCGTTACCGAATACGCCGAACTAATTTGTGAAAACTCTCAGTACTCTATTCGTGCGACCAAAGGGGTCGTGCAAAACATTCTGGATGGCGAATCAGATGACGGGCCAGAGAATTTAAAGAGATTTGCCGATGCGTTTTCCGAGCCCGACTTTGCCGAAGGACACGCCGCTTTCATGGGAAAGCGAAAGCCTGCTTTTCCGTTTTTTTAGAAATTAACGATCGGCCATGACGAACATTTGGTTCACAGAGTACGTTCTGGAACAGCTTGGTCTGTTGGAAGGTGTCGGCGCGCGCCGCATGTTCGGAGGGCAGGGATTGTTCAAAGGAGGGCTCATGTTCGCGCTCATCGCGGACGGGGAGCTGTATTTCAAAGTTGATGCCACAAACCGCCCGGACTTCGAAGCCATCAAATCTGAACCATTTACTTACGAGAAAAAGGGAGGAAAGACAGCCAGCTTGTCCTATTGGTACGTGCCGGAAGAGATCATCGAAGACCAAGAAGTTCTTAGAACGTGGGCCATGAAGGCCTACGATGTGGCCGTTAAGGCCCGCAAGTCTTCTCAGTCAAAGCCCAAACCCCGGCGCAGATCTGCGCCGTTGAAGCGCCCGCGAAGTAGATAGCTCTCTAGTAACCTTGCTCCACACTTACGACGGAAAGCATTTTGTCGCCCGCAGCAAAGCGGCGGATGTTTTCCCGAAAAACAGCCCACATGCGGTCCAGTTTGATTTGCGACGCGCCGGCGACGTGCGGCGTGATGACGACATTGGGCGTGCTCCACAACGGGTGATTATCCGGCAAAGGTTCTGGGTCTGTGACATCCAGTCCGGCCCCGGCAATCGTGCCTGACTGCAGCGCGTCTACGAGATCGCTGGTCACAACGCTTCCGCCGCGCCCGATATTAATGAAGTAGGCGGTGCGTTTCATTCTTCCGAACAGTTCGGAATTGAATAGTCCCTCAGTTGCAGGCGTGAGGGGCGTTGCATTGATCACAACATCAGCCTCCGAAATGAGTTCCGGGAGTTCGTCGGCCAACCCCACATAACTCACGAATGCGGGGCCGTTCCGGCTGGAATTACGGGTAGCTATCACACGCATATTAAACGCACTTGCACGCCGCGCGATTTCCGTACCGATACCACCCAGACCAACCACCAGCATGGTCGCGCCATCGAGGTCCAACGGCGGCCCTAGCCCTCTGCGATTCCATGATCCTTCCGCCTGATTTTCGAGAGCTGCATTTAATCGCCGTGTCAGCGTAAGCGTCAGTGCCATGGCGTGCTCCGCTACATTGGAGCCATTGACGCGCTGCATGTTTGTAAACAGAATCTCACCATTTTGAATGCGCGGCACTTCAATACAATCATCAACGCCGGCCAATTGGGATTGCACCCACTTCAATTTGGGTGCATTTGCGACCAACTGAGGAGAACACATTCCAACAAGCGCGTCCGCGTCCGATAGCTGAGCCATCGCTTCTCGTGGTCCGCGAACCCCAACGATTTGAACGTCTGGTGCAGCCTTTAAAAAATACTGCACTCGAGCCTCGTTCTCTGCCAGCACTACAATTTTTTTTGGAGGCGCCCAGTTTGACATCTCGCGAAGTGGAGATGAGCTCTCCTCCAGACCCATTTGGTCAATGACGCTCATGTCACCATTGGCCGATGCCGTAGCGCCAAGTGCAAATAGCAAAATGCAAAGCGTCTTTAGACCTGACTGAACAAAATGTTCCATACTCATTTCTCGTTCATCATGATCCGGATGGCGCGAACCATTTGGTTGCGCATATCTGGATCCTCCATCGATTTCCTCAATTTTTCGCGCAATGCAGCAACACGTTTCTCGGCCCGTTTATCATCCAATTCCGCAGCGGGAATGACATTTGTGCGCGCGTCAGCCCCTAACCCCTTTTTACCTTTCCTCTTGGGCTTCTTTGATTTTGGCTGCCGTCCATCTTTCTTGCCAGATGCCACGACTTTCTCCTAATGCGGCCAATCGTCCGGCGTGGGCTCAGCCATTGGTTTAAGGTATGGCCCCGCATAGGGTTTTACCCGTGCGACAATTAGACAAAACGTTATGTGACTTACAGCAAAGCACAAAATCACCGGCCACGGCGGTATGCCTCCGAAAAAAAGCATTGTTATCGATCCCAGCACTATAAACACTGCGATTGTCATCAAAACGATTAATCGGGTTCGATTCATGGCGGTCTCCGGCCTCTAGGCTTGAGAGAAGACGGCTGCCTCAAAAAAGAGACTCTAACGCGGTATTACGGCGAAGCAATGACCGCGTCGTAGAATACAATGTGATTGATTCTGGTGAATAAATATATGAGCCCATGCGTGGAAGATTGAGCGGTGGACCTGTATAAAGGCAGAATATATCCGATAATTTAGATATCGTGAGGTCATATGTTACTCGAACGCGCCCGCAGCCAGTTGCTTGTTGTTGATGTGCAAGAGCGGTTTATGCCGGTTGTGCACGAGGCGGAGCGCATGGCCGACAAATGCGCGATACTCATGCAGTCAGCGCAACGGCTTGGAATCCCAACGACGGTATCTGAGCAATATCGTAAAGGTCTCGGCTCGACCATTGCCCGCTTGGACAATGTAAAAGGTGATGCGCCAATCATGGAGAAAGCCCATTTTTCATGTGCGGCCGACCCCAATATTGCTGAGCGGGTGAAATCGCTTGTCGATGAAGGCCGCTCTCAAATGGTTGTATGTGGTATCGAATCTCACGTTTGCGTTATGCAAAGCGCGTTGGGGTTTAAAGGCTTGGGCATGGACGTCTTCGTGGTGGCTGATGCCGTCAGCTCGCGCCATCCGGAAAGTGTAGATATAGCGACCAACAGGATGCGTTCTGCTGGAATTACCGTAATTAATACGGAAATGGCCGTATTCGAATGGCTTTACATTTCCGGAACCGAAGAATTCAAAGAACTTTCCAAGCTTATAAAATAGACGTAGCGGTTCTAGATTTCGCTTGGATCTTGGATTGTGAGCGTAAAGCCGGCCTTGCTGATGCGGTCCATAACCATCTGCGCATGAGCTTTGTCGCGTGTTTCGATGGTGATATGCAGGCGTGCCGCACTGGCTGCCAGATCAAGCGCAAAGCGTCCGTGCGAAACTTCAAGCACATTGGCGCCCATTTCAGCACAGATAGCACTAATTGCGTGCAGTGAACCGGGCCGGTCCGGCATTTCAATAGACATTGTGAGTATTTGGCCAACGCGCACAAGATCGCGCATGAGAACGGACGAGAGCATGCGTGCGTCAATATTACCTCCGGACAGCACCAAGCCGACTTTCCGGTCTCTGAATTTTTCAGGATATTCCAGCATCGCGGCCAACCCAGCCGCACCTGCACCTTCGGCGACGGTCTTTACCATCGTTGCGAACATGCTCACGCCTCGCTCCATTCCGGATTCGCTCACCACTAGCATTTCTTTTACGAGTTCACGTACGATCGGAATGGACTTTTTGCCGACATCGCGTACCGCAATGCCTTCCGCGATTGTAGACCCGCCACACTCGCTATTTCCCTGTGATAGAGCATTGCTCATCGAGGGATATAGTTCTGGTTCCACACCTATTATTTGGATGTCGGGTTTGACACTTTTAGCGGCGAGCGCGATGCCTGAAATCAATCCGCCGCCGCCTACAGGAACAACTATGGTGTCAAGATCCGGGACGGCTTCAAGCATTTCAAAGCCGATAACACCTTGCCCGGCGATAATCTCGTCGTCATCGTAGGGATGTATTAGGGTCAGTTTACGTTCTTCCGCCAGGCGAATGGCGACGGCAGAGCACTCCGTGAAATTGTCCCCCTCAAGCACAACCTCCGCGCCGTAGTCGCGTGTCTTCGTAGACTTATTGAATGGTGTGCCTTCCGGCATGACAATCGTAGCAGGTATCCCCAGCCTATTGGCATGATAGGCGATGCCTTGGGCGTGATTACCTGCAGACATTGCGATAATGCCGGTGTTTTTTTGCCCCGGCGTAAGAGTGGTTAGCTTGGCTATTGCACCCCGCGCTTTGAACGCGCCGGTGTGCTGCATGTTCTCATACTTCACATAGGTATTGGTGCCGGTCAGCTGCGAAAGAGCGGGGCGCAAAAGTGTGGGCGTAACAATAAATTGCCCTACAGTGCGTTCACGAGCTGCACGCACTGTAGAGGCATCAAGAGTCGAGGATGAGGAAGGCATGGCAGATTTATCCTAAAAGGAATTAAGCAAACAAAATAGCGCTGTCCCGATTCTTAAATAAGAATCGGGAGGCTAATTCGAATGCTCAAAATCTTCCATGTCACGTTGCGGTCAATATCAGGTCGTTGCAGCGTCTGCAAGCCGGGGGCAAATGAATTGCGCGATTAAGCCGCGCGTAGGCGTGGCTTAAATATGAAATTGTTTATGTAGGCCGATGTTTTAATTGCCGAGCGATTTGAGGCTTCATCGAAGTCTTCAAATGGCCGCAGAGCGCCGTCTTTTAAGAAAAATGCGTCAAGACCCATATCAAACAGTTGCTGAACGGACTTCGACACCGGTTCACCCGTATGCTGCTCTTCGATCTCGACCTGCAAAACGGGCCGCTCACGTAATATTGTTTCACGCGATCCCGAGAGCACCGCCCTCTCAAATCCCTCCACGTCGATTTTTATGAATCCCACGTTTGTAAATCCATAGGAGTCTAAGGTTCTTTGAGGCACCGACACACTGCGGGCACCCTCATTTCGCTTGCGCGGGTTCAAGGAGGCTGTTTGATTTGAGAAACCGCCCCTATACATCGGCACGATTAATTCGGCTGTTCCCACCGAGTCAGATAGCGCCACTTGATGTGCGACAACGTTGTCAGGAAGAGTTCTTTTCAGAATTCGATAGATTTTTGGATTGGGTTCAAATGCCTCGACGCTTTGGCACAGTTTGGCAAGCGTATGCGTGTAGACACCTTTGTTTGCACCAATATCAATCGCAATCCGGTTGCGATCAACAAGATTGGGAAGAAACCTAAATTCCCGCTCACCTTTCCGCATGTGTTTACGTATTAAGCGCCACATGTATATGCGTGCAGGAATGAGCGAGTACTTTATACGCTCTTCCAGAGTGTAGGGAGGAATCCAGTTGGACATTTCTTCGGGCATCAATCTGAATTTTTCCGATAATTAAGCATGGTCGATAGCATTCGAATGGCGGTGGGTCTTGGCGCATAGTGCGCAATGGCCCATGCGCGCCCCATCTCGGCTATCTCTGCCCACTTATCTTCACGATTCAATATCTCGCGTACGGATCCCGCGATATCGTCCAGATCAATCGGTGCATAATGGGTCCAAGCCACCGGCATTTCTGGCAACGAAAATCCATATTTATCGAAGTTCAAGTGGATAGCCAGCGTTCCTGCGGCAAATGATTCCCAAAGTCGAAAACTGTCCCATCTTTGAACTAAAGCAGGCACTTCCATATCGATAAAGGTATGCACCTGCGCAAGATCAGGTTGATTTTTTTTAAACCAAGGGTTCGTCGAAATCGGAGTGTAAAAATCTCCCCCGTATGCCAAGCACATTTTTGAATTTAGCATTGCATTCAAGTATTGGCCCGGTCCAGAATTGTTCCAATCTATCTCGATCTTACGCTCAAGCATGGACACAAACGAAATATCTAGAAGGGCGCGAAGACTTTGACTCAATGTCGCGCGAAAATTTCTAAGAGCTATTGGCCGTCTCTCTGAGAAAGCGCAGCGTTGATCAGTTGAATCTATTAGTCCCTTACTTAATCCAAAGGCGACAGGGTAACGAAGACCTCCTTTTTTGGCGAATGTGCTGCTGTGTGCAATGAACAGTAAGTGCTGCTCTGGAAGGCTGCAAAACAATCCAATGTCGCTTTGGTTTAAATAGGCAACGCGTGAAGTTTTTACGCCCTCAACCGGGGTAAAAGTATTTGTATGGGATATATCGACAACGTAGCCGGAGTGATCATGACGCGGCGGTGCGACCATTTTATCTAATTCGACATCTTTTAACGGCATGGATACCGGCCGCGAAGTAACCTTGTCCGTGGAAATTTCTACAGGGACGCCGAGATCTAGGAGTCCTTCAATTAGGCATCCGGCATTATGAGTGAGTGGCCCATTGACGGCGTGTAAGTATATTCCACCGGCGAATGCTGACCGCAAGTCGTCGTCACTGAGGCTCATGTGGGCTAAATCGCTCGCGCATGTGTGAACATTTTGTGCATCCTAGGTTCCGTTCGCCTGTCCGTCCATTAAACTGTCTTGCGCCAAGGCCAATCTGGCTGCACCATCGGCCACTCTTTAGAAGGGGCGAGATGAGCGTGGTCCAAGTACACTTCACATCGCATCTCAGAAATGTCGCGCCTAATGGGCCTGTAGAAGCGTCCGGTGCGACGGTATCAGAGGCGCTGGCCGATGTTTTTGCCCGTCACCCGGGCTTGAAGGGGTACGTTCTCGACGACCAATAACGGCTTCGCACCCATATCGCTGTGTTTGTCGATGGCGAGCATGTGCGAAAGAGGGTGCTGGATCACTCTCTAAAAACAAACAGCGAACTTTATGTGTTGCAGGCCCTATCGGGCGGATAATTCGGGAGTTGGAAATGGCTTCGAGTCTTCAAATAGCGACCCGCAAAGGGCTTTTTACTTATCAACGAAATGACAGTGGTTGGCATCACGCCTCTACGGCATTTCTGGGGCATCCGGTCACCATGATGCTGACGTCACCAGATGGCCAGGTCGTGTTCGCCGCCCTCAACCTGGGACACTTCGGGGTGAAGCTACATCGATCTTCCGATGGCGGAAAGACATGGACTGAACTAACTCCACCGCAATTCCCTAAAGTAGAGGGTGGCGAGAAAGACGACGCGGCACCCTCGGTCAATCAGATTCGGTGCCTTGAGTGGGCAGATTCAAAGAATCCGAGAGCAGTGTGGTGCGGATGCGCGCCAGCGGGACTCTTTTACTCCCCGGATTTGGGAGATACGTGGTCGCTCAATGACTCGCTGTGGAATATGCCTGAGCGTGAGCGCTGGTTTGGTGGCGGAACGGTCGACACGGCTATGCATGCAATTTGTGTTGACCCGCGTAGCACGGACCGCGTTGCGGTCGCGGTCTCCTGTGGGGGGGTGTCTCTTACAGAAGACGGGGGTAAATCGTGGAGCGTCGCCGGACACGGCATGCGCAGCGACTACACGCCGCCTGACCAAGAAGAGGATCCTGTAACACAAGATGTTCACATGATGGTGCAGAGCCCGACCTCGCCGGAAATTTACTGGGTGCAACACCACAACGGAATTTTCAGATCCACCAATGATTTGGAATCTTGGCATGAAATTACCAACGCGCCAGTCTCTGTTTTTGGATTTGCGGTAGCGGTTCACCCGAAAGACCCAAACACGGCATGGTTTGTACCGGCTCAAAAAGATGAGGCGAGATTTCCCGTAGACGGAAAGGTCGCTGTTCAGCGAACGCGCGACGGCGGAAAAAGCTGGGAAGAATTAAGGGGCGGCCTCCCCCAGGACAACGCGTTTGATCTTGTGTATCGCCATCGATTGGCTGTCGATGAGACGGGAGACTCTTTGGCGATGGGCTCAACAACCGGCGCCGTCTGGACGTCAGACAGTGGTGGAGACGATTGGGCCTTACTATCAGCGCACTTGCCCCCGGTTTACGCCGTGCGGTTCGCATAGGTAATTCCGCACAAGCGCGTCGGCCGACAAAATTACTAGCCAATGTTATTTTGAATGAGAAAGTGGAGGAAAGTCACATGCAAAAAGCTCTAGCGGCGATGGTGCTGACAATTGGCATGCTAAGTGTCCAGATGGCCGAGGCGGCTACGGTGCTCATTACCGGATCGAATCGCGGTTTGGGCCTTGAATTCGCAAAACAATATGCGGATGAAGGCTGGGACGTCATTGCAACTTGCCGCACACCGGAAAAAGCAGACGAGTTAAATGCGATCGCCGCCAAACATAAAAACGTGTTCGTCGAGCGATTGGACGTTTTGGACGAACAAGAGATCGCAGCGTTGTCGGCAAAATATAAAGGCAAACCAATCGATCTTCTTATTAACAACGCTGGCGTTCTCGGCGATATACCGACGCAAACCTTCGGAAGCGTTGACCGAGATACCTTCGATTTTGTTTTGGGTACAAATGTGTACGGCGCCATTTCCGTTACAGAAGCGTTTAAGGACAATGTGGTGGCGAGCGATCAAAAAAAGATCGTTGCTTTAACCAGTTTGATGGGCTCCACGACCATGGCCGGCCCCGGTCATACTTTTTACCGCGCGAGTAAAGCTGCCCTTGGGATGAGTATGCGTGTAATAGCGGGCCACCTACGAAATGACGGCGTAACCGTTGGGGTTATAGCGCCCTGCGTAGCCGACACGGATATGCTGGACGACATAGGGTACAAAGGCCCGCTAACCATATCGGCCGCGGAAGCGGTGGGCGGTATGCGCGCAGTCATCTCCGACCTGAATCAGGAGACTGCAAGAAAGCCGATCAATTGTGACGGTAAGCCATTCGAGTGGTAAGAGAATCAATCAATTAATTAAAGGGCCGCCGCGAGCGGCCCTTTGAGTTTTGGGAGGGGTCATGATCCGGCAAATAGCAGCTATGTGGTTGGCTACATTGTGTTCGCTTGGCGCGGCGCATGCGGAGACCGTTTTGATTACGGGTTCAAATCGGGGATTGGGACTCGAGTTCGCAAAGCAGTATGCCGAAATGGGCTGGCATGTCATTGCCACGACCCGGAATCCGGCACGTGCTCAGGAATTAAACGCCTTGGCAAAGCAGTTCGGGAATATCAGCGTCGAGGAACTGGACGTTCTAGACTTTGAAGAGATTAATTCCCTGGCGAAAAAATACCGTGATACGTCCATTGACGTGCTTATTAATAACGCTGGCGTGTTGGGTGACCTCGAGGGACAAACTTTGGGCACTTTCGATTACGACAACTTTCAGCGCGTTATGGGTGTTAACGTGTATGGCGCACTCGCTGTTTCGGAAGCTTTTCGCAAACATGTTGCGGTAAGCGAACAGAAAAAAATTATTGGAATAACGTCGGGTGCGGGAATCATCTCAAGAGGCAGCAGCGGTGGAAATATCTATTTCTATCGGGCCAGTAAAGTTGCGTTGAACATGGGCCTGAAAGGCTTGGCGGCCGATTTGCGAAATGAAGGAATTGTCGTAGGCATTGTCGCGCCGGGCGCGGCGGATACCGATATGCGCCGCGAATTGGTTGGTGATCGTGCTGACCAAGACCAAGATTCAGCATCAAGCGTCTCTGGAATGATCAGGGTGATTTCGAACTTAACTCAGGCGAACAGCAGCCAGCCGTTTAACTATGATGGCCAGCCGATGCCTTGGTAGCCGCTGCTTTCCTCCGTGTTACCGTTTTGCCATTCCGGCCATAATTAAGGTGTCATAGTATCCTCACTTCATTCGATGGGAGGATTTGATGAGCCGTACTTTCGCCATTGTGGCATTTTCAATTAGCTTGTTTATTGCCGGCGCCGCGCAAGCCGCCACCGTGCTTATTACCGGCTCCAATAGAGGGTTGGGGCTTGAATTCGCCACCCAATATGCTGAGCGGGGTTGGGATGTCATTGCGACCTCGCGGAGCCCCGCAGACGACGAAGAGCTGAAAGCGCTGGCGGCAAGGCATCAGAATGTGACCATTGAGCAGCTCGATGTCACCGATACGGCTGAAGTCACCGCATTGGCGGCCAAATATAGAGGAAAACCAATCGATCTGCTTCTCAACAATGCCGGTGTTCTTGGCGGTGGCGAAGATCAGTCCCTTGGGACATTTGACCAAAAGCGATTTCACCAAGTTATGGACGTCAATGTATTTGGCGCAATGGCGGTTTCGGAAGCGTTCCGGGAAAACGTGATCTTGAGCGAGGGCAAAAAGATTGTCGCGCTTACCAGCGGACTTGGCTCGATTGCCGGCGCCGGCGGTATGCCAAACGCACCTTATTACTATCGTATCAGCAAAGCCGGATTAAATATGGCTATGCGCGCACTGGGCGGAGATTTGCGTGCGAGCGGTGTAACAGTGGGTGTCGTTGCGCCCGGCACCGTTGAGACGGATATGCTAGATCAGGTGAACGAAGAATTCTTTGCCAAACTCAACTTGCCGTCCATAACGCCACAGGAAAGTATATCCAAGTTGATCGATGTTATTGACGAATTGACACCGGAGAATGCGGCTAAAGGCATTAACAATTACGATGGCAGCGTAATGCCTTGGTAGCAGTGCATCGGAGGCAGTACGAATGAATAAGACAGTCCAAATCATCATTGGTCTTGTTTGCTTTGTAGCGGCAGATATAGCGCGTGCCGATACTGTTCTCATTACTGGATCCAACCGAGGGCTGGGGTTTCAGTTCGCTAAGCAGTACGCGGAAAAGGGTTACACAGTTATCGCAACGTCTCGTAGTCCCAAAGATGACGTGGAGCTCAAGGCGCTCGCCGCCGCGCATAAAAACATATTTGTCGAAGAGTTGGATGTTCTGGATGAGGCAGAGCTAAAGGGATTGGCCGCGAAATACAAAGACAAGCCCATTGATATTCTCATCAATAACGCCGGCGTTTTAGGTAGCGGGTCATTTTTGGAGCCCGACAAAGATGAATTTATGCGCGTGATGGCTACGAATGTTTTTGGAGTTCTCGCAGTATCGGAAGCGTTTCTTGAAAATGTCGCAGCGAGTAACCAAAAGAAAATCATCAGCCTGACAAGCCCGGCCGGCACCTTCAACATACAAAGTCTTTTTGTGAACGGCAAAATGGCGGGGCTGCCGGCGCCGGGTGAAGAAGCCAAGCCCGTCGACCGTGATGTCGATGTGGCTGAGGGCGGTGGCTTTTATTATGGAATAAGCAAGGTATCCGTTAATCTCGCCATGAACAAAATTCGCGGTCAGCTCAAAGGGCGCGGAGTTGTGGTTGGGCTGATTGCGCCAAATGCCGTTGATACGGATATGCTGGCTGAACTGGGTTACAGCGGTTCAAAAACAACGGCGGCAGATGCAATCGCGAGCTTTATCGAAATTATAGATGGCATGACCATTGAAAATGCAGACCGCCCCATTGTCCAAGATGGCACGGTCTTGGATTGGTAAGGCGCCCAAGGCGGGGGGGGCGGTTAGGTTTTAGTGGAGAAGGCCGGGCAGGGCACTGACGTGCCTCCTAGCCCGCAGTATCCCCCTGGGTTTTTGGCCAAGTATTGCTGGTGATAATCCTCGGCATAGTAGAATTCAGGGGCGTCTATGATCTCAGTTGTAATTTCACTATGTCCCATCTTTTTCAAGGCTGATTCATAGGCGGCCTTCGAGGCAATGGCCGCCTCGCGTTGAGAGTCGCTATAGACATATACGCCAGAGCGATATTGAGTTCCGACGTCGTTGCCTTGTCGCATGCCTTGCGTGGGATCGTGGCCTTCCCAAAATTTCTTTAGTAGCGTTTCGTATGATATTTTTTGTGGGTCAAAAACAACACGCACCACCTCATTGTGACCGGTATGCCCCGAGCACACCTCGCGATAGGTCGGATTCGGAGTAAATCCGGCCGCATAGCCAACTTGAGTGGAATACACTCCAGGCAGCTGCCAAAATGCTCTTTCAGCCCCCCAGAAACATCCCAGGCCGAACAGGGCCATTTCCAATCCCTCGGGAAATGGCGGGATTAGGCGGTTACCGCTGACAAAATGCAGGTCCGGAACCGGAATGGCCTTGGATCGGCCTGGCAACGCGTTTTCGGCAGTGGGCATCCGTGTCTTAGTGAAGAACATTTGGGTCTCCATCGCCAAATTTAAATCTCAATTCCGCAGCATGATATGCCAATTCTCTCAATTGGGTATATTGGGTTATGGACCGCTCGCAAGCCAATGCTGCCGCAACTAACCTCTCCCGATCCGCTGTCATGGCCACGGCTTCAGGCGGCGTAGTGCTTTTGGCACTGTCATCCGCCTGCGCTGTGCTGACACGCTTCGACACATCATTTGTGGCCGGAAGCATCGCAATCTATTTGCCTGCAGCTCTTATAGTTAATGCTCGAATACGCAAATATCATCCACACGAAGAATTTGGATCCGCGAATATCATAACGTTGGGCCGACTGGTCTTGGCCAGTTTGATCGCGGGCCTCTCCCTTGAATTGGCGTTTTCGAAGGTCACGATTACACCAATTGTAGCGTGGTGCTTCCTGACCATGACGGTCATCGGGCTGATTTTGGATGCCATTGATGGCCCTGTTGCGCGGCGGGAAGGGCTGACGTCACGTTTTGGTTCACGTTTCGATATGGAAGTCGATGCCCTACTAATCTTAGTGCTGTCCGTTGCGGTATATTTTCTTGACAAGGCGGGGTGGTGGGTGCTGATTGGCGGATTGTTGCGCTACGCCTTTGTTGCTGCCGCCTATATATGGCCCCAGTTGGCATCTGACTTACCGCCCGCATGGAGGCGCAAAATTATTTCCGCCGTACAAGGCGGCGTTCTGGCAGCTTTGCTCGCGCCAATTATTGTCCCACCTCTAAGTACTATTACTGCGGCGATTGCCCTTGGGCTTCTTCTGTATTCGTTTGCGGTTGATGTGGTTTGGTTGGCGAGAAGAAAGCGGGCTTTATTATGAATGCCTGGGTCAGATTTATTGGCGCTTTGGCCATCCTCCATTTGGCGCTCGTTTTGCCGGACTGGCCGGGAAATTTGGTTTCGTATTCATTTCTTCGATTGCCAGTCGAATTACCCTTGATGATTGTTGTGATGTTGGCGGTGCCCGCACGAGCACAGTGGCATGCCCGATGGGTATTGACCTTGGTTTTGTCGACCGTTGTCGTCCTGAAAGTAGCGAATCTCGTGACATTCGAATTGTTTGCGCGCCCGTTCAATATCCTTGTCGATCCAGGTTTAACATTCACGGCATTGATGACAATTTCTGCGGGGCAAGGCGTTGCAATTGCAATGGGTGCGATAGCGCTTTCAGTTTTTGTCGTTGCTGCGATTTTTGTGATGCTTTGGTGGTCCATTTCGCAAATAGGGACCTCTATTTCTCCGCTCTCACTAAGGACGTCTATGGCATCAGCAGCTATGGCGCTCTTGCTCGCCGTGCCGTTGTCGAATGTGAAGTTCCGGGAGTCGTGGTGGTATATCGCGGGTTGGGACTCGAGCAAATTCGCCTACGCGCGTGCAACTTCAATTATTGAGGGATTGGAGTACGACGCCGCATTTCGGGAGGAGCTCGCGGCGCTCGAATTTCAAGATGTTTCGAACGATGTATTGCTAAAGGACTTGCGAGGTGTCGATGTCATTTTGGTTTTTGTAGAAGCTTACGGGCGCGCGGCTATTGAAGAGCCATCCATCGCGCCAAGTATTCGAGCGTCACTTGAGCAATTTGAAACCACACTGCAAGCGCAAGGTTTTGCAGCTCGCAGCACGTGGATGACATCCCCAACATTTGGCGGTCAAAGCTGGCTCGCACACAGCACGTTTGCAACGGGCCTTTGGGTGGATAACCAACGTCGATATGAAAGCCTATTTGTGAGCGAGCGCGAGACTCTATTCCATGATTTTTCGCGCGCAGGCTGGCGTACGGTAGGGGTTATGCCGCAAATCATCTATGGATGGCTCGAAGGACAGTTCTATGGCTACGACAAAATTTATGCAGCCGCTGACCTTGAGTATAACGGTCCGCGATTCGACTATATGACGATGCCGGATCAATTCACGCTTTGGGCACTACACAAGCGTGAATTGACCGATGACAACAGAAGCCCAATAGTGGCCGAAGTTGGACTTATATCCAGCCACCTACCGTGGACGCCATTACCCAAAGTCGTACCGTGGACCGAGATTAAGAACGGTGAGGTGTTCTTTGAGGCGCGTCACCCGCGCGCCGCCATTGATTGGACCGATAGCGAAATTATGCGTGCGAACTACACAGCAGCAATCCACTACGAATTGGAAACGTTGGAATCGTTCGTGGCCAACTTGGTAAAGCGGCGAACGTTATTGATCATAGTCGGCGATCACCAGCCTATCCCGGTGGTTAGCGGAGACGGCGCACCCCACCATGTTCCGGTACATTTGATATCCAATGACGTCGCACTTATTGAAGCGGTGGAGCATTGGGATTGGACTCCAGGCATGATCCCTGGGGCCTTCAGCCCGGTTTGGAGGATGGACGCTATGCGGACTCGTCTGCTTGATTCATTTACACCCAGTGTGTCAACGTCTTCTCTTCCGGTCGCCCCATAGGAGGAGCGGGGATGTTTGTCGAATTCGGTCAGATTACGCAGACGGATGCTATAGCCGCAAATAGTGTGGCCATATTGCCTTTAGCCGCCATGGAAGCGCACGGCCTTCACCTGCCACTCGCTACCGATGCATTGATTGCAAATGCAATTGTGGATACAGCTGCAAAGAGCGATTCCAGTAAAACGCCCTTTTATCGGTTGCCGGCCATTTGGTTGGGTGCATCTACCGAACACGCAGATCGTGCGGGGACACTAACAATTGAGCCGGAGTTCTTAGTTTCCCAGATCGTTGCTATCGGCAAAGGGCTTGTCCAAAGAGGCATCCACCGCATCTTGTTGTTCAATGCCCATGGCGGGAATATTGCCGCGGCCAGTATCGCAGTTCTCAAGTTACGTACCGAACTCGATATGCTCGCTGCAAACGCGCATTGGCTGGACTTAGGGCTGCCTGATGATTTGGAGGAACCAGCGCCTGTTAAAGGCGATGTCCACGGCGGATGGATGGAAACCTCAATGCTACTATCTTTTGCGCCCCATCTCGTTCGTATGGAAAAAGCCGCACAAAACACCGCTGAAGCGCCGTCGAGCAGCCTCTTTCCTCATGGTCAAATCAATTGGGGGTGGAAAATGGACGATTTGGCGCAAGGGGGATGGGCTGGACGCCCGGACCTCGCGACCCCTGAAATCGGAGCAGCGTTGGTAGAGCATGCCGCAAAACGATTGTGTGCAGTTCTCTCGGAACTCGCGGCGGCAGATTGGCCTAAGGCAATTTAATTACTTGCGGCCGCCTTGGCGGACAATTTCCCCGAGCAGGTGGCCAGCGCGCTGTGCCTTGGTTGTCAGGTAGTTATGATTGTGCGGATTGACGGGGCCAATAAGCCTCCGGTGGCCAACAACCTTAACGCCGAACCCTTCCAGCGCGCTTATCTTGCCGGGATTATTGGTCATGAGTGTAACCTGCTTAAAGCCGAGGAGTGTTAGCATGGCGCCGGCCACCTCATAGCGCCGCTCATCTGGTCCGAAACCCAAAACGGCGTCTGCATCTACTGTGTCGTGACCGAGTTCCTGAAGGCCGTATGCTCGCATTTTGTTTAGTAGACCTATCCCTCGGCCTTCTTGGTCGAGGTACAGTAATACGCCGCTGCCTTCTTCGGCTATTTCGGCGATGGCCAATCTAAGCTGATCTCCGCAATCGCATTTCAAACTGCCAAATAAGTCTCCGGTTAGGCACGCAGAGTGAAGTCTGGTTAGAACCTGAGTATTTGGTTGGGGACTTCCCACAATAATTGCTAGCTGATCATGTAGTCCGTCACCGCCACGAAAAACGACAAACTCAGCGTTTGTCGCATCTGCCAATGGCACGCGTGTTCGTGCGGCAATAGACAAATCTCTTGCGGCGAGTTCGTGAAAACTTTCAACAGCCTCGACTGAAACACCAACCATTTCTTGAGTATCGAACCCGGTCGCCGGCAGAGCCGCAGCGGCGGGCAATAGATAGGCGCGCTTTACGAGTTCGAGCGCCGCAGACTCGCTGTTTGAAGCGGGCCTTAGAGGGACAACCGGTACATTCGGGTCCGTTGCCAGCAACATGGAATCGATTTCATCATCGTTGAGACCTGACAGGTCGAGGCTTGATGTTCCCTGAGCGACAAATCCTAAATGTAAAAGCCGCGGCACCGGGAGGATCAGGCCAACTTTCCCCCCGCTTTCCCTGTGCCAAGCGGCGATCCGCCCGCCGCCCAGCATTTCAGCTGCCGCGACAATGAGGTGATTTCCATCGCGCCCACGCAGGTAAACGGGCCGTCCGGCGCGCAACTCGCCTATGGCCCGTTGTACGGAAAGGCGGCCCGGATCCCCCAAGCTATTTGTGATGCCCCCCCCGGGACCAATTTTTCCATCTTCCTTAGGCACGGAATACCTGCAAAAAGTCGAGTGTCATGGAACTGACCAATATTGTGGACTGGGAACACGGCTCTTCGCAATGGTCTGCGGTGCTCGCCGCAGCCCAAAGTTGTAACGTGGCTGCTGGCGAAAAAAGCGCGCTTTGGCCCCTTTATGCCCCCCTTGTGCAAAGTGCGGTATCGCGAAGCCCAATCGTTGTAGGCCAAGTCGGCCAATCGCTAGATGGACGAGTCGCCACTGTTACAAACAATTCGCATTACATCAATGGATACGCCGCAAGAGTCCATCTTCATAGACTCAGAGCGTTAGTTGATGCGGTGATTGTTGGTGCCGGTACTGTGATAGCGGACGATCCGCAATTGACAGTTCGCCTTACAGAAGGTTCGAGTCCCACGCGCGTGATTATTGACCCAAACGGAAGGGTCCCGGACCACGCTAAATGTTTTCACGGCGACGGTCCGCAAACGATTGTGGTTCAGTCGTGCAATAGAAAGCGCCCTTTAGAGGTCAAAACATTGCAGGTGGAAAACCTAAACGGATCGATTGATTCTGCCGCTCTCATTTCCTCCCTCGCGGAGTTGGGCCTTAAGCGTATACTAATCGAAGGTGGACCTTTGACTTTGACGCAATGCATGTCGGCTGGGTGCCTCGATCGCCTTCACGTGATTGTTGCACCGATGATCATCGGCTCCGGCAAGTCCGGAATGCAGCTGCCAGAGATATCGACGTTAGATCGTGCATTACGTCCGGCTACAGATTTGTATGTATTGCCGGGAGGGGATGTCGTATTCGACTGTGATATGCAGATTGCTGACAGACCGATCAAACTTTAGGGGAAATATATGTCGGCCAAAAATGCCCGGTATCATCCTGTGTCTAAACTTCAGCATTGGCTGACGGCAGCGGCTATTTTTTGTGTGGTGCCACTAGGCATTGCGATGACTAACGCCGACCCAGGACCAGAGCAAAACAGATTGTATGATCTTCATCGTTCTTTTGGAGCGGTAATTCTTTTGCTGTCCGGCTTGAGGCTTTTGTGGCGGCTCTATTCGCCGCCTCCGCCCCTCGTTGCCGACCTTCCAGAATGGCAAGAGTTAAGCGCGAAAGTAGTTCACCGCGCACTTTATGTTTTGCTCTTTGCGGTTCCGATCTTGGGCTGGGCCGGCACGTCCGCTTTTCGCGCGCCTATATTCGTATTTGAGCTTTTTGAACTCCCGCCCATTTTGCCGGAAAACAGAGATCTTTCGGAGAGTTTGCTGGAAATTCATGAACTGTTGGCGTTCACGTTGTGCGGTGTATTGCTGCTTCATATCGCCGCCAGCCTCCAGCACCATTTTATCCGCAAAGACACAACACTTAAGAGAATCCTGCCGCGCGCGTTGGGCGGACTATAACGTCCGTTCGGCGAATATGTCTGTATGGCCAACGATGAATTGTTGAGTGCCTCGGAGACGGTCGTTCAGCCACGCATCCGCATCACGTTTCTCAACGTGTCCAATTTCCATCGCGGCGAATGCAATGCCCTTGAGGGTCTCTTCCATCAGGGCTCGATTGTCGTTACCGAGAATCCACGGGCTTTCACCCTCAGCCACGGTGAAGCCTGCTTCGATTAATCCGTCTCTCAACAGTGACACTGCGTCCGGACCTGCCGCAGCGCCAAATCCTTTGTCTGTGCGCTGATGTGCTCTAAACGCATTGAACATAGCTTCGTCCAGGTCGTGGTGAGGCTCGGCGTTCATTTTTCCATTGAAGGTCAAAGTCGCCAGCAAAGACGTATTTCGCCGACGTAGAATTTTAATAAACTCGGATACCCAAGGTGTGGAGACCAGATCAAACACCGCGGACGCTGTAATGAGTTGCGTCTCGTCAGGCCAGACCTCGATAGTTTCTGATAAATCCCGCTTCAAAATGCGAGTGGATATAATTTTCTCATTTAATCTTACCGAACATTCGGTTTCTGATTTGGAAATTACATCCCCGCGGGCAGATAATAGTGCTAACGACTTGTGTAGATTCGCTAAATCTGCGTCAACGAGAGTCCAGGTTTGTTTTTTCGGCAAGAAATTTGAAAATGCGCGCACTGATGCGCCCGTCCCGGCACCAGCGTCACAAACCGAAATGTGGTGAAATCTTCTGAA
>Ga0181593_10001000_pt1 | contig 25457 bp, 28 predicted proteins | sample 071ome_19_FD_133756 | JGI IMG/M metagenome (GOLD analysis project Ga0181593, IMG submission 133756) | Coastal salt marsh microbial communities from the Groves Creek Marsh, Skidaway Island, Georgia - 071413AT metaG (megahit assembly) | ecosystem: Environmental > Aquatic > Marine > Intertidal...
TGGGGTGCGTGCTTGCTTCGATCGGTTGGTTCACCGCCATGACCTTGGAGAACGCCGCCTATGTGCGGGGCCTAGGCCAAATTGAATTGGTCTTCACATTCGTCGCCTCGTACTTGTTTTTCGGAGAGCGCGCGTCGAGGCGGGAAATCGTCGGCATTCTGCTTGTTGTCATGGGAATCCTGCTTCTGGTCCGACCAAGCTAGGAAGCCCAGGCAATCGCCATTGCCGGCGGTTTCTTCAGGCCCCGAAGCTTTTCACCAGCGACCCGCTAATAAGGTACCATCCATCCACCAGCACGAAGAAGATCAACTTGAACGGTAGGGATACGATGATCGGCGGCACCATCATCATGCCCATGGACATCAGGATCGAGGCGATGACCATGTCGATGATCACGAAAGGCAGATAAAGCAAAAAGCCGATCTCGAAAGCCCGACGCAGCTCGCTAATCATAAAGGCCGGCACCAACACGCGAAGCGGCGCGTTCACCCCGGTTTCTTCCGGGGCGACATTGGCGATATCCTGAAAAAGCTCCAGATCCTTCGGGCGGACCTGACTCAGCATGAAGTTCTTGAACGGCACCGCCGCGCGCTCGAACGCCTCAAGCTCGTCGATGCGCTCCTCGATGAGGGGCGATATTCCATCTTCCCAGGCTTGTTCGAAGGTCGGTGTCATGATGAAACCGGTCAGGAACAGTGCGAGGCTGATGATCACCACGTTTGGTGGCGACTGCTGGGTTCCCAGCGCCGTGCGCAAGAGCGACAGGACAACGACGATCCGAGTGAAAGAGGTAATGGTAACCAATAGCCCCGGCGCCAGCGAGAGCACCGAGATCAGCGCCACCATCTGAAGGATGCGCGCGGTGGTTGAACCTCCCGGCTCTCCGACGTCGAGGGTGAGGGTTTGCGCCAATGTGGTGTCGGGTACGAACAGAAGGGAGAAAACCGCCGCGACGGCGGCAAGCGCCAAACTCACGGACCCGTATCGCGCGACCCTGCTCACGGCGTGTCCCCGCCGGCGATATCCAATTCGTCACGAAAGGAGCCGGCTTGCGGCGCGGCGGTCGTGATTCCGCTCTCGATTACCAGATCTCCTTGGCTTCCGAGCAACACCAGATGCTCCACCTCGTCCCGTCTTATGAGAACCAAACGATGCCGCGCGTCCACGGCGCGTATCTCCAGAACCCGCAACCGGTTTCCCGCCCCGGCCGGCGCCATGAAGCGTGATGGTCCGTAGCGTCTGACGATCCAGTACAACAGCCCTATCAAGGATAGGGTGAACACCAGCGCCATGAAAAACCGTAAAATGACATCGCCATCCATCCTCGGACCCTCACATACGCTCGTCGATTTGGGAACAGCGGATCGCGAACGACATGTGCCGGACCGGAGCCAACGCGGGTTCTCCAAGGCGGAGAGACCTTGAGCGCGTGGGGTGTTCCATCGGGTTGAAGTGATTTTTCAATACGTTATCGCGGCAAGACGCGATTCCTCGATAACCGGGAAGCCCCGCCGTTCCGGACCTCTAGCGACGGCCCTTCGCCATGGAAGCCCCATAGGCCCGGGCCGCCTGGTTGGGCGATACACGGGAATCGGAGGCCCCGACGCTGGTGACGCCGCGCTTGGTGAGCGTGCGCGCGATACCGTCCAGCGTCTTGGCGATGGCGGGGAGTTGCGCGCCGAGTGCCCGGGCCTCGAGCGGTGGCAATGACAAGAGGGCAGCGCAAACGGTCTCGACCCGCGCGCCGAGCAGCGAGAGATCGGCTTGTCCACCCTCCTCGACCCGCCGCGCGGCGGCGGTCACGGTTTCTCTGATCGCCGTGAGTTCCCGTCCGAGCAGTTCGCCCTGGTCGGAGGAGGGGGGCGAAGGGTCCGTCATTCGCTATCCCTTTCGGCTTCGTCGTCAAGCTCGTTCATCAGGCGGCGGTTGGCGACATAGACATAGCTCAAGATCTCCGCGACCGCCGCGAAGGCCTCCAGCGGGATCTCGCAATCGACTTCAACGGCCGACAGGACCTGGGCGAGCTCCGGATCGGAGCGCACCTTGACGTCGTTCTCGAAGGCCAGCCGAAGGATCTTCTCCGCGACCTCGCCATGGCCCTTGGCGACAATCCTCGGCGCGCCGGGGCCGTTTTGTTCGTGGCCGAGCGCGATCGCGACCTGCCGCTTGGCGACGGGCGGTTGCGGTGGGCGTCGAACTACCTTGGCCAATCGAACAGCTCCCCACGGTCCACGCTCTTACGAGCGCATCCGGTAATGGTAGGTGATTCCCCGGGTTTTTGCACGTTAACCGATTTTGGCATGGCCTTTGCTTTGTCACTCCCGAACGACCGGAAAACCGGCGCCAGGGAACCAAGCGTGAGTTTACCCAAGGGTTCGGGTAAAGCCACTGGGAAGAGGAAGAGACGATGGATTTGACAAAGCTGGATGTCTTCCGCATGGCGAAGCAGAAGATGGGTTGGATCACCGAACGCCAAGCCGTTCTCGCGACCAACATCGCCAATGCAGACAGTCCCAACTATCGAGCCAAGGACCTGAAGGCCATCAACTTCTCGCGTATGCTGGACAGCGCGCCGCAGATGCATGTGGCCCGGACCACCAGCAGCCACATCGTCGGTTCCGCCGGGCGTTCCGATTTTCGCACCGTGCGCGAGCGGACCGGGGATGTCTACGAGGTCAACCCCAACGACAACACGGTCAACATGGAAGAACAGCTGATGAAGGTTAGCGAGTCGACGATGCAGTACCAACTCGCGACGAACATCTACAACAAGAACCTGTCGATGCTGAAAATGGCGGCGGGCCAAAACCGCTAAGCCAGATCCGATAGAGCAAAAAGGACGGGAAACCGGGGAGTTTGAGTTATGACCATGGATCTTATGAGAGCGTTGAATGTTTCCGCCTCCGGCATGAAGGCCCAGGGCACGCGCTTGCGGGTAATCTCCGAGAACATCGCCAACCAGGATTCGGTCGGCACCACCAAGGGCGTCGATCCCTATCGCCGAAAAACCATTGTTTTCAAGGAAGTATTTGACAAGGTCTCGGGCGCGACCCTGGTGCATGTGGATAAGATCGGTCGCGATGACTCGGACTTCTCCCTGGTTTACGAGCCGTACCATCCGCTGGCCGATGACGACGGCTATATCAAGCGCCCGAATGTGAATGGTCTGATCGAAATGATGGATATGCGCGAGGCGCAACGGACCTACGAGGCCAATCTGACCGTAATCGAGTCATCCAAGGGCATGATCCAGCGCACCATCGATTTGCTCCGGTCCGCGTAAGCGGGCAACCCAGGTCGGGTTCCAGGTTGGTGGCCCGGTTCGCCGAAATGCGCTAGAATAAGTTGATATAGACGAGGAGCCCCGAAATGGTCGCGCGCATCACCGATGGTTTACCGAATGTCGGCGGTATTGGAACCGGCGGTCCCACCCAGGGAACCCAGGGAACGGGTCAAACCTTCTCGGAATACATCAAGGACGCGACCGCCGGCGCCGTCGACACCCTGCACAAGGGCGAGGCGATGAGCATGCGCGGCATCGCCGGCGAGGCGGATCTTACCGATGTGGTCGCCGCGGTAAACAGCGCGGAGACCACGCTGCAAGTCGTGACCGGTTTGCGAGACCGGATGATCCAGGCCTATCAGGAGATCCTGAGAATGCCGATTTGATGCGGTGTTGGCGCGAATCATTTAAGCTTGGAAAAATTTGCCTGGCAATAATTGCCGGGCGCGGCCGCGTTGGCGCAACCCGGGAGTGGTCCGAGCGCGCATGAATGAAGCCGAGGCGATCGAGGTTGGCCGCGAGGCGGTGATGGTGATGCTGACCATGTCGGTGCCCGTCATGGCCGTGGCGCTCGGTGTGGGTTTGATCATCTCGCTGTTTCAGGCGTTGACGCAGTTGCAGGAAATGACCCTGGTTTTCGTGCCCAAGATCATCGTGGTCTTCGTGGCCCTGGTGCTGATGATCCCCTTCATGTTCGCGACCCTGGCCGGGTTCATGGAACAGATCGCCGACCGAATGATAGGTTTGGCGGGAGGAGGATGAGGACGATGGCGCGGCGTAAAACCGCCATCGTTTCGCGCCTTCCGGGCGTCATGTTCGCGCCCCGGTTCGTCGACGCGCCATGCCGTTAGAGCAATATCTTCCCCTTCAGGCCTATGCCTTTCTCGTGATCTTCACGCGGCTGGCGGGTACGGTGATGCTGCTGCCGGGCTTTGGCGAGGCATTCGCGCCAGAGCGGGTGCGTCTCCTCTTCGCGGTTCTGCTAACGATTGTCGCCGCGCCGTTGGTCGAGCCCTATATCCCGCCGGAACCGAAGAACGTGTTTGCGTTGTTCGCGCTCTTGGCCGGTGAGTTGCTGGTCGGTATCTATTTGGGGCTGATCTCGCGGATCATGTTGCTGACCTTGGATACCGCCGGGCGTTTCATCTCCACCAGTATCGGCATGGCGAACGCCCAGATTTTCAATCCCAGCATCGCCAACCAAGCCTCGATCCCGGGACTGATGCTGACCACAATGGGCATCATGGTGCTGTTCGCGACCAACATGCATCATTTCTTGATACTCGCGGTTATCGACAGCTTCACGCTGTTCCCGGTCGGCAACCCCATGCCCTCGGGCGACGCGGCGCTGGTTATTGCCCGCATGGTCGGCGACAGTTTTCGGTTGGCGCTGCAACTCTCGGCGCCGTTTGTCGTCCTCAGCCTGGTATTTTTCATGGGATTGGGAATTCTCGCCCGCCTGATGCCGCAATTGCAGATATTTTTCGTGGGCCTTCCGATTCAGTTGGCGGGCGGCATGTTCCTGTTCGCCGCGTCGTTTACTGGTTTGTTCACGCTTTTCCTGGAATACTATGCCGAGGGCATTAACGCGTATATCGCGGGTGGCTGAGGCAAAGGCGGCGGCATGTCGGACGATCAGGACGACTCACAAAAAACCGAGGAACCGACCCCGCATAAGCTGTCCGAGGCGCGGCAGAAGGGCAATGTGATCTCGTCCCAGGAGGTATCGAGTTTCGCGATCCTGCTCGGCGGCGCGTTGACCGCCGCGTTTCTGGGACCCTTCATGGCCGAGAGGATTGCCAACGCGACGGGTTCCTTGTTGGCCAATGCGCACGCGATCAGCTTCGACGCGAAGAATGTCAGTGACGTCTTGCTGGACGTGTTGTTCGAGGTGTCGATCGGCATGGCCCCGATCGCGCTCTTGCTTGTGGTGCTCGGGGCGGGGGCCAAGCTCGTTGTGAGCGGGTTCCTGTTCAGCGGCGAGAACATGAAGCCCTCGCTCAGCAAATTGTCCCTGATCAAGGGGCTGAAGCGCATGTTCAGCCTCAAATCGCTGGTCGAGTTCGCCAAGGGGCTGCTCAAGCTCGCGATCGTCGGGACGATTGTCTATCTGCTCTCGGTACCCGCCTTGGATCAGGTCGAGGTGCTGATGCAAATGGATGTCGCCGCGGCCGCGGAGGAGACGCGCCTGATTCTGGTTCGGATGTTCTCCGGCGTGGTTGGCGTCATGGCGATCATCGCCGGGCTGGACTACATGTATCAACGCCATGAATACATGAAACAAATGCGGATGACCAAGCAGGAGATCAAGGACGAGCACAAGCAGTCCGAAGGTGACCCGATGGTCAAGGGGCGTCTGCGGCAGATCCGGGCGGAGCGCGCGCGTTCTCGCATGATGGCGGCGGTGCCGACCGCCGATGTGGTCGTCACCAACCCGACGCATTTCGCGGTGGCGCTGAAATACGAGATCGATTCGATGGGGGCTCCCAAAGTGGTTGCCAAGGGGGTCGATGAAGTTGCGTTCCGGATCCGCGAGGTCGCCAATGAGAACGACGTTCCGATCGTCGAGAACCCGCCGCTTGCCCGCGCGCTGTTTAGCGCCGCCGATATCGATGACGAGGTCCCGCCGGAACAATACAAGGCGGTCGCGGAGGTGATCAGCTATGTCTTCCAACTCAAGAACAAACCGCTCGGCTAGTCCGGGGCAACGCCATCACGCGGTATCGGGCCTAGATGGCGCCATCGATTGACATCGCCTGGTGGTTGGCTTCGGGGCTCGCGGTCGCGTTGGCCGTCGTCCTATGGCGAGTGATGCATTTGTCCCGGGAGCTATCTCGCGCGACCGCTCCAGATGAGAGCTCGGCCGACACCGGCCCCAACACTGGCCCCGACACCGGCGATGTCGTCGATCTGTCCGGCGACACGGCAAGTCGGCCAGTTGGTTTCGATATTGATGATTGGCCGCTTCCGGTTTGTGTTTTCACTCCCGAGGGACGCGTTGAGAGGGTGAACCGCGCCTTCATGGCATGGCATGGCGGCGCGGGGGTGAATGACCTTCCGGATAACCCGAAGGCGGTCGCGCGCCTACGGCTATTGATCTCGCGACTATCGCTCGCCGACGTGGATTTGGACGGCGCGTGGAGTGTCGAGGGGAGTGTCGTTGAACTGGAGGCGGATGACGGGCGGGTTGAATCTTTCATGGCGCGATTCTCCGCGGCGGACGGCAAAAGCGCGAAGCGGTTCTGCGTGCTCTCGCCGATTTCCGATGATGGAGCCGCCGATCCCTTGAACGCGTTTATCGACGAAGCACCCTTCGGCGTGGCTCTGATAGAAGCTGACGGAAGAATATTGGCCGCCAATCAGGCCATGACGCGACTAACCGGCGGCCCGGACGGGGGAAGCGGCGTTCTGAGCGGCCGTGATTTCTCGGCGCTTGTCCAAGCTTCGGATCGACCGACACTCGGCGCGTTGATTGCCGCCGCCCGTGCCGAGGGGAAAGCGGAAGGCGAATTGGCTCTCGCCAATATCGACGGCGAGGGACGCTTCGTCTCCGCCGTCCTTCACGACGCGACGGAGGGGGGGATGGGTGCACGTTCCGGTGCGATTGTTATCTACCTCGTGGATGTGTCCAGCCGACGCGAGCTCGAGGAACGCATGATCCAGTCCCAGAAAATGCAAGCGGTCGGCCAATTGGCCGGGGGGATCGCCCATGACTTCAACAATCTGCTCACCGCCATGAGCGGGTTCTGCGATCTTCTCCTGACCCGCCACCGTTCCGGCGACCCGTCCTTCGCGGATATCATGCAAATCAGACAGAACGCGAACCGCGCGGCCAATCTGGTGCGACAGCTCTTGGCGTTTTCTCGACGGCAGGCCTTGAACGCCCGAGTCGTCGATGTGAGTGAAACCCTGGCGGATCTGTCGCATCTGCTGCGGCGCCTGATCGGCGCGGATATCGATCTCAGGATAACCCATGGTCGCGGCCTGAAACCGGTCCTGGTTGATCAGAGCCAGCTGGAGCAAGTGTTGGTCAACCTGATTGTGAACGCGCGGGACGCCATGGACGGATCCGGCGTCATTCAGGTCAGGACCTACAATGTGCGGGTCGATCGCCCACTCCGGCGGCGCGATGAAACGGTGCCCGTGGGCGACTATGTCTTGATCGAGGTCGGCGATTCGGGGGCCGGCGTCCCGGAGGAGAATCTCGATCGTGTCTTCGAGCCGTTCTTCTCGACGAAGGAGGTCGGGGCCGGCACCGGGCTTGGATTGTCCACGGTCTATGGCATCGTCAAGCAAACCAACGGCTTCGTTTTCTTGGAAAGTGTCGTTGGGGAGGGCGCGACCTTCTCGATCTACCTGCCGGCGCATGACGGTAGGGCCGATCCCGACCTGGAACCCGTCGCGTCCTCGGCGAAGGGGGGCGAGGCGGAGGGTGATCTTACCGGTGTCGGGACGATCCTCTTGGTTGAGGACGAGGATCCGGTTCGTCTTTTCGCCGCCCGGGCGCTTAGGGGCAAGGGCTATACGGTGCTCGAGGCCCGCACGGGAGAGATCGCGGTTTCCATGATGCGTGACGGGAAGGAACGGATTGATCTGTTGATCACCGATGTCATGATGCCGGGAATGGACGGTCCCAGCCTGATCCGGGAGCTTCGCGACATCGAGGTCGAGGTGCCGGTAATCTGTATCTCCGGATATTCCGAGGATGCCCTGCGGCAGCGAATCAGCGAGGATGAGGCGGTTCATTTTCTGCCCAAGCCCTTCAGCTTGAAGCAACTGGCCGCGAAGGCGCGGGATGTGTTGAGCGGCTGAACATTGGACGGAGCCGCCTACGCATCACTAAACCTAGGATTTCCTTGGAAAGCGCCAACAGGATCTAGGGTGATGCTCAACAAATTGCGAATCGAGATCAGCGAATCCTCTATTTCGACGAGAACAAACCGAGAAAAGAACACTTGTTGATGTGAACAAACATGGTACATTGATGCTTGAAGCGATTGACGGCGGACACGGGTCACGAGCCCGAAATGCCCTGGATCAAGCGGTTTATCGGACGGTTCAAGCCGGGGATTGACCTCGATGCGCGGTTCCAACCGCGTTGATACCTGCCAGTGCGTGTGAGATATGGAGGCTGAGAATGTCGGTTACACCCCTTAGAGTTGTGGATCGGGATCCCATGGATAAGTCCAAGGCACTAGAAGCGGCGCTCGGCCAAATTGACAAGGCCTTCGGCAAGGGCTCCGTGATGAAGCTCGGTCAGCGCCAGTCGGCGATCGATATCGAGGCGATTTCCACGGGCTCGCTTGGCCTGGATATCGGCCTCGGCATTGGTGGTTTGCCCAAGGGCCGGGTCGTGGAGATCTATGGTCCAGAAAGCTCGGGCAAGACCACCCTGGCCTTGCATGTGATCGCCGAGGCCCAGAAGAAGGGCGGGATTTGTGCGTTCGTCGACGCCGAGCACGCGCTTGATCCCGGTTATGCGCGCAAGCTTGGCGTGGATATCGACGAGATGTTGATCTCTCAGCCCGACGCCGGTGAGCAGGCCCTGGAAATCGCCGACACGCTGGTGCGGTCCGGCGCCATCGACGTGCTGGTTGTCGACTCGGTCGCCGCCCTGGTGCCTCGGGCCGAGCTCGAGGGGGAGATGGGCGACAGTCATGTCGGCCTTCAGGCCAGGTTGATGAGCCAAGCCTTGCGCAAGTTGACCTCTTCGATTTCCAAATCCAATTGCCTGGTGATCTTCATCAACCAGATCCGCCTTAAGATCGGCGTGATGTTCGGCAGTCCCGAGACCACCAGCGGCGGCAACGCCCTGAAGTTCTACGCCTCGGTGCGCTTGGATATCCGTCGGATCGGCGCGATCAAGGATCGAGACGAGGTGGTCGGCAATCAAACCCGGGTGAAGGTGGTCAAGAACAAGATGGCGCCGCCGTTCCGGGTGATCGAGTTCGATATCATGTACGGCGAGGGCGTCTCGAAGACCGGCGAGCTGTTGGATCTCGGTGTCAATGCGGGGATCGTCGAAAAGTCAGGATCGTGGTTCAGCTATAGTGGCGAGCGCATCGGTCAGGGCCGGGAGAACGCCAAGACCTTCCTGCGCGAGCATCCGGAAATGGCGGACGCGATCGAAGCCGCGATCCGCAAGAACGCCGGTCTGGTCGCCGACGCCATGATGGCTGGTCCGGACCCGGCGACCGAGCAAGACGATGCAGGCGAGGGGCTCTGAGCGGACCAGGGTGTCGTTCCGGGCTTCCGCCGACGAAAGCCGAGATAACAACGCCGAGGTCACTAGGCGCGCCAACAAATGGGCGATGCCGTCGGGAGCGTTGGCGGCTCGTCTGGACTTGAGCGCGGCTAACCAGTAAAACCCGTCTCCGCCGAGGCGCGCGGGCGTTGAGCTGTCCGCTTGGCTAGGGGCCCGGCTAGGGGATGGCAGGATCATGCAGACCGTCAATGATATCCGGACCGCGTTTCTCGACTTTTTCGCGATGCAGGGACACGAAATCGTCGCGTCGAGCCCGCTGGTGCCGCGCAATGATCCGACCTTGCTGTTCACCAATGCCGGGATGGTGCAGTTCAAGAACGTCTTTACCGGCGCCGAGAAGCGCGACTATGCGCGGGCGACGACATCGCAGAAATGCGTGCGCGCCGGCGGCAAGCATAACGACTTGGAGAATGTCGGCTATACGGCGCGGCATCACACCTTCTTCGAGATGCTCGGCAATTTCTCCTTCGGCGACTATTTCAAGGAAGTCGCGATCGAGCATGCTTGGAACCTGGTGACCCGCGACTATGGCTTGGCCAAGGAGCGTCTGCTGGTCACCGTCTATGCCGAGGATGACGAGGCGGCGGCGCTTTGGAAGAAAGTCGCGGGTCTGGGGGATGATCGGATTATTCGTATACCCACCTCGGACAATTTCTGGGCGATGGGCGATACCGGACCCTGCGGGCCGTGCTCCGAGATCTTTTACGACCATGGCGATCACATTCCCGGCGGCCCCCCCGGAAGCCCGGATGAGGATGGCGACCGGTTCATCGAGATCTGGAACCTGGTGTTCATGCAATACGAGCAGGTTACGCCGGATAAGCGGATCAATCTGCCGCGTCCGTCCATCGATACCGGCATGGGGCTCGAGCGGATCTCCGCGGTCATGCAGGGCCGGCATGACAATTACGATATCGATTTGATGCGCTCCCTGATCGAGGCCTCCGCCGAAGCGTCCAGCGTCGATCCGGATGGCCCCCATAAGGTTTCGCACCGGGTGATCGCGGATCACTTGCGAGCCTCTTCCTTCCTGATCGCCGACGGTGTGCTGCCCTCGAACGAGGGGCGGGGCTACGTGCTGCGACGGATCATGCGCCGGGCGATGCGTCACGCTCATATCATCGGCTGCAAGGATCCGCTGATGTGGCGGCTCGTGCCGGCTCTGGTCAAGCAGATGGGCGAGGCTTTCGGCGAATTGCATCGTGCGGAAAGCCTGATCACCGAGACGCTTGAGCTAGAGGAAACCCGATTCAAGGAAACGCTGGGCCGGGGCTTGCGGCAGCTCGAGGACGCGACGGCCACACTCTCCGAGGGCGCGGATCTTCCGGGCGATGTGGCGTTCAAGCTTTATGACACCTACGGATTTCCGCTGGACCTTACCCAGGATATTCTGCGCGGCCAGGGGCGCCGCGTGGAACAGGCCGGCTTCGACGCGGCCATGGAGGCTCAGCGCGCCGCGGCCCGGGCGGCCTGGTCCGGTTCCGGGGAGGCGGCGACTGACGCGCTTTGGTTCGACCTACGCCAACGCGTCGGGGCAAGCGAGTTCTTCGGTTACTCCACCGAGACGGCCGAGGGTCAGGTCCTCGCGTTGGTGGTCGATGGCGCCGAGGTCGAGGAGGTTGCCCAGGGCGAGGTGTCGATCGTTGTCAATCAAACGCCGTTCTATGGTGAGTCCGGCGGGCAGATGGGGGATACCGGCTTGATTGTCTCGACCGACGGCGCGCGGATCTCGGTGACCGACACGCAGAAACGCGTCGGCGATCTCGTGGTGCATCGTGGCGAGATGCAAGAGGGACGGTTGGCCTTGGGCGATGCGGTGGAGCTCAAGGTTGACGGCGAGCGCCGCTCCAAGCTGCGCGCCAATCACTCGGCAACCCATCTGTTGCACGAGGCGCTGCGCCGGCACCTGGGGGACCACGTGACCCAGAAGGGCTCGCAGGTTGCCTCGGACCGGTTGCGCTTTGACTTCAGTCATCCGCGCGCCGTCGACCGCGAGACCCTGAAGGCCGTCGAGAGGGAGGTGAATGCCCGAATTCGAGGCAATACCGAGGTCGCGACGACCCTGATGGATCCGGATTCCGCGATCGAGGCCGGCGCCATGGCCTTGTTCGGCGAGAAATACGGCGAGGAAGTGCGCGTCGTAACCATGGGCGGCGCCGATGATGCCGGCGACAAGGCGACCTACTCGGTTGAACTTTGTGGCGGCACCCATGTCTCGCGCACGGGAGATATCTCTGTTTTTCGTGTTCTGTCCGAGGCGGCGGTTGCCTTGGGAGTACGTCGGATCGAGGCCGCGACGGGAGTTGGCGCGCTTGAGTATTTCGATGCCCGGGACGCGTTGCTCGAACAGGCCGCGGCGCCGCTGAAGAGCTCGCTTGATCAATTGCCGGATCGGGTTGCCTCCCTGGTCGAGGAACGCCGCCGTCTGGAGCAGGAGGTCCGCGATCTTCGCCGCAAACTGGCGAGCGGCGGCGGCGCGGCGACCGGCGGCAGGACCAGCGATGTCGGCGGGTTCAAGTTCGCCGGGCGGACATTGGACGGGGTTCCGGCGCGGGAGCTCAAGAGCATGGTAGACGCTCTGAAAACCGAGATTGGTTCCGGTGTCGTCGCCATCGTGGCGAGCGACGAGGGCAAGGCTTCCCTTGTGGTGGGCGTGACGGATGATCTTACGGATCGGATCAGCGCGGTGGATCTGGTGCGCGCCGGTTCGGCCTCGCTTGGCGGAAAGGGCGGCGGCGGTCGCCCGGACATGGCGCAGGCCGGCGGCCCTAACGGGGCTGGCGCGACGGATGCGTTGTCGGCGGTCGAGGCTGCGCTAGCCGGGCTCGCGAACGGGAGCGCTTGAACCGGGGGCGCGACAACGTCCATGATAGAGAGCTAACTGGGACATGAAACTAATGGGCCATCGGGCTGGTTTCCACGCGCGGCGGCGATCGGATAATCAAGGGAGTTCCGATGAGTGAGCAAAAACGGTTCGGTGGAACCGATTCCTATATCGCCACCGAGGATCTGATGGTCGCGGTGAATGCCGCGGTGACCCTGGAACGGCCCTTGCTGGTGAAGGGAGAACCGGGAACCGGCAAGACCGTCCTGGCCCATGAAGTCGCGGCGGCGCTCGGAATGCCCCTGATCGAATGGCATATCAAATCCACCACCAAGGCCCAGCAGGGGCTGTACGAGTACGACGCGGTCTCGCGCCTGCGCGACAGCCAGCTCGGCGACGAGCGGGTGAAGGATATCTCCAACTACATCCAGCGCGGCAAGCTCTGGGACGCGTTTACCGCCGAGGAACAGGTCGTGCTTTTGATCGACGAGATCGACAAGGCGGATATCGAGTTTCCGAACGATCTGCTGCTCGAGCTCGATCGCATGGAGTTCTTCGTTTACGAAACCAAGGAGCGGGTCAAGGCGACCCGGCGCCCGATCGTCATCATCACCTCGAACAATGAGAAAGAGCTTCCAGACGCGTTCCTACGTCGATGCTTCTTCCATTACATTCGCTTCCCGGACGCCGAGACCATGGAACAGATTGTCCATGTTCATCACCCGGATTTGAAGAAGGAACTCCTGCACGAGGCGCTTTCGGCCTTCTTCGAGGTGCGCGAGGTCCCAGGCCTGAAGAAAAAGCCCTCGACATCGGAGCTGTTGGATTGGATCAAGCTTCTGGTTGTCGAGGACATCCCGCCCGAGGCGCTGAAGCTGAAGGACAAGAAGGACATCATTCCGCCGCTTTATGGCGCCCTGCTGAAGAACGAGCAGGATGTCCATCTTTTCGAACGGCTCGCGTTCCTGGCGCGCCGGGAGAGCAGGAGCTAGCGGCGATATGCGGACAGCCCGCGCATATCGGCGGTCCCATCCGGGGCGTCTCGCGGCGCTCTCGATGGCCGGTCTGCTGTTGTTCGGGGCGCCCGCGTCGGCGGGTGGGTTCGCGGAAAAGGCCAGGACGGAACTCGAGGCCTTGGGGACCCATGCCGGCTACATCGTCGCGACCATCGGCCCCTGCGGCGGCAATGACGCCGAGATCGAGTACTTCACCGGCCAGGTGCGCAAGATGCTGATAGGTATTGGTGGAGACGACGCCGATTTTGCTATCGTGCAAGCGGCGATGGCGAAGGGCCGCGCCGCCGCGCAACCCCAGGGCCGCGACTGCACCGACGAGGGTGGCATGGCCTTGGCGACAAAGCTGGTCGTCCTGCGGGACGCGATACGCGAGGCCGGCGAATAGCGGGTATCCTGGCGTCGAAAGGCGCCAGGACGCCCAATGGGATGCCAAGTGAGATGTCCATTGAGATGCCCAGTGGGACGCCAAGCGGAAGGTAGGACCGGATAATGTTCACGACGTTCTTCTACTCGCTCAAGAAGGCCGAGATTCCGGTCTCGTTGAAGGAATACCTCACGCTTCTGGAAGCGGTGAAGCAGGGGGTTCCCGACTATTCCATCGACAATTTCTACTTCCTCTCGCGCGCTACCCTGGTCAAGGACGAACGGCACATCGACCGCTTTGATCAGGTCTTCGGTCAGGTCTTCAAGGGGTTGGAACTGCTGGACGAATTGTTCGGCAAGGACATTCCCGAGGAGTGGTTGCGCTCGATGGCCGAGCTGCACCTCACCGATGAGGAAAAGGCCCAGATCGAGGCCATGGGCGGCTGGGAAGAGTTGATGGAGACGCTGAAGAAGCGGCTTGAGGAACAGAAGGGCCGTCACCAGGGCGGCAACAAATGGATCGGGACCGGCGGCAAGTCGCCCTTCGGCGCCGACGGCTATAATCCCGAGGGCGTGCGCATCGGTCAGCAGGAAGGTCGCAACCGCCGCGCCGTGAAGGTCTGGGACAAGCGCGAGTACAAGAATCTCGACGACACGGTCGAGATCGGCACCCGGAACATCAAGATCGCGCTGCGCAAACTGCGCCGCTTCGCCCGCGAGGGCGTGCCCGACCAATTGGACCTGCCGGATACCATCACCTCGACGGCGCGCAACGGCGGATATCTGGATCTCAAGATGGTGCCCGAGCGCCGCAACGTGGTGAACGTACTCCTGTTCTTCGATGTCGGCGGCTCGATGGACCCCTATGTGAAACTGACCGAGGAGTTGTTCTCGGCGGCGCGCAGCGAGTTCAAGCATCTCGAATATTTCTACTTCCACAACTGCCCCTATGAAGGGCTCTGGAAGGACAATCGGCGCCGTCATATCGAGAAGATCCCGACCTGGGAGGTGCTGAACACCTACGGTGCCAACTACAAATGCATTTTCGTCGGTGATGCCTCGATGAGTCCCTACGAGATCACCGTCGCGGGCGGTAGCGTGGAGCATATGAACCCCGAACCGGGCGCGGTTTGGATTCAGCGCTTCCAGAGCCATTTCTCGCGCTGTGTCTGGCTCAACCCGACCCAGGAAAAATACTGGCGCTACACAAGGTCGATCGAAATGGTCGAGGAACTGCTCGACGGTAATATGTTCCCGCTGACCATTGGCGGCCTGGATGACGCGATCAAGGAACTGAAGTCTTGAGCGTCCGGTCGCTTGATCCTCGCGAACATCCGTTTCGCGCCGATCTCGCGGCCTCCTATCTTGAGGGCAAGGTCGACGCGCCGCGCTTCGTCGATGGCGAGATGCATAAGGTCGCGGTCGGGGTGCTGCCACTCCACCGCGAACCCGACGCGGGTAGTGGCCGGGATAGCGAACTGCTCTTCGGAGAGCGCTTCATGGTCTATGACCATGCTTGCGATTGGGTCTGGGGCCAGAACCAGACCGACGGCTATGTCGGCTACGCCCTGGCCGAGGCGTTGTCGCCGGATGACGGCGCGCCGACTCATGAAATCGTGGTCCCGCGAACCCATGCCTTTGAGAAACCGGATCTGAAGACCCGACCGGTCGCGTTGCTGCATATGACGAGCCGGGTCGAGGTGGATGACGAAGCGGGAGACTATTGCCGCGTCGATGCTGGCGGCTGGGTGCCCCGACGGCATCTGGCGAGGATTGGCCAGGCCGATACCGACATTGTCGAGACGGCGCGACGCTTCATGCACACGCCCTATCTCTGGGGAGGAAGGTCAAGCCTTGGCATGGATTGCTCGGCCCTGGTGCAGTTCGCGCTGATACGGGCCGGTCGCTCGGCGCCGCGCGATAGTGACCAACAGGAACGTTCCATCGGCGCCGTGGTCGATGGCGGCGTCGAGGCGGCGGTTCCGGGCGACTTGCTGTACCTCAAGGGTCACGTGGTCATGCTCGCCGAGCCGAACAGCGTCATCCACGCCAACGCCCACCACATGGCCGTCGCCGAGGAGCCCTTGGGCGGGTTTCTGGAGCGAATGACGGGGCTTGGACTGGCGGTGACGACGGTGCGGCGGGTTTGAACCGTTGTTCCGGGAGAGAGGGCCAGCACGGCCACAAATGTTCTCGACCAATCCCGCCGTATCCCCGACGAAGGTCGGGGTCGAAGCCTGAAGCGCCGGTAGGAGGCGGAAATGACGATCATTTTGACGGATCGGTGGAATGCCGCGCTATCCGTCGCTTGGAAATGCTTCACGCTTGGGCCCCGACCTTCGTCGGGGATACGCAAGTGAAGGTTTCGACGGGCGTGGAGCGCCGAACGAACGACTCATTCGGACAGCGATGATGCGAGGGCAACGTCGCTAAATCACGCCTGAATAAACGTCTCCGTCCCGTCGCCATCGAGTCGGTAGAAGCCGTCCTGTGGTTCGTCCAGACCCAGAAAAACCTCCGGCTCCAGGCCGCGCCACAATCCGCGGAAGACCCGGTTGTGGGCGCCGTGCGCGACAACGACGATGGGGCTGGTCGACGGGAGATTGTCGATGAAATCGCCGACCCGCTTACCGACCATCTGGTAGCTCTCGCCGCTCGGCGGCACGAAGCGCCAGCGATCCTCGAGCCGGCTTTGCCAGGCATCGTTATGGTCCGCGCGCAACTCCTCGATATTCAAGCCGTCCCAGATGCCGAAAGTCACTTCCATCAGGCGGTCGTCATGGATGATGGCTTCCGGGTCATGCTGGATCATGTCCGCGACAATCGCCGCGGTCTGCTTGGTTCGACCGAGGGGGCTCGCGAAAAACACCGCCGGCGCCGCGCCGTTTAACTCCCGGGCGAGCGCCTTGCCCATGGCCTCGGCCTGGCGAGCGCCGTTTAGGGTAAGGGGCGTGTCGCGCTGACCTTGCAGGCGCTTGGCCCGGTTCCAGATGGTCTCGCCGTGGCGAAGTAGATAAAGCGGGCCGCTGGGGCTCATGGCAGGGTTACCTCGATGGTGTCGATACGGTCGGCGGCGAGCTTGTGAAACGCCTCTTGTGGGCGGTCCAGGGCAAAGGTCTCGGCCTCGGTCAGGTTCAGTTGCAGGCCACGCAGGATCTTAATAGCCACGCCGTGCGAGACAACCACGTGGACGCCGCCCTCGGCCTTCCATTCGTCGAGAAGCGGACGCACCCGGTCTTGGACCATCTGGCTGCTCTCGCCGTTCGGATGGTGGAAGTTCCAGGGGTCCTTGCGCCGGATCTCGGCCTCCTCGGGGAAGTCGCGGGCCAGCTCGCGCCAGCCGGCATAGCCGTCCCGATCGCCGAGCGTGATTTCCTTCAGACGGTCATCAAAGGAGATCGTCTCGTAGTCATGCCCGATTACATCGCAAATGATCGCCGCCGTCTGACATGTCCGGCGCAGCGGGCTCGACCAGAATCGGAACGGCGTGTCGCCGAGTTCGGCGCGCAAGGCCTCGCCGACGGCGGCGGCCTGCTTGGTCCCCTTGAGGGTCAGGGGCGAGTCCGCCTGACCCTGCAGGCGACCAATACGGTTCCACGTGGTTTCGCCATGGCGAATAAGATAGATCGTCGCGCTCATTTCAGGCCGTTCGGTTGTGCGGGAAGGGGAGCGAGGAATGACGGACGGTTTCTTAGCATCACCGTCGCCTCCGCCCAAGGGCAGGCGCAACAGGAGGGCGATATCGCCGATTGGGCTCTCGTAGCGACGCCAAAGCGGGAGTAAGATTGTCCGGCGCTTGGCAAGGGAGGATGCTCATGCCGGTCAAGATTCGACAAATCGGTCCCTGTTTCGCTGGAGAGGTCGAGGGCATTGATCCGCGGCTTCCGCTATCGCCGGAGGACGTCCAGGCGATCCATGACGGCATGGACAAATACGCGGTTCTGGTGTTCCACGGCGAACCCATGAGCCAGGAGGAACATCTCGCCTTTACCCGTTCTCTCGGCGAGATCGAGCATTCCATCGGCGCCAGCCTGCGCGCGGCGAACGAGATGCGCCTGCCGACAACCTTCGCCGATGTCTCGAATCTCGGTCAGGACGAGAAACCCTATGGCCGGGATGACCGACGACGGCTTTTCGCCATCGGCAACCGGCTTTGGCATTCCGACAGTTCCTTCAAGGTGGTGCCGGCGAAATACTCCCTGCTCCACGCGCTCTCGGTGACGTCGTCTGGCGGTAATACCGAGTTCGCCTATATGCCCGCCGCCTATGATGCCCTGGACGCGGCGACGAAGGAGCTGATCGAGGACATGGTGTGCGAGCACTCGCAGATGTACTCGCGCCAGCAGGTCGGCTTCTTCGATTTCACCGAGGAGGAGCAACAACGCTTCGCCCCGGTCCGTCAGCGCCTGGTGCGCACCCACCCGACCACCGGGCGCAAGTCGCTTTTCCTTGCAAGCCACGCGGGCTCGATCCTCGGGATGCCGGTGCCCGAGGCGCGGTTGCTGCTGCGCGATCTGACCGAGCACGCGACCCAGCGGGGATTCGTGCATGCCCATAAGTGGGAGGTCGGCGACCTTGTGATCTGGGACAATCGTCAGACCATGCATCGGGCCCGTTCCTTCCCCGCCGATGAGCGCCGGGATATGCGCCGAACCACCATCGTGGGTGACGGCCCCACGGTCTTGCAACAGGTCGCCTGAAACGCGCGAGAGGAAAGGGTGCTGGCATGCAAATCACCAAGTTGAAGGACCAGATCGGGGCCGAGGTAACCGGGATCGATCTGCGGGAACCGATAAGCGAGGAGGACCGCCAGGCGCTGTATGACGCGGTGGTCGAGCATGTGGCGCTGGTTATCCGCGATCAGAAGTTCGACGCTTCGGACTATAGACGGGCCGCCGAGATGTTCGGCGAGTTGATGGAGGATCAGAACCGGATGTACCTAGCCGATGGCGAGCCCATGGTCAGCGTGCTCTCGAACCGTCACAAGGCGAGCGACGGCGGCCCGGCGAAGGTCGCCAAGAACGCGTCCTGGCACACCGATCACACAAATCAGGAACTGCCGCCGAAGTTTACCTGTCTCTATGCCGTGGAACTGCCGGATCAGGGCGGCGGCACCTCGGTGGTCAACATGCGCGCGGCGTATGAGGCGCTGCCCGATGCCATGCGCGGGCGGATCGACGGCATGAAAACCGCCAATACCCTGATCAGCAGCGCGCGGGCGGCCACCGGCAATCCAGATGTGGTGAAGGCGCGCGAGGCGTTGAACGGCAAGCTCGTCACCCACCCCCTGGTCCGCACCCACCCGGACAAGGGCACCAAGGCCATCTGGTTTCATCAGAACAAGACCGAAACCGTAACTGGCTTGGACCCGGTCGAGACCCAGGCCTTTCTGACCGAGCTCTTGGAAACCGCGATCAAGCCGGAGATCACCTATCTTCATGAATGGCGCCTGGGAGACATGCTGTTGATCGACAACCGCTCCGCCATGCACAAGGCGGGCTTCGATTTCGACCACAACCAGCATCGGATGCTTTACCGGGTGCTGGTTCGCGGGGATCGGCCCTATTGACGGGGGATTGTCGATCACGCTCACGTGACCTTGTAGTGCCCGCCCGAGGGGGATGTTGTTCTATGGCGCGCGTGGCGGATCGGTCCGCGCGGAAGAACCTTTCGGGAATGGGAGATTTTTGATGTCGTTTGCTTTCTTCGGGCGCTTCGGCGCGGTTTTGGCTTTTTGCATCGCGGTGGCGGGGCTTTCCGGACAACAAGCCCTGGCGGCGGACGGATTGGTCGTCAAGACCAGTGACTTCGGCGTCACCAAGACCATCGACCGGCTGGGCATCGCGCTGGAGCGTAAGGGGATCACGGTCTTCAAGCGGATCAATCACGCCAAGGACGCGGCGAGCGTTGGGCTCGATCTGGCCGATGCCGAGGTCATCATCTTCGGCAATCCCAAACTTGGCACCCCGCTGATGCAATCCAACCCGATGATCGGCCTGGATCTGCCGCTCAAGGCCTTGGCCTGGACGGATGCCGACGGTAGCGTCAAGCTCGCTTATACCGACGCGGACTGGCTGGCCAAGCGCTATGGCATCACCGACAAGGCCAAGGTGTTCAAGGTCATGGCCGGCGCATTGAACAAGTTCACCGACATGGCGACCAAGCGCGGTGGGTTGCCGAAACAGTAAAAAAGGGTTAGGGCATGCAAAACCGGATTGTCGAGGCATCATCGTTCGAACTCTGCCGATTGACGGACACGATGGCTGCGGAGGTCATCGGGCTCGATCTCAAGGAACCCTTGGACGCGCCGACCCGCGAGGCGATTTATCAAGCCTTCCTCGACAACCAGATCCTGGTGTTCCGCGACCAGGACCTGAGCAAGGAACAGCAGGTCGCGTTCACCGAACAATTCGGTACGCTGGAACGGCACACGCTGACCAACCGGGGGGCGTCGGATTCGCCCTTTGTGCATATCGTCACCAATCTGGACGCCGACGGAAAGCCGACCGGGGTTCTGAAATCCACCCGTTGGCACTCCGACAAATCCTTCCGGCCCGCGCCCTCGATGGCGACAATCCTGCATGCCCGGGTCCTTCCGCCGAACGGCGGGGATACGGTTTTCGCGAATATGTACGCCACCTACGAAGCGCTCGGCGCTCCCAAAAAGGCGGAACTCGACCAGGTGCGGGTCGTGCATAGCTGGGAGCTGTCACGCGAGAATATCGGTCGGACCTTGTCGAAGGCGGAGATCGATGACGCGCCGCCCTCGACCCATCCGCTTGCGCGGGTGCACCCGGATACCGGACGGCGCGCGCTTTTCATGGGCATGCACGCCTCGCATTTCGAGGGCGGTTCCATCGAGGAAGGCCGGGCGCGGATCGAGGCGCTGGAAGAGCACGCGACCCAGGAGGCGTTTCTCTATCGGCACAACTGGCGCCAAGGCGATCTGTTGATGTGGGACAACCGGTGTCTTCTGCATCGCGCCGATCCGAATTTCGAGGTGGCGCATCATCCGCGGGTGATGCATCGGACCTGCCTGCGGGGAACGCCCACCGGGTGAACGGGACAGGATGATGGGGATCACCGTTACACCGCGCGCCGAGACGTTCTTCGCCGAGGTGGATGGCGTGGATCTAACGGCGCCGATGACGCGGCAAGGCTTCGCCGAGATCGAGGCCGCTTTTCACGAGCATGGTGTATTGCTGTTTCGCGACCAATTCATCAACGATGAACAGCAGGTCGCCTTCAGCGAATTCTTCGGGCCGGTCTTCACGGCGACGAAATATGCCTGGCGGGGCGAAAAGCCGCGGCTGCGATCGGAAATGGCTGACATTTCCAACATCGATCATACCGGCGCCCTGCTGGTCGAGGATGATCAGCGACGTCTGCATGCCCGGGCCAACAGGCTTTGGCACACCGACAATACCTTCAAGCATGTTCCGGCGCGGTGCTCGCTGCTGTCGGCCCGAGAGATTCCATCAAGCGGTGGCAATACCCAATTCGCCGATACGCGCGCGGCCTATGATGCCTTGCCCGAAAGCCGCAAGCGGGAGATCGATGGCCTGATCGTCGAACATAGTATCGAGTGGTCACGCCAAAAGACCGGATTTGACGATTTCTCCAAAACCGCGCGGGAAGGCCTGCCGCCGGTGCGACAGGTGCTCGTGCGGCGGCTCGCGGAGACCGGTCGAAAGGCGCTTTACATCGCCTCCCATGCCTCCCGGATCATCGGGTGGAGCGACGCGGCCGGCCGAGCGCTCCTGGACGAGTTGGTGGACTTCGCCACGCAACCACGATTTGTTCATGAGCATGTCTGGCGTGAGGGTGATCTGATCGTCTGGGACAATCGCCGGACGATGCACCGCGCCATGCCCTATGACGAAATGGCGGACCGGCGGGTCCTGCATCGCACTACCGTTTCAGACGAAATGAACAGTGTAGAGCGGACGGCGATCGAAACCCCGGCGCTACAAGGCCCTGGTTGAGTCGATCTAGTTTAGAAAATCTTCCATCGCGAGGCCCAGGGTCACGACCCCGATGACGGCGAGGATCAATAGGGCTCCGGCGCGGAAATGCTGGTGCCCTCGACCGGAGAAAAACCGGGCGCCCACCCAGGTACTCGCGAAATAAAGTGGAAACAGCATCACGCTGATCAGCAACACGTCGCGGGTGAAAAGATCGTTTATCCAGAGTGCCGGAATGCCGCAAACCGACAGCGCCGCAACCGCGCCGATAACGTTTGAACGTTGCTGATCCGTGCTGCCGACGCGGGACAAGGCCACGGCGACCGCCGGTGGGCCGCCGGCCCCGGCGGATCCTTGCACCAATCCGGAGACCACGCCAGCGAAGGTAAACACCCCAAGGCTGGCGCCTGGTGGAAGCTTCCAGCCCTTGTAAAGCATCGCCACCATCAGCAACACGAAGCCAGAGATCAGGATCTTCATGAGCGCCGGCTCGCTTATGATCAGAAACCAGGTGCCGATCGGCGCGGCGACAAAGGACGCGACGCCGAAGGGAATGACAAAGCCGCGCTCGGCGTGGCGAACGGCGGTGGGCAGGAGCTGAACCATCGCCGGCAGGCCGCTCAACGTCGCGATCGGCACCGCAGCCGCGGGACCGTAGACCGTGCTCAGCACCATAACGATGATCAACGAGGCGCCGAAGCCGACGAAACCGCGAATAAAGCCCGCCAACAGCATCGTGCCCGCGACCAGGGTGACAACGCTCACCGGTTGCGCGGCGACCAGATCTCGCGCGGCATCAAGCATGAAGCCGGACCGACGGGATAGTTGGTCGAGGGGACCGAAGCACCGGCGGCGCGGAGAAAGGGAGCTGCATCGAGTATCCGGGCTAGGGGAGGAGAAAGATGAGGCCGTGTCCGGCGCCATCATCAACGGGTCCGGGGTGCCGGTCCAGTCTGGCGTTGTTTAAATCACTCACCTCCTGGTCCGGCATGGGTTAGATTTCACCGGATCCAGTTGGTGGCATGGCGAGGCTCGGGGCATGATGGAGAGCTTGGACGACAACTATGCGCGCGGTGGTTTTCACGCGCGTCTGGAGCCGGGCGCCCGTTCGGCCGTGCTCGTGATTGACATGGCAATGGCCTATTTCGAGCCGTCATCGCCACTCTTCGCCGATGTGGACGCCACGCGCGAAGCAGCGATCACGCTTCTTGGCGCGGCCCGTGGCGCCGGTGTCCCGGTTCTTCATACCTCCGTGCGCTATCAAACCGGCGGCGCGGATGGCGGTGTCTTTTATCGTAAGCTTCCGGCGTTGAGCGTTTTCGATGAAGGCTCGCCCTTGGGAGAATTCGCGCCGGGGGTCGAGCCGACGCCGGACGAGACGGTTTTCGTCAAGCAATACGCTTCCGCCTTCCATGGCACCGCCTTGGAGGAAACCTTGAAGACTAGGGCAATCGACACATTGTTGATCTGCGGCGTCACCACGTCCGGTTGCGTGCGCGCGAGCGTCGTGGACGCCGTCAGCCGAGGGTTTATCCCCTTGGTTGTCCGCGAGGCGGTCGGTGATCGCGCCGACGAGCCACATGAGGCGAATTTGTTCGATATGTCGGCGAAATACGCCGAGGTGATCGAACTGTCCGAGGCCTTGGACTATATCGCCGCGACATCGGGCTGAAGGCATCACCGCGAGGCGTGCCCACTTCGCGGTGGCCGTCAAACATGGAAATGCCAGGCGAGACTCTCCAAATAAGTGATCAGATTTGACCGATACGGTTTTCTGTCTTTACAATGTAAAATCAAAATCATGAGGGATCGGTAATGCGACCATTTGGAAAGTGTCGCGTTAATTCGGAAGCGTTGAGGCGGGTTTTCGGGTTCAACCATGATCAACATCATGACCGGACCGCGAAAGTTTCTTCCTGCGGCTCTCGCGATGACTCTGGTCAAAGGGCCGATCGATGACCACCAACCGTCCCTATATCACCCTTCTTCCAAGCACGGATTGTGATCTCGGACGTTGGATCCAGCTCCATTTCAAAGAGCCTTATATCGAACATCCGCATGCGCCGATTTTCCATATCCTGGCCTTGAAATGGTACGGTTTCGGCAAGAACGACTATCCGTTGCTGATTGATAGACCGAACTTCTATCCGATGATCGAGAAGATTTTCGGATTGTATCAACCCGAGGCCGACGCCGAGCGCAGCCTGTTGCCGGATGATCCGGATCTCTCGAAGCAGATCATGGACGCGCAACACTATTTCCGCTTCACCATGGGAGGCGGAACGGTCAATTGGGCGTATTTTCACCTGCTGCCGCACAAGAACCTGACCTGGAAATCCTTCACGACCGGCGTGCCCTGGTGGGAAACCCTGACGGTCGCGATTGCTTATGCCGTCATTAAATACCTGATGTTCAAGGGCTTGGGCCTGACGCTGGAAGTGGCGGAGAAGGGGCTGGTGGCGGTCCGAGCCGGCTTCGACAAGGTCGACGGATTGCTCGCCAACGGACGAAGCTTCCTTTACGGCGATCGGCTCAGCATCGCGGATCTCGCTTTCGCGGCCTCGGCCGCGCCGATGGTGTTGGCGAATGGCTATGGCGGGTTTCTGCCAACCGTCGAGCAGGTGCCGCCGGAGATGCGGACGGTTATCGAAGAGCTGCGCGCGCGGCCCGCGGGCGCCTATGTTCAGCGTTTGTATGATGAGTACCGTCTTCCGTTGGAGGCGAAGGCCGCGCTTGGCGGCGACTGACGCGGCGGCGGCCGGGAATGGCCGATGTCTGATGGCAATTGAGGCGAGGAGGGCTGTTCATGTCGAATATCGCGGGTAAGGCCTATGCGATGAACGTCGTGACGCCAATGAAACCCTATCTGACCTGGGTCAATCGGCTGATCTTCATGGCGTCGCGGGCACTGCCGAACACTTTGGGTGGCTTGCTCGGGTTGTCGATTATTCATTTCGCTCGCTGGGCCTTGATCAAGCGCGACCAGTGGCCGGATCTCGGCCAGGGAAAGCAGACGCTGCAAAATGACTACATGCTGTTCTGCAGCAATTTCAACGGGACCTGGGACCAATATATCGACGCGTTCTCGGACGGGATTCCCAACGGGTTGGATCTGTTCTGGTGGTCCAGCACCAAGTATCCGCACTCAATCCCGGTGGTGCCGTTCAAGCGCTATATCACCGCCAACCAGATCGGCACCGACTATTACTACAACGCCACGCCCGGCTCGGCGCAGCGGGACATCAAGCGTTCGTTGATGGTGTACGCGGCGCTGCGTGACCTCCAAGGAAAGCATGGGTCGATGACGCCCGAGCGGTTCGCAGAGGCATATCGCGAGGCGCTGGTCGGCGTGCAGAACGCGCTCGGCCCGCCTGGCTTCGCGCCGATGGCGAGCCTGGCGACGCAGCGGGCCGCCGCGAATCGCCAAGAGTTCGTGGAAGAGCGCTGGGGCAAGTAGGGACCGGATCACGACACGATCCGAGCTAAGGAGTAGCGGTATCATGCCGAACTTTGATGGTGGCCATTATTTTCTAACGGTGCTCGCGCCGGTGCGGACCGATACCGTGACACCGCCGGACAGCAATCCGGAATCCTGCGAGTTGGCGCTTCGTGGTGAATTGGCCCGCTTGCCGACGGCGTTGCAATCCCGGGATAGCGCTCCCACGGGGCTCAACAGCCCGTTCTCGCGCAACAAGCGCACTCACTTCGTTCGCTTCAGCGTGATCAACGACGTCAACTATAA
>Ga0181593_10001004_pt1 | contig 25407 bp, 21 predicted proteins | sample 071ome_19_FD_133756 | JGI IMG/M metagenome (GOLD analysis project Ga0181593, IMG submission 133756) | Coastal salt marsh microbial communities from the Groves Creek Marsh, Skidaway Island, Georgia - 071413AT metaG (megahit assembly) | ecosystem: Environmental > Aquatic > Marine > Intertidal...
GCTACGTTCGATCCTAAAACAAACTGCATGTGAGCTTTTGCAAAGTGGTTCTGCGGCCATCTTGAACATCCCTAAGCCTTAAAGATGGATCTCTTCACGCATCGCGCTAACTTTTCAACGTGGCCCACCTGACATGGTGCAATGATTATTTCAAATAATAAAACATCTTTGCGTAACCGCGTAGCCGGCAAGGGTCTAAATAATTCACAGCAAAGATCAGGGCAAGACGCCCGAATTTGCGGCCATGCGATAAGCCGCTTTACCCTTATAGATGGAGTAAAACATGAAATTTGAGGGTGTTTATACCCCACTTGTCACCCCTTTCCACAAGGATTTCACTCTAAACAAACAGGCCATGCAAGCCAGCATCGACCTTTTGATCGACGCCGGCATTCATGGATTAATTGTGGCGGGCACGGAGGGTGAATATTATGCAATGTCGATGAAAGAACGCGTCTATTTGATGCGATTGGCAAAAGAAATGATTGCAGGGCGCGTGCCCATGATTATCGCTACCAGCGCGATACGTACCGAAGAGTGCATCGAATATGCCCGTCAAGCCAAAGTGCAGGCGGCAGATGCAGTTCTGGTCACTGCGCCGCCGATAGCTCGTCCAACGGGCGCTGAAATCGCAGCGCATGTTTTGGCCATTGAGCGCGCGGCCAGGTTACCGCTTATATTGCACAATGACCCGCAGCGACTATCGGTTAATCTGAATGAAAGCTGTCTTGCTCAAATTGTTGCATCCCATCATCCATGCGCGTTGATCGATAGCAGCGGCGATCCGGCGCATTTGCATATGATTGCGCGCGCGTATCCCCAAATCGATCTCTCCTGCGGAAACAGTTCTGGCGCGCTTGAGTTTTTTGCTTGGGGCGCGCGCAGCTGGGTTTGCGCGGGTTCCAATTTTGCACCAGAGGCCCATATCGCGCTTTATCAGGCCTGCGTGATCGAAAGCGATTTTGTCAAAGGTCGGGCGATCATGTCAGCCATGCTGCCATTGATGCAGGCTTTTGAAACCCAAGGAAGGTATTTGCAATCTGTCAAACATGGCCTGAACACGCGCGGGATCGATGCCGGCCCCCCGCGCAAGCCGCTTCATCCCTTAGCACAAGACGAAAAAGACAGGGTAGAAGCGATGATAGATACAATGAATAAATCAATTTCAAAAATCACAGGTCGGGCTGTATGAGGGGCGTTATTGGGATCTATATCAATGACATCTCATGGATGCTGATATTCATGTGCCGAAGAATCTGCGCCAATTGGTGTAGATCGATGCTTACACCAAAGGGGGAAAGGCCAGCCTTTTAACGCCACGCGGCATTTGAACCACATGGGAAATAAAAGAGCCTTTGACTGGTCTAAAAGCCTGCGCTTGCAGCAAATGTTAGATGCCCTTAAGCGGCTAGAAAAACGCTTGCAAACCGGTTTGGGAACGACCTAGGATCAACGCATGCACATCATGCGTGCCCTCATAGGTATTCACCGTTTCCAGATTATTCATGTGGCGCATCACTTGATATTCATCCGAAATACCATTGCCACCATGCATATCCCGCGCAAGGCGTGCAATATCCAGCGCTTTGCCGCAATTGTTACGTTTGATCAAGCTGATCATCTCTGGCGCGGCTTCAGCTTGATCCAACAAACGCCCCACCCGCAGTGAAGCTTGCAATCCTAAAGCAATTTCCGTTTGCATATCCGCCAGCTTTTTCTGAAACAATTGCGTCTGCGCAATTGGCCGGTCAAATTGTTTGCGGTCGAGGCCATATTGTCGGGCCGCATGCCAACAGAACTCAGCCGCGCCCATAACGCCCCAGCTGATGCCATAACGCGCTCTGTTCAAACAGCCAAAAGGCCCTTTCAATCCTGAAATATTGGGCAACAAAGCATCCTCTGACACTTCAACATTATCCAACACAATCTCGCCGGTGACTGAGGCCCGCAACGACAGTTTGCCATCAATTTTGGGCGCGGTCAGACCCGCCATCCCTTTTTCCAAAATGAATCCCCTAATGGCACCATCATGCGCATCTGATTTGGCCCACACCACGAAGACATCCGCGATCGGTGCATTCGAAATCCACATCTTAGATCCTGTCAGGCGATACCCATCCGCAGTTTTAATCGCCCGCGTTTTCATGCCTGCCGGGTCCGACCCCGCATCTGCTTCGGTTAATCCAAAGCAGCCAATAAGGCGCCCCTCTGCCAAGCCAGGTAGATATTTGTTGCGTTGTTCTTCCGAACCATAGGCGTAAATCGGATACATCACCAAGCTTGACTGCACCGACATCATCGAACGATAGCCACTGTCAACCCGCTCCACCTCGCGGGCCACAACCCCGTAAGCCACATAGCCTGCGCCCAACCCGCCATATTCTTCAGGTACGGTTATTCCCAACAAGCCCAGCGCGCCCATTTCCCGAAAAATCTCTGGCTCAACAGTTGCATTTCGATAGGCGTTCAAAATTCGGGGCTGCAATTCATTCTGCGCAAAGCTTCGCACAGATTCTTGCAACATGCGTTCTTCCTCGGTCAACTGATCTGAAAAATTGAACGGATCTTGCCAATCGAAACTGCTTAGATTTGGCCGATCTTTTGCGCTGATCACGTCAGTTGCATCTTTCATATCGTTAACTCCGAGCTATTTTTTCGAATTGGTGTTACTATGGCCTGAATATCAGACAAGTTACAGGGCAATCGCGAATTTATTTTTTCATTAAATCCAGCATCATTCAGGTGGAACCGCGGCTTTTATGTGCAGTTCAAACGCTCTGTCGCCCCCCCGGTCAAAATTGAAACAGTTTCAACCCAATGCGTAGCCAGCACCGCGCACTGTGCGTAAAAGATCTCTACCGCCATTCTGGCACAAGGCTTTGCGAAGACGTCCTATATGAACATCAACCGTGCGCGTTTCGACATCGGTTTCACGCGACCAAACGCGATCAAGCAGCTGATCCCGGCTCCAAACGCGACGCGGCTTTTCCATAAAAACACTGAGCAATCTAAATTCAGTCGGACCAAGTTTCAGCGGCTGGTTATCCCGAAACACTTCAAAGGTTTCAGCGTCCAAAACAATATCCTCAAATCGCAATTTTTGTCCCATCGCGGCGGCGCGCGTTCGACGTAACTGGCCGCGCACCCGCGCCATTAATTCAATCACCGAATAAGGTTTGATCATGTAATCATCTGCGCCGGTTTCCAAACCACGTACCTTATCAACTTCTTCCGAGCGCGCAGAGAGCATAATAATTGGGATTTCCCGCGTTTCCCGATTCAGTTTTAAACGACGGCACACTTCAATACCTGAGACCAATGGCATCATCCAATCCAACAAAATTATGTCGGGTGACGCTTCTTGAACGACCAGAAGCGCTTCTTCACCATTTTCGGCGATCAACACCTCATAGCCTTCGGCTGCTAGATTATAGCACAAGATCTCACGCTGTGACGGCTCATCTTCCACAATCAAGATCGATGGTTTTACCATGCGGCGCGTCCAATTATTTTCTTAAGCTGATATCAGGGTCCAGCGATGTAAGATCGCCCTTTGGGCGCGAGTCGCTGGGAAGCTCGCCAGTTGCCAAAAAGACAACTTGTTCGCAAATTGAGGTCACATGATCGCCCATGCGTTCGATATTCTTAGCGATGAAATGCAAATGCATGCAGGCCGTGATATTGCGCGGATCTTCCATCATAAACGTTAAGAATTGCCGGAACATCCCGTTATACAGCTGGTCAACATCACGGTCTTTTAAAATCACCCGCTCTGCCAAATCCGGATCACGTTGAATATAAGCATCCAAGGCATCTTTTAACATCAGCTCAACCTCGCGCCCCAAACGCCGCAAAGATGACCCCGCATTTTCTATCTCGGGCAGCTCCAATAGCACGCCTGTGCGCTTGGCCATATTTTTGGAATAATCGCCGATGCGCTCAAGGTTGCCACTGACTTTAATCACCGACAGGATTAATCTTAAATCGACCGCATTGGGAGAGCGCAAAGCCAAAACCCGCGCAGCCTGCGTATTGATCGACGCTTCAAGCTGGTCAATCAATTTATCGCGCGCGATCAGCTCTTCTGCCAATGGATTATCACGGGTTTCAAATGAGCGGGTCGCATCTGCGATTGATGCCTCAACAAGCCCCCCCATTTTCATGATCAAGGCTTCTATTGTTTCTAGGTCTTTATCAAATCCGCTGACAATATGTTTTTCTACCATGGAAGCCTCCTTAGCCGATCCGGCCCGTGATGTAACTCTCGGTGCGGGCATCTTTCGGGTTTGTGAAAATCGCGCTCGTGTCGTCAAACTCGACCAAATTACCAAGGTGGAAAAAAGCGGTTTTTTGGCTGACCCGTGCGGCCTGCTGCATCGAATGCGTGACGATAATCACCGAATAATTTTGTTGTAATTCGCTGATCAATTCTTCGATCTGCGCGGTCGCGATTGGATCAAGCGCCGAGCATGGCTCATCCATCAGCAAAACTTCAGGCTCTGTGGCGATTGCGCGCGCAATGCACAAGCGCTGCTGCTGCCCGCCGGATAAGCCGGTTCCGGAGGTGTGCAGCCGGTCTTTCACCTCATCCCAAATGGCGCCGCGGCGCAGCGCCTTTTCAACGATCTCATCCAACTCGGCTTTGTTCTGCGCCCGGCCATGTATGCGCGGGCCATAGGCAACATTATCATAAATAGACTTTGGAAATGGGTTGGGCTTTTGAAACACCATGCCAATCTTGGCCCGTAGCATCACTGGATCTATTTGCGATATATCGTGATCGTCAAACATAATTCTTCCTTCAACACGACATCCCGAAATCGTATCGTTCATCCGGTTGAAACATCTTAAAAAAGTTGATTTTCCGCAGCCTGAGGGACCAATGAAGGCGGTTACCATTTTCTCAGAAATACGAATATTCACATCTCTAAGAGCCTCTTTATCACCATAAAGCACGCGCACATCTTGAGCGACTATTTTTGATTTATCAGACACGGTTTCTTCCATATTTGTATCAAGCATATCCTACCACCGTTTTTCAACGCGGCGGCGCAGGATTATCGCCAGAGCATTCATTGTTATCATAAAACATAATAAGACGATAATGGCACCCGAGGCGCGCTCAACAAAGGCTGGGTCACCTCTGACCGTCCAATTATATATTTGCACGGGCAGCGCCGTTGAGGGATCAAAAATACCATCGGGAGACAGCGATGGGTATTCGCGCACAAAAGCAACCATCCCGATCAAAAGCAAAGGTGCGGTTTCCCCCAGCGCTTGAGCAAGGCCCAGAATAGTGCCTGTTAAAATACCAGGCGCTGCTGAGGGCAATACGTGATGAAACACCGCCTGAACGCGGGATGCGCCAAGGCCCAGCGCTGCAGATTTGATCGAGGGTGGCACCGCTTTAATCGCGGCGCGGGCGGCAATTATCACGGTTGGCAAAGTCATCAATGTCAGGCACAAACCTCCAACAATCGGGGCTGATTGGGGCAAATCCATAAAATTAATAAAAAGCGACAGCCCCAAAATCCCAAACACAATCGAGGGCACCGCCGCCAAGTTTGAAATATTTATTTCAATCAAATCGGTAAACCAATTTTTCGGAGCAAATTCCTCTAAGAAAACCGCTGTGCATACAGAAAGAGGCACGGCCAAAACAAAAACGATTATCACCATATAAAGCGAGCCAAGCAAGGCCACGCCCAAGCCCGCTGCTTCTGGCCGCAAGTCAGAGGCGTCAGGCCAATAGAAAAATTGCCCGTTGAACCGCGTCTTTAATAGACCCGCGGCTTTCATAGCATCTGCCAAAACCAGCTGATCTGGCGAAATCATAACATCAAGCGCGGCGGTTTCGAAAGTCACCCGCCCTTTGTAATACCCGTCAATCCGGCCATTGGCCAAAACTTCAAAGTCAAACGGTCGATCAAGCAGAGATGGATCCTCTAACACTGCATCGCGCAACTGAGCAGGCGCCTCTTTTGAGATCATATTCTTAAGCTGCTTTTTATCCAATTTTGAAAAGTCGATCCCCGCATCTTTCAGGTTTTGCTGCAATTGATCCCGGATCACCTTTGAATAGCCGATCGTTGAGACTTTTTTCATCTTTTCAGGATCCCGCGCACCGGTTTTATCCAGTTTAGAAGCAGGCAAATCCATCTGCAGCTGAATGAAGGTTTGTTTGAAGGCCGGCAGACCCGCAGCCAAAACCGAGCTGAATAAAGCTAGCACGCACAGCAAACCCAGCGTTATCGCTGATAGGCCATATATCTTGAATCGCATTTCTTTAGCGTGACGGGCTTTTAAATCCAAAACCTTAATCCCTATTCATATTCTTCACGGTATTTACGCACGATATAAAGCGCCAATACATTCAAGCATAATGTGATCACAAACAGCGACAGCCCGAGTGCAAAGGCCACCAAGGTTTCTGGCGATTCAAATTCTGTATCACCTGTGAGCTGATTGACAATTTTGGCGGTGATTGTTGCCATGCCTTCCAGCGGATTAAGGCTTAGCTTTGCCGCTGCACCCGCCCCTAAAACCACGATCATGGTTTCGCCAATTGCGCGGCTGCTGGCCAAAAGGATCGCACCAATGATGCCCGGCAATGCGGCGGGAATAATCACTTTTTTCACCGTCTCTGACCGCGTAGCCCCAAGCCCGTAAGACCCATCGCGCAAGGATTGAGGCACCGCATTGATGATATCGTCAGATAGTGAACTGACAAAAGGAATGAGCATAATGCCCATCACCAAACCCGCCGCTAAAACAGAATCCGAATTTGACCCTAAGCCAAGTGGTTGCGTAAAGGAATCCCGCAACATCGGGCCCACCGTAAGCAAGGCAAACAATCCATAAACGATCGTGGGAATTCCAGCCAACAGCTCCAACAAAGGTTTGGTGATATCCCGAAAGCGTTGCGTGGCATATTCTGACAGATAGATCGCCGCAAACAACCCAATCGGAACCGAAAAAGCCAACGCCACAAAAGAAATATATAATGTGCCCCAGAGCAGCGGCAAAACACCCAGCTCGGACCCATACCCCTCAACCTCACCCGAGTGAAATTGTGGGCTCCACACGGTGCCAAATAAAAAATCGGAAATCGGGTGCATTTGCGCGAAATGGAGAGTTTCGGACAGCAGCGACACGACAATCCCGACCGTGGTTAAAACCGCCACCACGGATGAGGCCGCCAGCACCGAGATAATACCAAATTCAACCCGCTCGCGCGCTTCAAACTCGATTGAGACTTTATGCCAGGCGCGATAGCCAAAACCCAATACGATCAGGCTGGTTCCGATCAGCAAAAGCGTTGAAAACTGCATTTTCAAACGCAAAGCGTTAAGAACAAGCTCGAGATGAGCCACATCAGTAGCCTCGCCCAAAAGCGGTAAAACCGTTTCAAGCCCACCGGACCAATAAGAGATTACGGCCATCAGCAGGCCCATAAAGCCCTGCGGCGCCAAGCCGAGCAAACCGGCATTCAAGGAAGCGCGTATGCTTTCGCGCAGCAAGTGCAGATCGGCCGTGGTTTCAAATAAATCCGCGCCCAAAACCTTAATCGCAGAATTGAAAAAATAAAGTTCAAGCCCCCATATGAACGATGAAAAAAGCATGATTGGAATACTGACTTGCATCACGCCATACCAACCCCAATGGGTTGGGGAGGCACCCATAATTTGCCCTTTTATGCGCAAATTTAGAGACCGCGAACGACAAAGAAAAAACGTAGCGACACAGGCCAAAAAGAGAATGGGCAAAACAGAATTCATGTTTGAACCTTCAACAAAGCACGGGCCGCCTCAACCTGAGGCACGCCCCCTTGAAACAGTCTCCATGGATTATTCCAAAGGACCCATCGGAATGCGGTTTGCGACCATATCCTGAGTTTCAGCAAGCTGCGGATCGGACACCAAACCATATTCCGACAATGGCCCATCGGGGCCCGCTATGTCATCGCTTACAAAAAACTCAACAAACTCTTGAAGCCCTGGGATCGCATCTAAATGCGCAGTCTTAACGTAAAAATAAAGCGGGCGTGACACCGGATAGGCCCCGGTTGCAATGGTTTCCGTCGATGCCTCAACGCCGTTAATTGTCGCCGCATAAATTGTATCGGTATTGTTCATCAAAAAGCTCAATCCAAACACGCCAATGCCGTTGGGATTCGAAGATAAACGCGCCAACGTTTCGGTGTAGTCCCCGTCAATATCTACGGAACGGCCATCGGTGCGCACTTTAAAGCATTCTTTTTCAGCTTTCTTTTTATCGTTTCCATTGGCCGCGAAGAAAGTCTCATAAGATCCGGCGGCTTTACATCCGGCAAGCATAACTTTCTTTTCAAACACTTCCCGCGTTCCATGTTTGGTGCCCGGAATGAACAACATGATCTCTCGATCAGGCATAGACGGATCTATTTCCGTCCAATTCTGAGCAACCGATTTATCGCTGGTCGCGAGATAAATCTGCATCGGCGTCAGATTTTCAAAACCCGTGGTTTCCAACCGGCTTGCAAACACAATGCCATCGTACCCGAAGCGCACTTCCATGATTTCGTTCACACCATTCGCTGCGCAAGTGTCGATATCGCTTTGTTTGATCCGGCTTGAAGAATTGGCAATATCCGTTGTGTTTGCGCCAACGCCTTCGCACAGCTTCTTACGCCCAGCGCCTGACCCCCCGGATTCAATCAAAGGTGTGGGAAAGTCAAAGTTTTCTCCAAAGGCCTCGGCAACGATTGTGGCATAGGGCAGCACCGTTGATGAGCCTGCAGCGTGCACATTGTCGCGTGCAAAAGCAAAATTTGCAGATGTTGCACTTACAACCAAGGCGGAAATTGCTAGTTTAACAAAAGACATCGATCTCTCCTAAATGTGTCAGGTCCAGCCAGGTGCCTTTTTGCATCTTGTTCGGCCGTCGCTGTGCTACCTCTGTTTTGCGATGCTTTTGCGACAGTTTTGTAACAGCTATATGACGGCTTTATATTTTTTCAAAAAATTTCCGCCAAACCCCAATTTTAAGAAGCTTGACCAAACTTTGGAAAGCCTCGCACCATCTAGATTGGCAAAATAATTTTAAATTCACTGCCTTTGCCAACAGCACTGTCAATTTTCAAAACCCCACGATGGCGGCTGACAATATGCTTTACAATCGCCAAACCCAAACCAGTTCCGCCCATTTCGCGGCTTCTATGGCTGTCGATACGGTAAAACCTCTCGGTTAAGCGCGGTATATCAAGCGCATCAATGCCGGGGCCCTTATCCACCACGCTTATAGCGATACCCTCGCATCCAAGACGGGTCTGATAGCTGATATCCGACAAGGTAACGCTTACCTCATTATTCGGCCCACCATATTTGATCGCATTTTCAATAAGGTTGATAAAAACTTGCCTCAACTGGTCTTTATCCCCCGCCATTTTGACCAAGCGATCCGCGTTGACCACGTGCAAGCGTACCCCGCGCGCTTCGGCAACGGGCGCCAATGTTGTTACGGTCTCCTGCAGCAAGCGCGACACGTCAACCACCTCATTCGGGCGCATGCGTTCAACCGCCTCAACCTGTGACAGGGATAGCAGATCGGAGACCAAGCGGTTCATGCGCTGCGCTTCGCGCTCCATAATTTCAAGAAATCGCGCGCGCGCTGAGGCATCCGAGCGTGCTGACGTGTTCAGGGTTTCAATAAAGCCTAACAGCGCGGTGAGCGGTGTTTTCAACTCGTGGCTCACATTGGCAACAAAATCGCGCCGCATTTGGCTGACATGCTCTCTATCCGATTGGTCTTCAAAACATAGCAATGTCAGATTTTCGTCAATGGGCGCGCAGGACACTTTATAAAGCGCATCTTGAGTGCTTTCATTCACGATGAACTGGCTGATCTGCGTATTACGCGTTGTCAATGCAGCCTCTACCGCTTCGAGCAGAGCGGGCTGTCGCAGCACTGCAATATAGTGCCGATCCAACAACCCCTCCCCCAAGAGAGACACCGCCTCTGCGTTCATCATCGAGACGCGCTGCTTGGCATCTATAGCTAGCGCGGCAAGGGGGATGCCCTGCAGGATGGACGCAATATTTACCTCTGCCATCATGTCACCTTTTTGAACCCCCATAAAACGGGATGCTTTGAACGCCTATATCGTTAAGCTATAGGAGGACGATAAAAGCAATCCATCGCTCGCGGCTTTTTGAATGCCCGAGCAGGGCATAATTACACAGACGCAAGCGCATGTTCGAAGACATTCAGCAGGGCAATCTCATCTTCCAAACCAACCGAAACGCGAAAAAAGCCCTCCGAAATGCCCAGCTTTTGCTGTTCAGGCCCCGTCAACACCCGATGCGATGAACTGACAGGATGGCTGAGCGTGGTGCCCACATCCCCCAATGTGGGGGCAAAGGCTATCTGATCGGCAGCTTTAGTAAAACGCTCGGCAGCTTCTCGTGTCTGACTGGCCAACTCAAAACTCACCATATTGCACCCGTTTTGCCCCAAAATGGTCTGTGCCCGGGTGAAATCAGGGTGGCTGGCTTGGCCTGGATACAGCACCCGCGCCACGGCTTTATGTTGCGCAAGCATCTTGGCCAAAGCGCTTGCTGTGGCTTGCGTTTTGTCAAAGCGCAAAGGAAAGGTCAGCAATCCCCTTTCGGCAAGCCAGCAATCAAATGGGCTGGCTGTCATCCCGGTGGTTACCGAGAATGTATAAATTTTGTCTCGTAAACCCTGATCTTTTGCGGCCACATAGCCCAGAGTGACATCGGAATGCCCCGCCAATAATTTTGTTACCGAATGGATCACAATATCCGCACCAAAGTCAAAAGGCCGGATGGCTTTTGGCGTTGTAAAGGTATTATCGACTGCCAGTATCACCTGCTTCTCTGCCGCCCAGGCGGCAATACCAGTCAGATCAGCAACGCGCAATGTCGGGTTTGACACCGCCTCAATCAAGACCATTTTCGTATTGGGGCGCCGCGCCGCTGCCACGCATTCCGCTTGCGTGGTGTCAACCAAGCTCGTGTCAATCCCCAATCTGGGCAAATCCTCTTTCAAAAGGCGCAGCGAACGACCATAAAGCTGGTCTGACCCGATGATATGATCACCCGCCTCGAGCACCCCCAAAAGGGCCGCGCTGACCGCAGCCATTCCAGACCCCAACACAATTCCATGATGCGCGCCCTCTAGATCATCGATGAGGCGAGCCAGCGCCTCTGCGTTAGGATGCCCCTCACGCGCATAGGTATACCCCTGCAGCCTTCCCTCATATTGAGCATCCAGCATATCGGGCCCTTCAGACGCGTACACAACCGATGGGGATAAAGGGGTAACCACAGGTCGGCTGGCACTGCTCGGCAGGCCAATAGGCCGCATCAAATTGCGAGGATGGTTTTTCATAAAATAACCTGCTCCTCCAACTGATCGCGAAACTGCGCTGCATTCTCTTGGTAATGCAGCGCGCTTGCCGCTAGACCTTGAATCTCTTTCGCGCTGAGCGCACGCACGACCCGTCCAGGACTGCCCACAACCAATGATTCATCTGGAATGACTTTATTTTCTGTGATCAACGCCCCCGCCCCGATCAAACAGTTTTTTCCAATTTTTGCCCCATTTAAGACAATTGCGCCCATTCCAATCAGTGAGGTATCGGCAATTTCACATCCATGAAGGATCACCTTATGGCCAATTGTGCAATTTTCTCCAACCTGCAGCGGGTACCCAATATCAGTATGGATGACAACATTTTCTTGAATATTGCTGCCAGCCCCAATCTTGATCAATTCGTTGTCACCGCGCAAAGTTGTACCGAACCAAACCGATGTTTTGCGCTCGAGGATCACGTTCCCAATGACATTGGCATCTGGCGCGACCCAAGCAGAAGGATCAACTTGCGGTGTTTTGGCATTTAAACGGTAAAGCGTCATAATCGATCCTCAAACTCACTGTTCAAGCGGCGCACTCGGTCAACCAAGCCAGGTTGTTGGGAAAGGCGCATACGCTCAGATGTGATGATGTTTTTCAAGTCTTGTTCTGTTTCATCCAGATCATCATTGACCAGAACGTAATCATATTCAGGCCAATGGCTGATTTCGTTGCGTGATTTTGCCATACGCCCGGCAATCACCTCTTCGCTGTCTTGCGCCCGCGCTCTCAGACGGCGTTCAAGCTCTTTTATGCTGGGCGGCAAGATGAAAATAGATAACACATGTTTGCCCAAACTGGAATTTCGCACCTGTTGACCGCCTTGCCAATCAACATCGAACAGCACATCTTTTCCTTCTATAATGGCTTCTTTCACCGGGCCATGCGGGCTTCCGTAAAAATTTCCAAACACCTCGGCATGCTCGAGCATTTCATCGTTTTCAACCAAATTTTCAAAGGTTTTTTGATCGATAAACATGTAATCTTGCCCATCAACTTCTCCGGCGCGCGGCGCCCGCGTGGTGGCCGAAATCGAAAATTGGATTTCAGGATCCCACTGGCGTAACCTGCGCGCCAGGGTCGATTTTCCTGCACCTGAGGGCGAGGATAAAATAATCAGCAAACCGCGCCGGTTTTCTTGGGTCATACTTTATTCCACATTCTGAATTTGTTCGCGCATCTGATCTGTTAAAACCTTCAACTCGAGCCCAAGATCTGTCAATTCTTTATAATTGGCCTTTGCGCACAGCGTATTGGTTTCTCGGTTAAACTCTTGCATCAAAAAATCTAATTTTCGGCCATTTGCACCTTTTTGCTCGATCAATTTCCGCGCCGAAGCAACATGTGCGTCAAGACGATCTAATTCCTCAGTAATATCACTCTTTATCGCAATCAGCGCCAATTCTTGAGCAACACGCTGAGGGTCAATTTCATTCTCGGCGCGAAAAATTTTATCAAGATTCTTTTGCAGTGATTTGGCAGCGGCCTCTTCACGCTGTGGAAGCAGAGTTTTAGCCTGCGCCAAAAGGCGTTCAAAATCCGCTAATTGCTTTGAAATAATTGTTTTTAAGGCTGTACCTTCTGCTGCGCGACTTGCCGCAAAGGCGCGCAGCATGGGCCGCAACGCCTCAAGCAGATCGGCGCCTTGTTCGCTTAATGGCTGTTGCCCTACCTCCGAAGATACCAGCACCCCGCGCAATGGCAAAATGTCAGCCGCCCGAGAAGGCGCCAAACTAAGACCGATATCCATCGCTTTTTGTTCGATACGTTCTAACGCATCTAAAATCGCCGCTAGGCTTTCTTCGCCAAGCTCTGCTTGATCTGCGGGTGACACATGGGCTTCTAGTTTCAGCGAAACAGAAATATGCCCCCGCGTCGCACAGGTTTGCAATTCAGTGCGCAAAATCTCTTCAAACCGCTCAATCCATTCGGGGATGCGGCATTTAATGTCTAGTCCACGGCCATTTACGCTTCGAATTTCGGCCCGCCAAACCACCCCATTCAAGCATCCAGTATCGGATGCAAAACCAGTCATTGAACAGATCAAAATGACCTCCTGTACCACTGAGATGGTGCTAAGCTATCCCCAGAGACAGATCAACCCACCACCAAGCATCGGCTGCCAGCACATATCCGCCGGCACCCAGCGTTTTCAGCCTTAAGCAGAAAAACAGCGCCTCCCCCACCGTTTAAAAAGGTTCAGGCTGCTCACCCTCATTACCCGCCAAGCGCAGTTTCGCGTAAGCACATAAGACAATGTCGACAATAGCGTGCTTGCCGGCAAGGGCTATCCCATTGTTACGCAACGGCTGTTTTCGCGCGTCCCTGCCGGTGAGAAACCAATTCCTCGGCCACCAAAAACGCAAGCTCCAAAGACTGGCTGGCGTTTAGACGCGGATCGCAGGCGGTGTGATAGCGCGCGGATAGATCTTCATCGCTTACAGCGTATACGCCGCCAGTACACTCGGTTACATCTTGGCCTGTCATTTCAAAATGAACGCCGCCTGGCACTGTACCCTCTGCCGTGTGTACCGCAAAGAATTCTCGTACCTCCCGCAAAACACTGTCGAAGGGGCGCGTTTTATAACCGGTCGAGGATTTGATGGTATTTCCATGCATCGCATCGCAAGTCCAAAGCACATTGGCGCCTTCTTCCTGCACAGCCTTGATTAACCGCGGCAAATGATCACCCACAGCACCGGCGCCAAATCGTGAAATCAGCGTCAGGCGTCCAGCCTCATTGTCAGGATTGAGACGCGCCATCAAGACCTTAAGATCATCAGCGGTGGTGGTTGGTCCACATTTTAGGCCGATCGGATTTTGAACACCGCGGCAAAATTCTACATGCGCCCCATCTGGCTGGCGGGTGCGATCGCCGATCCAAATCAGATGGCCCGATCCGGCCAGCCATTTTCCAGATGTTGAATCCAAGCGGGTTAAGGCTTCCTCATACTCCAGCAAAAGTGCTTCATGGCTCACATAAAAATCAACCGTCCGCAGTTCTTGAGAGCTATGAGAGGCGATACCCGCCGCGCTCATGAAGTCAAGCGCATCGCTGATACGGTTCGCCATGTTGCGGTACTCTGCAGCGCGCTCGCTTTCAGTAAAGCCTAGCGTCCAACTATGCACTTGATGCACATCCGCATAGCCACCTTTGGAAAACGCCCGCAACAGGTTCAGCGTCGCCGCAGATTGCGTGTAAGCTTGCGTCATTTTTAGAGGGTCCGGAATGCGTGCCTCAGGCGTAAAGGCCAGTTCATTGATAATATCGCCTCTGTAACTGGGCAGTTCCACGCCATCTTTGGTCTCGGTTGGGGCGGCTCTGGGCTTGGCGAACTGGCCGGCCATGCGGCCCAATTTCACCACAGGCACTTTCGCGCCATAGGTCAGAATCATAGCCATTTGAAGCATCACTTTAAACGTGTCACGAATTCCATCCGCAGTGAATTGCTCAAAACTTTCTGCACAATCTCCGCCTTGCAATAAAAAGGCTTCCCCCCGCGACGCCGAGGCGAGCTGAGCTTTTAAATCACGGGCTTCGCCCGCAAATACCAAAGGTGGATAATTTGACAGCTGTGCTTCTACTTTCTCCAAAGCTGCCGCATCGACATAATCGGGCATTTGCACGCGTGGAAGTTTGCGCCAATCAGATTTTTGCCACTCTGCCATATCTTGTTCTCCGAACCACAGGATTGTTTCGCAGTCCTATACTAAACCTGTCGCAAAAGAACCATAGCATAATGTTATTCTACATCTTGACGCGGTGGATTAGTTTTGACCAAGTGATGTCTGAAAAAATCGTACGCGCAGACCCGCGGCTCGTTAATGAAAGAGATAGTGGAATGGTCAGCCAATCCAATTTAATTTCAGTCTCCAACCAGCAAGGTGCCCCGCGCCGATTTGCATTTGTCTTGATCGAAGAGTTTTCACTGCTTTCATTTGCGGCCGCGTTGGATGCGTTGCGGATCGCAAATCGGATGTCCGGCAAATCTCTTTACAGCTGGACAGTGCTTGGAGAGAGCGCGGATATTGTTTTTTGTTCTGCAGGAACATCCTTCCGAGTCGATGACGGGCTTGTTGAGCTGAAAAGAGATGATACCGTCATCCTGTGCGGGGGCATGAATATTCAGCGGCAAACCTCTAAAAAGCTTTTGAATTGGGTGCGCCGCGAAACGCGCAAAGGCCTTTCTGTGGGCGGGCTTTGCACCGCAGCTTACACGATGGCAAAAGCCGGCCTGTTGAACGGACGACGCGCCACCATACATTGGGAAAATCATGATAGTTTTGCCGAAGATTTCGATGAGGTCGAATTAACAAAATCCGTCTTTATGAAAGACGGTAAGTTTATGACCACCGCAGGTGGTACCTCATCGATCGATTTAATGCTGAAATTAATCGCCGAGGATTTTGGCGAGGATTTGGCCAATGCTGTGGCGGATCAACTGATTTACAGCTCGATCAGAACCGACCAAGACACCCAAAGATTATCAGTACCAACGCGGATTGGCGTCCGCCACCCAAAACTAAGCCAAGTCATTCAAATGATGGAAACAAATATCGAAGAACCGATCAGCCCCTCGCTGCTGGCAAAATATGTTGGCATGTCGACCCGGCAGTTAGAGCGGCTTTTCAGGCGCTATTTAAACCGAAGTCCAAAGCGGTATTACATGGAGCTTCGCCTGCAAAAAGCCCGCAACCTTCTGATGCAGACGGATATGAGCGTGATCAATGTTGCGCTGGCCTGTGGCTTTGCCTCACCCTCTCACTTTTCAAAATGCTACCGAGCGCATTATCATACCACACCCTACCGCGAGCGGGGCAGTCTGTCAGCAACCTTGAGCTGATTTAATCGCAATTTGCGATCCCTTTGCATCGCAGAAAAACAATTTAGCCTGCACTTATGCTGAGAATTTAAGCATTCCTACTTTTCTTTTGCGACACAGCGTCATAAAGTTCGGTCTGGATTTGTGATCCTTACATGGGAGAAGTAACATGAAAAATTTTTTAATGGCCACGGCTGCGGCAGCTTTAACAGCAGGCACCGCAATCGCAGGCAGCCATAGTGGCGAGATTAAAATCGGCGTGATCTTGGGCTTTACCGGTCCGCTCGAAACAATCACCCCCTCAATGGGTTTGGGCGCTGAGCTGGCGATGAAAGAAGTCACTGCGTCAGGCAAATTGCTCGATGGCGCAACCGTGACGCCGGTGCGCGGCGATTCGACCTGCATTGACGCAGCCGCGGCAACAGCGGCGGCAGAGCGTTTGATCACATCGGATAAAGTGGATGCGATCATGGGCGCGGATTGTTCAGGCGTCACAGGCGCAATTTTGCAGAATGTAGCGCGCCCAAATGGCATTGTGATGGTATCACCATCAGCGACATCTCCTGCGCTTTCAACGGCTGAAGATGATGGGTTGTTTTTCCGCACAGCCCCGTCAGATGCGCGTCAAGGCGTCGTGATGACAGAAAATATCATGGATCGCGGTTTCAAATCCGTTGCTCTGACATACACCAATAATGATTATGGCAAGGGTTTGGCTGACAGCTTTCAAGCCGCATTTGAAGCCGCTGGTGGCACCGTAACCGTGTCTGCTGCGCATGATGAAGATAAAGCAGATTATTCTGCCGAAGTCGGCGCGCTGGCCTCAGCCGGGGGCGAAATTTTGGTTGTTGCGGGCTATGCAAACGGTGCTGGCACGCAAATCATCCAAGGATCGCTTGACGCGGGCGCGTTTGATACATTCGTGCTGCCAGATGGTATGGTGGGTCAAGATATTGTTGACACAATTGGCCCAGATTTAACCGGTTCATTCGGTCAATATCCAGGCACCGACAGCAAAGGCGCTGACATGTTTGTTGCGATGGCACTTGGCGCCTCTTTGAACAATCCTGCAGAAGCTTTTGGCGGTTCTGATGCATTTGCGCCCGAAAGCTACGATGCTGCCGCGTTGATCATGCTCGCCATGCAAGCCGCTGGCTCAACTGATTCAGCCGCAGTGAAAGAGCACATAATGGCGGTTGCCAATGCGCCAGGCGAGCAAATTATGCCGGGCGAATTAGGTAAGGCGCTTGATATGATCAAAGCCGGTAAAGACATCGATTACGTGGGAGCAACCGCCGTTGAATTGATCGGACCGGGCGAATCAGCCGGTAACTATCGCGAGATCGAGATCAAAGACGGTGCAGTGGCAACGGTCGCATTCCGTTAATCTTTTTTAGTGAGAACAAAAAACAGCCCGGGAGACCGGGCTGTTTTGCATTTCAACCCTGCGCAGTGAATGAATAAGGGCAGTTGTTTTGATTAAAGTTCAAAATCTTCACAAACATTTTGGTGGGTTTCACGCGGTTGACGGAGCCTCGCTTGAAATTGAGTCAGGGTCTATAACAGGATTGATTGGCCCAAATGGCGCTGGGAAAACCACTTTATTTAACGTCATCGCCGGGGTGCTTGCGCCAACATCGGGCGGCGTTTTGATGAATGGCGAAGATATCACCGGATTGGCGCCGCATCAGCTGTTCAGCAAAGGCCTGCTGCGCACGTTTCAGATCGCCCATGAATTTTCATCTATGAGTTGCCGTGAAAACTTGATGATGGTTCCGGCAAATCAATCGGGGGAAACCCTTTGGAACACCTGGTTCGGCCGCAAACGCATCGCCAATGAAGAACGGGCGCTGGCCGCAAAAGCGGATGAAGTCCTTGAATTTTTAACCATCGATCACCTGCGCGACCATAAAGCCGGGCAAGTCTCTGGCGGTCAAAAAAAGCTGTTAGAGCTGGGCCGCACGATGATGGTCGATGCAAAAATTGTGTTTCTGGATGAAGTCGGGGCTGGGGTGAACCGCACGCTTTTGAACACCATAGCCGATGCAATCTTGCGGCTGAATAAAGAGCGCAATTATACATTCGTTGTCATCGAACATGATATGAATTTTATCGAGCGGCTTTGTGATCCAGTGATCTGCATGGCTGAAGGACGGGTGCTGGCAGAAGGGACGCTGGCCGAAATAAAAGCCAATGAACAGGTGATCGAAGCCTATTTGGGCACCGGCCTGAAAAACAAAACCACAGCATAAATAAGGGCATCTTAAAATGAATATGAGCGGCGTAAGCCTGCAGGTTACATGGATGCAAGCGAGTTAATTGGACATGAATGAGCCATTTTTAATCGGAGAAACGATGACCGGCGGCTATGGGCAGGGGCCGGACATTCTGCACAGCTGTAGTATTGCAGTCGAGCGCGGAGAAATCGCGGTGATCGTAGGCCCAAATGGCGCGGGAAAATCAACCGCGATGAAAGCTGTTTTTGGTATGCTTCGCCTGCGCGAAGGCCAAGTGCGCCTTGATGGTGATGATATCTCCCATCTCTCACCGCAAGATCGTGTTGCCAAAGGCATGGGGTTCGTGCCCCAAACAAACAACATATTCACCAGCATGACAGTACAAGAAAACCTAGAAATGGGTGCGTTTATTCGGCGTGATGATTTTCGCGAGACGCTTGAGCAAGTCTATGATTTATTTCCTATTCTGCGCGATAAACGCCGGCAAGCCGCCGGCGAGTTATCAGGTGGGCAACGCCAGCAGGTGGCGGTTGGGCGCGCGTTGATGACCAAGCCCAAATTGCTCATGCTGGATGAACCAACCGCCGGTGTCAGCCCGATTGTTATGGATGAGCTCTTTGACAGGATCATCGAAGTGGCCCGCACCGGCATACCGATCCTGATGGTTGAACAAAATGCGCGGCAGGCGCTGAGCATTGCCGATAAAGGCTATGTCCTGGTGCAAGGGCGCAACGCCTTTACCGGCAGCGGCGCGGAATTGTTGAACAATCCGGAAGTTCGCAAATCGTTCTTAGGGGGGTAGAGCTTTGCATAAGGTTTTTGAATGCACTCGATTAAACGGTGGCGGTCTTTCACCTCAGAGGCGCCTGCGCGCGCGCAGAATTGATATAGGGGAATGCCCGTGATGGATCTGCTTAACGCGTTGGTCGCGCTGGCCAATTATGTAATTATCCCGGGCCTTGCCTATGGCAGCCAATTGGCGCTGGGGGCTTTGGGTATCACGCTCATCTATGGGGTGTTGCGGTTTTCTAATTTTGCGCATGGCGATACGATGGCCTTTGGAGCAACGCTGAGTATTCTGGGCACGTGGTGGCTTCAATCGATGGGAATTTCTTTTGGGGTTTTACCAACCGCCCTTTTGGCGCTGCCCTTCAGTATTCTTGGCTGTATTGCGTTAATCTTGATCACCGATCGCGCCGTCTATCGCTTTTATCGCGTTCAAAAAGCCAAACCAGTGATCTTTCTAATCGTTTCGATGGGGGTGATGTTCATTATGAATGGCGTCGTACGCTTCATCATCGGCCCCGATGACCGCACTTTTAGCGATGGCCAACGCTTCATTATGTCCGCGCGTGAATTTAAGGCCATGACCGGGTTGAAAGAGGGGTTGGCAATTAAAACGACGCAAGGCTTGACCGTGATTGCTGCGGTGATTGTTGTTGCGGTGCTGTTTTGGTTCCTTGAGCGCACACGAACCGGCAAGTCGATGCGCGCCTATGCGGATAATGAAGATCTGGCTTTGCTCTCTGGGATCAATCCAGAGCGCGTGGTGATGGTGACGTGGATGATCGTCGCGGCGCTGGCGACGATTGCGGGCACGCTTTATGGGCTGGATAAAGTGTTCAAGCCCTTTACCTATTTGCTCTTGCTCTTGCCGATCTTTTCCTCTGCCATCGTCGGTGGGTTGGGCAATCCTGTTGGCGCGATTGCCGGCGGGTTTGTGATCGCCTTTTCGGAAGTTACCATAACCTATGCGTGGAAAAAGGTGGTGACCTATCTCGTGCCAAGCGATTGGGCCCCCTCGAGCTTGGTGCAATTGCTGAGCACTGATTATAAATTTGCAGTCAGCTTTTCTATTTTGATCATCGTGCTGCTGTTTCGTCCGACCGGTTTGTTTAAAGGAAAGGCCTATTGATGGCGCAATATAGAAACATTTTTCTGTTTGCAGCGATGGCATTGCTCATCCTGTTGACCGGTTTTTTGCAAAGCTGGAATAGCGCTTTATTGATTCTCAATATGGGGCTAATCAGCGCCATCATGTCCTTAGGGGTGAATTTGCAGTGGGGCTTTGCGGGCCTTTTTAACGTGGGCGTGATGGGGTTTGTAGCTCTGGGCGGCTTAGCCACTGTGCTGATTTCAATGCCACCCGTCACAGAGGCGTGGAGCGCAGGAGGGCTGCGCACCCTGCTGGGACTGGTGATTGGTGTTGCCAGCCTTTGGCTAACCAGTTTGGCCATTGCCCGCCTGCCATCGGGCAAAGCCAAAATATTGGGGATCATTGCGGGCCTGATTGTGGGGTTTTTCGCATTCAGATTTGTTTTCGATGACGGAGTATCAGCGATCGAAGCGGTCAATCCAGCCTCAACGGGATACCTCGGCGGATTGGGATTGCCGATCCTCCTGGCTTGGCCCGCTGGCGGGCTACTGGCTGCGGGTGTGGCCTGGATTATCGGAAAAACCGCCTTGGGCTTGCGCTCTGATTATCTGGCTATCGCGACGTTAGGCATTGCAGAAATCATTTTAGCGATCATGAAAAATGAGGATTGGTTGGCTCGAGGCGTCAAAAATGTAATCGGCCTTCCTCGGCCGGTTCCCTTCGAGGTGGATCTTCAAAACAACCCAGACTTTGTGGCAACTGCAAGCGACCTTGGCATGAATGCTGTGACCGCCTCGTCTATTTATGTAAAGCTGTGCTACGCTGGCTTGTTCACTGTCGTTCTATTGCTTTTACTTTGGATGGCGCAAAACGCGTTGCGCAGCCCATGGGGGCGCATGATGCGCGCCATTCGCGATAATGAAACCTCTGCGGAAGCTATGGGAAAAGACGTTACCAAACGGCATCTGCAGATCTTTGTGTTGGGCTCGGCAATCTGCGGCATTGCGGGCGCTATGATGACCACACTGGACGGTCAGCTGACCCCAGCCGGCTATCAACCCCTGCGCTACACATTCTTGATCTGGGTTATGGTGATTGTCGGCGGCTCTGGAAATAATTTTGGCGCAGTGCTGGGCGGTTTTGTGATCTGGTTTTTTTGGGTGCAGGTGGAACCAATCGGTGGTTTTTTAATGCAAGCAATCACCTCTGGCATGGAAGATGGAAGCCCCTTAAAACAGCATTTGATCAGCAGCGTGGCGCATATGCGGCTGTTTACCATGGGTCTAATCTTATTGCTGGTGCTGCGGTTTTCGCCCAAAGGCTTAATTCCTGAAAAATAGCAAAACGGGTTGAGGCCCTCCACCAGGGGGCCTTGCAGACCACTTTTTAAAGGTCGCGCATACCGCTTTGAAGCCCAGACTGCGACCAACAAAACCTGCGCTACAAACATCAACCGGCGATCAAGAACAGCGCCACGAAACATACCTCCAAGCCACTTCGAGCACAGCGAGAGCTTTTGACTCCCCCAGGCAAAGGCGGCTTATTCAGCCGCTAATTTCCGATCTTTGAGCAACATCTTCAAATAATGGCCCGTGTAACTGCTTGTCTTCTTGATGATGGTTTCTGGAGTTCCGGCGGCCACGATGCGCCCGCCTCCATTACCGCCTTCAGGACCTATATCAATGATCCAATCTGCCGTTTTGACAACATCCAGATTATGCTCAATCACCACCACAGAATTGCCTTGATCCACCAATTCATGCAGTACTTCTAGTAATTTTCGTACATCTTCAAAATGCAAGCCCGTTGTCGGTTCATCCAGAATGTAAAGGGTACGGCCCGTTGAGCGCTTTGCCAGCTCTTTTGACAATTTGACGCGCTGCGCTTCACCGCCCGAGAGCGTTGTGGCTTGCTGGCCCACCTTGATATAGCCCAAACCCACCCGCACCAATGCATCCATTTTTTCACGGATCGATGGCACCGCTTGAAAAAACGCCTGCGCATCTTCGACCGTCATATCCAGCACATCCGCAATACTTTTGCCTTTGAATTTAACCTCTAGCGTTTCGCGATTGTAGCGCGCGCCATTGCAGGTTTCGCAGGTCACGTAGACATCGGGTAAGAAATGCATTTCAATTTTGATAACTCCATCACCCTGGCAGGCTTCGCAGCGCCCACCTTTCACGTTGAAACTGAACCGGCCGGGCTTATACCCGCGGGTTTTTGCTTCGGGCAATCCTGCGAACCAATCGCGGATGGGCGTAAAGGCACCCGTATACGTTGCGGGGTTTGAGCGCGGCGTCCTACCGATCGGACGCTGGTCGATATCGATCACCTTATCGAGGAATTCGAGACCTTTGATCGTTTCACAGGGGGCTGGTGTTTGTTTGGCCCCGTTCAAACGCAGTGAGGCGGTTTTGAACAAGGTTTCGATTGTAAGCGTGGATTTACCACCGCCGGACACCCCTGTAACGCAGATCAACTTGCCAAGCGGAAAATCGACCGTAACGGATTTCAGGTTATTCCCGGTGGCCTTGACCACGGTGAGCATTTTGCCATTTCCACTGCGCCTTACCGCAGGAATCGCGATCTCTTTTATCCCTTGAAGATATTGCCCTGTAAGAGAGTTTGGGTCGGCCGAGACCTCTGCTGGCGTGCCGCGGGACACAACATGCCCCCCATGAACACCCGCGCCCGGTCCGATATCGAACACGTAATCCGCCTCTCGGATTGCTTCTTCATCATGTTCGACCACGATCACCGTATTGCCCTGATCGCGCAAGTTTTTCAACGTGGTAAGCAAGCGGTCATTGTCGCGCTGATGAAGGCCAATTGAGGGCTCATCGAGTACGTATAAAACTCCCGTAAGGCCGCTGCCAATCTGACTGGCCAGCCGGATCCGTTGGCTTTCACCCCCCGATAAGGTGCCCGCATTGCGGCTGAGGGTTAAATATTCCAAGCCCACATTGTTCAAAAACCCGAGCCGCTCGCGGATTTCTTTCAAAATCGCCGCGGCGATTTGATTTTTTTGATCGCTCAGATGTTCGGGCACACTTTCGCACCAGCTCAGCGCATCTCTGATCGACATCTGCACAAGTTCACCCACGTGCAATTTGGCAATCTTAACCGCCAGCGCCTCGGGGCGCAGGCGGAAGCCATTGCAGCTTCCGCAGGGTTGGTTGTTCTGATAATTTTCAAACTCTTCGCGCACCCACGAGCTGTCGGTCTCGCGATATCGCCGCTGCATATTCGGAATGACACCCTCAAAACCGCGGGTTACCTGATAAACCCGGCCTCCGTCATCATAACGAAATTTAATCTCCTGATCCCCTGATCCGTGCAAAAACACCTTTTTAACGGCGGCGGGCAGATCCTTCCAACTGACATTCATGGACACGCCATAATGTTTGGAAATTGCCTCGATCGTTTGTGTGAAGTAAGGGCTCTTTCCCTTCCGCCATGGTGCGATGGCACCATCCCGCACTTTCAGCGTTTCATCCGGCACCACCAATCGCTCATCAAAAAACCGCTCTTGGCCCAACCCATCACAATCCGGGCAAGCCCCGAAGGGCGCGTTGAAGGAAAACAGACGCGGTTCAATTTCCGAAATTGTGAAGCCGCTCACCGGACAAGCGAAATTTTCGCTGAATGTAACGCGTTCAGGGTCACCCTCATCCGGGGCAGTTTCCAAAATTGCAATGCCATCGGCGAGATCAAGCGCGGTTCGAAAACTATCTGCAAGGCGTGTTTCTATGCCCGCACGCACCACAATCCGATCGACAACAACGTCGATATCGTGGCGAAATTTCTTGTCTAGGGTGGGCGGATCATCCAATTCATAAAACGCGCCATCCACTTTCACGCGCTGAAATCCTTGCTTTCGCAATTCAAGAAATTCTTTGCGATACTCGCCTTTTCGATCGCGCACGATCGGGGCCAATAAATAGGCCCGGGTGCCTTCTTGCATCCCCGCGACGCGGTCGACCATGTCTTGCACTTGCTGGGCCTCAATCGGCAAGCCTGTGGCAGGACTATAGGGCGTGCCAGCCCTGGCAAAAAGCAACCGCAAGTAATCATAAATTTCAGTCACTGTGCCAACCGTGGAGCGCGGGTTTTTGCTGGTGGTTTTCTGTTCGATCGAAATGGCGGGGCTGAGGCCAGAAATCTGATCGACATCCGGTTTTTCCATCATATCCAGAAACTGACGGGCATAGGCGCTAAGCGATTCAACATAGCGGCGTTGCCCTTCAGCATACACGGTATCAAAAGCGAGCGATGACTTTCCGGATCCGGAAAGACCTGTTATCACCACAAATTTATCGCGTGGAATATCCACATCGATTGACTTTAGGTTATGTTCGCGGGCACCGCGCACAGAGATGAATTTTTGATCTGCCATGATGTTCCTTACTCTACAATGCAAACATAGGCTGATTAAACCGAGTCTCCAATCAAATTTTGAGAACAAATATAGAACATTTGGTTTTGTGTGGCCTTTCCGTCTGATCTTTCATTCTGTAACATTTGCTCGATCTATCGGCTTGAGCAATCATCTCTGGGCCTCTAAACAGCAGATGAAGCAAAAGCAAGCGGCAGCTCGGGGATAAAGGATGGCTGATAACACGTATATTTTGATTGATTTGGGGGGCAGCAATACTCGGGTCGCTCTGAGTGATGAAACCGCATTGAACCCTGAAACAATTCAAAAATTTTCGAATGCTGGCTATGACTGCTTAGAAGATATTGTCAAAACCTATATGCAAGCGCAAAACCTAAGCAAAGCCACAGCTATTTGCGTTGCAGCTGCGGGGCCACTTCGCGACGGCGTGATAAAAGTGACTAATCTAGACTGGGTTATTTGCCCGGATCGATTGCGCGCGCTTACCCAAGCCGATCATGTTGGCTTGCTTAACGATCTACAAGCCCAAGGATACGCGCTTAACGTTCTGCCGTTGGAAAGCCTCAAGCATCTTTATGGCCCTGCAAAAGCCAAAGCGGGGGCCACAAAACTGGTCTGTGGAATTGGAACCGGCTTTAATATCGCGGCTGCCTATCC
>Ga0181593_10001008_pt1 | contig 25381 bp, 18 predicted proteins | sample 071ome_19_FD_133756 | JGI IMG/M metagenome (GOLD analysis project Ga0181593, IMG submission 133756) | Coastal salt marsh microbial communities from the Groves Creek Marsh, Skidaway Island, Georgia - 071413AT metaG (megahit assembly) | ecosystem: Environmental > Aquatic > Marine > Intertidal...
TCTTCTAAGGAATCTAGCTTATTAGCTAACCAAGAGTTTTCTGAACCAAGCCAATCGTTGATCGAAGAATTTAAGATGTTAGATAGATTGGGTGCTTTGAAAATTTTCAATCCAGCTGGATTACAGGTCTTAATCAATTTTCCTTCATCGATCGTAACCACTGCATCGTGCATGCTTGAAAGAATGCTTTCCGAGTAGTTTTTTTGGTTTTGGACATCATCAAAAAGCTTTGCATTTTCAATTCCCATAGAAATTTGGGAGGTAAAAGCAGCTAATCGCTTTTCGTCTTCCTGTGTGAAGGCACCACCCCGTTTGTTAAGAACCTGACTAACCCCAATTGTTTTCCCCTCTTTGTTAAGCACGGGCATGCAAAGGATAGATCTTGTGAAGAAACCAGTTTGTTTATCAAAACTTGGATTAAATCGGAGGTCGGCATAGGCGTGGGGAATGTTAACTGCATTCGCCGATGTAAAAACCGTTCCTGCAATTCCAAGATGATTAGGAAATCGAATAACCGATTTTTCATCTAGTCCCTCGCCAACCTCTGTGTAGAGTTCGTTCGTTTTTTCATCATTGATAAAAAGAGTGGCTCTTTCACAATCCAACATGGTTGAAATCGTGGAGATAATCTTCTGTAATAGGGGTGTAAGTTCAAGTTCGGAAGAAACTTGGGAAACAACATCTAAGAATTCGAGCTCTTGTTTGCGAGCAGCCTCAACTTGCTCAACAATAATATTACCCTGAATCGCAATAGCGGCTTGCTCGGTCATGGCTTCGAGCATTTCCAAGTCATCTTGGCAAAATTCCCCATCAATTTTGTTTAGAATTTGAGATACTCCAATTTTTTCTCCATTTACAGTTCGCAGGGGAGCACAAAGGATACTTTTCGTCCGGAAACCGGTTCGTACATCAACTGCTTTATTGAACCGGTCATCTTTGTAAGCGTCCGGTATAATCGCCCCTTCGTTATTTGAAAAGACCCAACCTGCGACACCTTTGGTGTTCATAATACGAATTTCTCTTCTGAAATTACCTTGTGCGATTCGAGAGTATAATTCTCCAGTGGATGAATCATTCAAAAAAATGGTTCCTCTTTCAGCACCTATTGTGGAAGTGGTTATCTTAACCAAGGTCTCTAACGCTTCATCCAAACTTTTAGTTTTCGCAAGATCAGTCGTGACCTGTAGAAGCATGTCTGAGAACCTTGAGGTCCTTTTTTTATTCTCTTGGGTATTTGTTTTAGTTGCCATGATTGTTATCTAATGAGGATCTAAGTTCAACGATAGTTTCGTGAAGTTGTTTGGATTCCATTTCCTTTATTTGTAAGCTTTCTTGCATCTTTTCATCATGAAGAAAACTCCTTTGGTCGATCTCGTCCCTAAGTGACCGAATCATATTGCGATAATGACTGATCTCACTGAAGTTGGACGAAGCAATCTTCTGTGCTTCTTCACTTTGTTGAGCTTTGAGCCTTTCGGTTTCTTCGCGAAGTGAAACGATGGTTCTTTTTAGTTGTGAAATATCTTGTTCGTGATGTTTGTGTGCGGCTTGGACGGCTTGTTCAATGTCTATTTTTGATTTGTCTAAACTTTGTCTCAAACGACCTAATGATTGTTTAAGTTCTTGATTTTCTTTAAATAGATGAGCCTTGGCTTTTTGTATTAGGGCGTCATTTTCCGCTTGAGTGCGTTCTGCTTCCTCCCGAAGTTCAACAATTGTTTTTTGGTGAGTATCACAAATGCTCTGATGCTCCATAAGCTTTTTCTGTATTTCTTCCTGATGGCGCACCTTAAAATTTTCTAAGGTTATTCGGCTATTTGTGTTACTTTCTTTTAGCAAATTGTTCTCTCTTTGTAGGGAACTCGTTGCTTTTTGGATTTGGTTTTCGAAAGTAAGTTGAGTTTCCTCATTTTGGTTGCGCAACTCTTGTATGACATTCTGCAAATCGATAATTTCTGCGGTTTTGGTAGATTCTATTCTTTGGATTTTTTCTGAGAAGAGTGCTTCTTCGCGTGTAATTTGATCACGGGTTTTGGTCAAACTTTGTTGTAATTGCATAATTTCAGAATTGGCACGACCAAGGGCACTTTGAATATTGGCTTGTTCTCTTGATTGCACTTCGTCTATTTGATTTCGCAACTCTACCACCAGAGACTTTAAGGAGTTAATTTCCCTCGTAGACTCAACAGAGGCTTTCTGTATGGCAGCACCTAATTGATCTTTTTCTTTTTCAAGAGAATCTCTTAAAAGTGTCAAAGATTTCCTAAGTTGTAAAATTTCTTGATTTTTAATGCGGTTTACATCTTGCACCGCTTCATCTTTGAGCGAATGGACAGACTCAACTTCATTTCTAAGTGTTTCAATGGTTGATTGAAGAGCTTCCTTTTCTGAATTTCTTACTTGTTCCGCTTTTTGTAAAGCGTCCGCTTTTCTCATCTCCAGCCTATCTAAATTCTGTCGTAAATTAGACAAAGATTCCTTGAGCTGCCTAATCTCAGTATTTTTAGAGCTTATACCCCTTTGAAGTTCTTCAGCCTTGTCGTTTTCAATTTTTTCTATCTCGTTTCTAAGAGTTGAGATCGTTTGCTTGTGAGTTTCTATTTCAATACTTTGAGAATTCCTCGCACTTTGAAGTTTGTCTTCAAATTCACTTTGGCTTTGTTCAAGTTGTGTTCTCGTATTAACTAAAGTCTGTCTAAGTTGACGAATTTCTTGAATACGACTGCTTTGCTCCTGTTGTACGGCTTCGAGTAAACGATCATCAAACGATTCAATGTCTATTCTTAAAAGTGCGATGGTTTCTTTAAGAGCAGAAACCTCTTGCTTGTTACTTTGAGCCACCTTTTGCAGTTTTTCTTGGTGTCTGATTTGGGTTAAATCAAGTTTATCTCTGCTTTGTTGTAGGGCTTCTTGAAGGGATTTTTTTTCTTGATTGAGTAAAGAGATGGCTTTTTGGATATCATTTTGTTTGGAGGCGTTTGCTTCATCAAGAGATTGCCTAAGTTCATCAATTGTGCTTTGGAGTGATTTAATCTCTAAGGAGTGAGAAGAATTGATTTTGCTGACTTCATTTTCTTTCTGAATTTCAATCCGATTAATTTTTTCTCTTAATGAAGTAGCTAATTTCTGTAATTCAACTATCTCAGTTTGTTTTTCTTGAGTGTTTTTTTGAGCTACTTGTGCTTTTTCGACTGCTTGAGATTCGAGTTCTTCACGAAGTAAGTTAATTTGTTTTTGTAAATGGGATATCTCTTTTTCTTTGGAAGCATTTGCAAACTGCACTGCACTCAGGTTGGTCTCTTTAGATTGCTCAAGTTTTGCTCTGAGTTGTTCAATTGAGGAGGTAAAACTTTTGCGTTCGATTACAAATGCACTTTCTAAGTTTTGCTTATCGACTAAATGTTTTTCAGATAACTCTTGGTAGTCGACACGTAATGCCGCAATAATTGCATGAAGATTCGTTTCTCTATTTTGATACTCTTCTTCCAATGATTGAATTTCAGAGTCATGCAAATCGATGTTCACATCCAACTGATCCCGTAGTGAACGAACCGTTTGTTTCAGAAAGTTTAACTCACGTTCTAGTGAATTAGTCTCTTTAAGGGGTGGGGGAGACATGCAAACTTTCTGTCAAAAAATTCAATATCTGTAAATAAGAACCTTGCTGTTTTTTTATTTTCGACATTTCATCCTGTGGTAATCTAGCTGTTGATGAAATTCTATCTATTCCTACTAACTACTGCATTTTTATTTTCAACATCTTGTGATAAATCTAGTGACCAGGAAGTTAATGCGGGCCATCAAACCCAAGATCATGAATCTTTTTCTACTCTTATAACCGAACAATCTACGGGGGGGCATGATTTAGCAAAATTTCTAAATAGCGGGACTAATGCGGTTACAATCGATGTAACTGATTTTGCAGAACCTAACGCTGTGTCGAATGAGATGCTAGCTCCAAAGAGTAGTGAAGTGCATGAGAGTTCCCATAAGAAAAACTCTCATCCAAAAGGTGGCGTAAACAACGAAACCGAAATATCCTCCCTAAAAAAATTAATAACCGAAAAAGACAAGGCGATTGCGTCTCTAAACCTTTTGAATGACGAGTTATTGGATCAAATTAAAAAAATCAGAAAAAGTATACCTTCATCCTCTTTACTTGAAGTCCCATCGCCTTCCAACAATCGCTTAGAAGCTCTTAATTCAGAAATAGCGAACTTAAGACAGAATTTGCTCTCCAAATCTGTAGAAATTGAAAACTTAAGTTCTTTGAACGATGATTTGGTCTCTCGCATATCATCGTTAAGTTCTACTCACCAGTCGGTATTGGTGGAGGACCTCGGTATTTCTCAAATTTCTTCTTCTGGTTTTTCTGCCACTCCAGGAGGCATGCCTGAAGCCGGATGCAGCTTAGAGTTTGATGCTGTAGTGACCATGCAAAATGGTAAAAATAAAGAAATATTCTACACAGAGTTTTTTCTTCTAATAGACAATTTGAGTAGTATTTTGTCGTCGAATGGGATCGTTTTAACTGATTATGAGCAGGTTTACTCAGTCGAAGAGTTGATGGCGAAGTCTAGAAAGTCTCCATTTATGTATCCTGGGTTATATAAGAGAATTAGAAATGCTCTGTTGAAAGAAATTGAAGGCGGTAAGGGAAGGCGGGTTCGAACGGATATCGATGGATTTGCTAAGATCGATGAACTCGAGCGAGGCAACTATTTTCTTCTCGGTTTATCCCAGATGGGAAAAGTGGGTACGGTTTGGAATGTCCCTTTATTACTCAGAAATGGTCAAAACAAGCTCTCCCTTACATTAGACAACTCATCTTGGAGTAACTAATTTTTCTTTACCTCAATTATTACTTTAACTAAGACACGAAAGTACATTATTTAATATGAGCACTGAACAATCCTCCGACAGCAAAAAGCTACAACTCACTTTACAACAAAAACTCGGGATTCTATTTTCTTTTTCCAAGGATAAGATAGTCGAGCAAATCCAGTGTGTTTGGTTTATTATTTTATACCTAATTGTTTTCCAAGTCTTGGTTCTTGGATTACCTATCGTTTATTCATTGATGATTGCTGCGGGTATAGTGATCGTCATCATCGGGCTCGCTTTCTTTATGGAGGGGCTACGATTAGGGTTAATGCCTTTGGGGGAATCCTTGGGATCAACTCTCCCTAGAAAGAAAATTCTTGGGATTCCTTGTCTTCCAACGAGCTTGGCTTTCGGCTTTGTGCTCGGAGCTTTTGCTACATTTGCTGAACCGGCAATTGGAGTACTTAGAGCAGCCGGTTCGGGGGTTGATCCTACAGCGGCTCCTCTTTTGTGGACGATTTTAAATACTGGTGCAGGACTTTTAGTAAACTGTGTAGGTGTAGGAGTTGGAATTGCAGTTCTCCTCGGTGTGTTGCGATTTTACAAAGGTTGGTCTCTCAAACCCTTTATTTATGCTGGTGTAATCGTTCTTTCTTGTATCACACTTTACATGCAGTTTTCCGATGACAGACTCAAACATGTTCTTGGATTAGCATGGGATTGTGGTGCAGTGACTACTGGCCCTGTGACAGTACCTTTGGTTTTAGCATTGGGTATTGGTGTTTGCAGAATTGTCTCTACAGGAGGTTCTAGTAATACGGGCTTTGGTGTGGTCACCCTTGCTTCTCTATTTCCTATCTTAGCTGTTATGTGTTACGCACTTTATCTTTTCAATACAGATAATTATTACTACGCATCACAATCTTCAGCAGATTGGCATAAAAATGCAGGACAATATGGAACGAATTATCCTTCAGATTTACAAAAATTCGGTGACTTAAAGGCTAAGTCTAGAATTGAATCAGCTTCAGGTGTAGGAGAATCTGAACTTTCTTGGTCTCTATCCGTTGAAGAGCGGAAAATGGTTCAAGAATATCTGAATGAAAATCATGCTCTTCCAGAAGGCTATGCCTTGAAGACCAAAGTGGCTGAAGGTTCTATCGTTCCTTCTCAATTAAATAATGGAGATAGAGAAAATGTGCTAATCCAAGGTGCTAAATCTTATGTCGTTCGAGAAGGTTACAAGGCACCAGATGCGTTTTGGAACCCCGATGCTGATATGGCCTCTGCATTTACTAATCACTTAGATTTCTTTCCCAATACATTTAGACCTCAAGAGGTTGACAAAAACAACAACGGAAAAGTTGATCCGGGTGAAGATTTTTACAGCATTGAAGAAGACGGATCGATCAACTATTCGAAAACAGATGGACTTCTTACCGGGCCCGATCAAGATAGAGGAGCCCTAGAAGGTGCTATTTGGGCGATCGTCCCCTTATGTTCCATTCTTCTGTTTGTCTTAATCGTCGGTCTTAGGCAAAAACCAAAGCATATGGATGAACTAATCATTGGGATTGCCTGTGCTGTTACTGGTATGTGCTTATTTAATCTTGGAATTTCACTTGGATTAACCCCTCTTGGTGAGCAACTTGGAGGAAATGTTGTTTCAAGTTTTGCATCGATCCAACCTTGGCAATCGGAAGGTTTTATTGATCCCATGTTTCAATCCTCTTCGGTCGGGAAATGTCTTGCCATTTTGTTTGGGTTTATTTTGGGATACGGGGCAACCCTTGCGGAACCAGCATTGAATGCATTAGGAGCCACGGTGGAAAAGATCACCGTTGGAGCATTCAAGAAGAATTTGCTCATGCAAGCAGTCGCGACTGGCGTTGCTTTAGGAATCGCTACAGGTGTTGCCAAAATTGCCTTTAACCTTGAACTTTGGTATTTGCTTATACCTCCCTACACTCTTCTTCTCATACTTACCTTCATATCGAGTGAAGACTTTGTAAATTTCGGATGGGATAGTGCGGGTGTTACGACCGGACCAATAACCGTGCCACTCGTTCTTGCAATGGGCCTTGGAATTGGTGCTAAAACGGGAGCAATCGATGGGTTTGGAGTGTTATCACTCGCTTCTGTCGGCCCGATTATAACTGTACTAACTGTAGGGTTGTTAGTGCGCAAGAAACCTAAAAATTCCTCCTCAACTGAACACCAACCGGAGGCCGTATAAATGAGTAGTTTACATTCCAAAAACAATATTTCCTTGGTAAATTTGATTTTACCCAAGGATTCCTTATCATCTGTATCGTCCACACTTAATCAGGCAGGAGCAAGAGGCATTTTTCATATTGCAGCCCGTGGATCTATCATCAATGAGGGCGGATTATTAGCTAAAATGTTTCCTCCCCCGGCTCCAGAACAGTGTCTTGTTCAAGTTTTGGTACCTGAATCAGAAAAGAAAAGAATATCAGAATTGGCCATTTCCACAGCTAACCTTGATAGAGTTGGTTCTGGTGCGATTTTTAGTATTTCCTGCAAATCCGCTATTTTTACTGAGAGATTTCCTATTACCGCGGGAGATGATGCTTTCAACGAATCTGACATACATGATTCAATGGAAGCAATTTGTTGTATTTGTGAGAAAGGAATTGCAGAAGATATTGCACAAGCTGCATTATCTGCAGGTGCCCCTGGACCAACTGTCACATTTGGAGAGGGCGGTGGAATTCGAGATAAAATACCGTTACTCCGGATGACCAAAGGTCCTGAAAAAGAGTTTGTATGGTGCGTAGTGGATCGGTCTGAGTCAAACGATGTTTTTACCAATATGGCAAGGGCAGGGCGCATCACAGAACCCGGAAGAGGTTTCATGTATTCGATTCCTGTTTCTGAGGGATTGATCAATGTCAGTAGCACTGTTTCAAAGTCTTCCCATGGAGCAAGTATGGAACAAATCATTGCTGCAGTTGATGAAATCAAAGGTTCAAAGGATTGGAGGACTGCTAATGATAGCAAATCTACCAGTTTAAATACGACATTCTTAAAGGACTTGATTGGTTTATATTGTGTGGTTCCAAGGGATCACTATTCTGAAGTTTATGACGCAATTCTTGAAGCTGGAGCACCAGGAGTCAGTACAAACTTTGGTGTTATGGCGGACCAAAATAGTAGCGGTACTGATGTTTGTAATGAAGAGTGGGCTTTAGTTTACACATCTCTTTCACCATCGTCTATTGACTCGATGATCGAAACTGTGTCGGCTAATATGGAGAAAATAGGCATTGATCGTTTTGCTTTTTACACCCTGCCCATCCCTAGAGCCTTAACTTACCTTGGAGGTTAAAAACCTCCGTTTTTTTTACTTAGTTCAACAGATATCCCTGTTCTTACTTTTAAGGGTTATCTGAATGGATGACCACTCGCCCATATGCTTAAAAGCATAATGGTTTAAGTATGAGTTGGTTAGTTTTTTAAAGCATTCAGTTACTTGATCTATCTCCTTAGTTAAGATTCCAGAAAGAATGATTACAGAATCTTCTTTTGCCAATTGCATAATATTCTTAGAGTATGAAATAAGAATATCAGCCTGAATATTTGCTATAACAAAATTAAATTTATCCCAACTTTTATCTAATTGAGCTAAGTTGTGCGAGGTAAAGCTAATCGATTTGCTTAATTGATTGAGGGATGCATTTTCATGTGAGATTCTTACTGCATCTGGGTCATTATCAATTCCCCAAACCTTTTTGAAACCAATCGATTTGGCTACCAAAGAAAGAATACCTGATCCACATCCTAAATCGACTAAACTGTCTACGCACGATTTATCCTCTGTTTTTTCAATTAAAAATTCCAAACACATTCGAGTTGATTCATGATTTCCAGTACCAAATGCCATACCCGGGTCTAGATAAACTGCAATATCCCCAGAGGGCAGTTGGTAACTATCCTTAAGCCACAGTGGGATTAAGTGGAGATGATGGTAATTCCAAGGTTTGAAATGCTTTTTGTATACCTCTTGCCACTGTTGGTTAGGAATAACCTCGGTAGAGAAATTTAACTTCAAGGCATGACCAAGTGCATCAGACAGAGCCTTTTGGTGATTGAGTAAATCTTCCTTGCAATTGAAAAACCCAGAGAGGGCGCCTTCACCAGTCAGATGATTCACTTCCAGTACCCAAGGTGAAGGAGCTTCCTCGAAAAGAAACCCTTCAAGGTGCTCTAACCATTCTGGTTGAATACCACAAGAATGCTTCAGGAGATGATTAGACACTCGAGACAAATTCCTGTGAAAGTTGTGCAATAACTGACGGTAAGAGCATATGTTCAGCGGCATGCACTTTTGCAGTGACCGAATCCAGTGTATCTGAGGGCATAATTCTTACCGGAGCTTGTGCGATGATTTTACCAGAATCAATTTCGGGAGATACCCAATGAACTGTACAACCAGTAATTTTTACTCCTTTAACCCAAGCTTTTCTAATGGCATTCAAACCGGGAAAACTAGGAAGCAAACTTGGATGAAGGTTAATGATCCTAGAATGGAAGGCTTCAATGAAATCATTACTTAAAACACTCATAAATCCTGCGAGTACAATAAGATCTGGATTCGATTTCTTAAGTTCTTTAATCCACTTTCTGTCGATGGAAGGATTATTTCTTTCGTAATTACCTAAATAAGTAGCCGGTATGGAAGACGCATTCGCAACCTCAAGTATTCCACTAGACTCTTGATCGGAAACCACAGCGACTATTTTGGAAGAGTTGAGAAGACCAGCAGAGTAAGAGTCGAGAATTGCTTGGCAGTTTGAACCCTTACCAGAACCTAAAATTATGGTTTTCATTAACAAGATGATTTACTGCCCTAGATTCTGAATCGTTTCAATCTTTGATGATGTACTAAATCCTTTTAAAAAGGGAATAAAGCAGATTTCTGCACCAACATTCATCAATGCATTCTTTTCAAATTTGTTAAGGTTTTCCAAAGAATAGTCCCCTGATTTTGCATACAGATCTGGTTTTAATCTAAGTATTTGATTGGATAATTCGGTAGTTTCGAAAATAAAAACCAATGAAACGAATCGGAGAGAACTAATCATATAGGCCCGTTCGTATTCAGAGTAAATTGGACGACTTGGCCCTTTTAATGTCTTAACACTCGAATCTGAGTTTAGGGCTACCCAAAGTTCATCTCCTAGTTTAGATGCTTCTTCAAGAGCATGGATATGACCTGCATGAAGAAGATCGAAGCATCCGTTAGTTAATACAATTTTTTTTTGTTCCCTAGTTTTAGTAACTCTCTTTCTGCATGCCTCTTCAAAGTCACAGATATACTTTCTAGTAGATTCTGGAAGGGTCACGCCTTAACTCTCTCCATCAAAAAAACGCTTGGCTTTATCCAATAAGCTAGAGTCTTCAAGGATGCCTTCTTCTCCGCAGGCGAGCCCAAATTCAACAAGTTTTTTTCTTTGTTCTTTAGTGAGTTGATTTGGGATATCTATAATTGTTTTAATGTATAAATCACCCTTATGTGAGGGAGACCTTAAATTTGGCATTCCTTTATCTCGAATACGAAAGGTTTTATTACATGGGGTGCCAGGTGGGATTTTTAGGGTAACTTTACCGTCTAAAGTGGGTGCCTCTATGGTTCCGCCTAAAGTGGATAAAGTGAAAGGAATGAGGATTTCATGAAAAAGATCGTCTTCATCGCGCTCAAATAATTCATGGGACTTTACTTGCACATCAACATATAAATCCCCACAAGCACCATTTCGAGGCCCAGCATCTCCTCTGCCCCTTGAACATAATCTTGAGTTGTCACCGATTCCAGCAGGTATCTTGACCTTAACGGAATCACTGGATTTAGAACGGCCCTCCCCATTGCAGGTTTTACAAGGATTTTCAATCATAACTCCCGAGCCATTACAACTGGGACAGGTTCTTCTAATACTAATAAATCCCTGATTGGAAGCTACTTGGCCGACTCCTCCGCATGTGTGACACATACTTTTGGAGGATTTATCAGAGGATCCCGAACCATCACACTTTGAGCACTCTTTGTGCCTAGTATATTTGATTTCTTTTTCTACCCCTTTGGCCGATTGTTCTAGGGTGATTGATACGGAAACCCTTAAATCATTCCCTCGAATGCCATCATTTGAACCGCCTGAACTACCTCCAAAAAAGTCTTCGAAGATACTTCCGAACCCTCCAGAATTTCCGCCACCACCAAAAACATCCTTAAACAAGTCAAATGGATCAACACCTCCTGAGGAATAACCACCTCGAAAGGCATCATGACCGAATTGATCGTATTTTGCCCGTTTTTCTGGATCTTTTAAAACATCAAAAGCGGCTGATATTTCTTTGAATTTTTCTTCGGCTTCTTTATCTCCAGGGTTTTTATCAGGATGGTACTGGATAGCTAGCTTGCGGTATGCTTTTTTAATATCTGAGTCAGATGCATCTCTATTTACACCTAAAACCTGATAGTAGTCAGAATTTGCCATATTTAAATGTAGGAATGATTATTCTTTATCAGGGTACCTGATTATTTTCGACTTTTCGGGATACGATTACAGAGGCAGGTCTGATTAAATGATCTTTGAGGCGATAACCTTTGCGAATAATTTTAACAACTAGATCATCTTGCTCGCCGTTTTCATAACTAATCGCTTCTTGTAAATTAGGGTCGAAAAGTCCTCCAACTTCGTCAATACAAACGAGACCATATTCGTCTAAGGTCTTCTCCATTTGAATAATTGCCATTTTGAATCCGTTCACGATTGGGCTGGTGGGGTCAGCCTTGGTTGCTTCATCCATTCCCATTTTAAAGGCATCAATAACGGGTAATAAATCCTCTAAGAGTTGAAGTCTTGCTCGCTTGATTGCTTCTTCTCTGTCTCTAATCGATCTTTTCTTAAGATTCTCAAGGTCGGCGAAAGCCCTCAAGTATTTTGACTGTAAGTCCTCGTTTTTGCTGTAGGCTTCAGTAAGACGCTTCTCCATGTTAGAAGAACTCATAACCAAATCCTCACTTTCTTGAGTTTTGGGTTCCTCGGTCGGGTTACTTTCTTCTTTCTCAGAATTTTCAGATTCTTCCATCTTAGTCATTTTCCGTTATTTCATTCAAAAGTTGATTAATAAATGCATCCATGAAATGTAGGTCAACATGATTGGCAAAATGCAATTATCTAGTTAATCAGAGAATTTCTAGTTATCTGTAAAATTGTCCGTAACAATTAAATCTCCCTCATTGTCGCTTGAGATAGTACAGGAAGCACCGTAAGGAGATAGCCCTGTATGACCTGAATCTAAATGCATTTGTCCAATTTGCAAAGAGGTTCCAATAGGATTTAGGAGGACACACTGTTCGTTCAAATCTTTTAATCTTATTTGTCTATTGGGGTGCAATTTGAATTTTCTTATACGAAAATGTTCACAATCGGCCAATGTTTGAACCGGTTCATGGTTAGCTTCAATTATTTCCACATTCGTATCATTAAAATCGATACACTTTAATGATTCCTCAACATGGAGTTTTCTGGAATTTCCGTTTTTATCCCTTCTCCCCCAGTCATAGACCCTGTATGTAGTGTCTGAATTTTGTTGAATCTCTAGGATTAAATTTCCGCCGTCAATTGCGTGCATACGCCCACTTTCGACTAGAACAGAATTCCCAGGCTTGGATTTAATTTGCTGACAAACAGATTCTAGATTTTCCTCGGCGAGAGCTTCAAGAAAATCTTCTTTTGTTTTTCCTTTTTTCAGGCCGAGAAACAAAGCAGCATTGTCATCTGCATGCATGATATACCAATTCTCTGTTTTGGGTTGCCCTCCCAAGGCATCCGCCCAACGGGCGGGCGGGTGAACTTGCAAGCTCAACCTTTCGGTGCAGTCAAGCCATTTTACGAGAATGGGAAATCGTCGATTTTTATCCCACCCAGGTCCCATGATAAACTCTGACTTTAATTGTAATAATTCTCTAATAGAATAAGTTTTGTATTCATGATTAGTGAGAGAGGATTGATAGTCCTCCCGATCAACTAATTCCCATGATTCTCCAATTTTTTTTCCACTTGGAATTTTACGGGAAAGGACATGCCTTAGCGATTGCCCTCCCCAAGCTCTTTCAAAATAATGAGGTTCAAACTTGAAAATCATCAGCTTTTATTGTTTCTAATTAGAGATGGTGAATGGTGAATGGTATATGCAATGATATCTCATTGTAAAAAGAGTGGCAAACGTATCTAAAAAAAAGGGCAGTGAAAGCGGACTAGCACAGCTTTCACCAACCAAAAGAACTGGCTGGGGGATTCTTTCTGGTTTAATGGCAGTTTTGACATTCATTTCTTTGATTGATTATGACCCTTCAAATTATCATGTTTTTCCTCAAGCAGGCGATGCTCCCATGTTGGGCCAGGTTGGCATAGTAATCGCCAGGTACGCATATGCAATTTTTGGTCTTTCAGCTTGGTTCTTGCCTTGGTTTATGGGCGTTTGCTCATGGATTTTTTTAACACCTACAAACAGCAACTTTAAATTTAAGAAGTTAGTACCTTTTCCATTCATAGTAATATCTGTGTCTGTGATGGCCAACCTAAGGGATTATGACTCATTATTAATGGATCAAAAGCCTTTGCTTGATTCATTAATGTTCGAGCAGGGATCGGGAGGGATCATTGGTGCTTGGTTGTACTCAGGTTTGCCATTATGGGGCCCGCCTGAAGTCATCCATGGTGGGTTGCTTCGTATTTGGGTTGGAGAAGTAGGCACATGGATGATTGCAGTAATCATGCTCATAGGCTCTTTGGTGTTTCACTTTTCGTTGGGCATAAATAAACTTCGAAGATTTCATATTCTGGTACTATCTGTTAGTTTGGCTATCAAAAGATATCTGATATTTAATCGTATTAAACCTGACGCAGAAGATGAAACCATCTCTCCTGAGAAAGTTTCTAAAATCTCTTCTTTTAAGTCCTTATTTTCTTCTCCAAAATCGACTCTTACTGACGATCCTCTTTTTGGTGATGTTTCCCGGAATGAGAGCGAATTTAATGGTAAAATTTTTCCATCTCAGGAAGGTCTAAGCAAAGAAAAAGCCATTTCTCCGAAAGAAAAATTACCTTACAAGCCACTTGAAGAAAAAACTGAACCGATTGTCCCTCCTGCCCCGAATAGAAATTCAGACGAAGTTGTACCGGAGGTTGCCTTGGATGATGGGTTTAAAGTCGTGAGGGCCGAAAAGACCGAAAAAGCAACCAATCTTTTTCCTGAACGAAAAGGAGACTATCATTTCCCCACTTTGGATCTTTTAATGGAGCCGCCAGAAGTCAGTTCCGGTGGAGATGAAGATCATATGATCAAGGCGAAGCGATTAAAAGAGACCCTTTCGGAGTTTAAGATCGATGTTGAATTAGGAGAAGTTCATACGGGGCCTGTCATTACTCGGTATGATATTCATCCAGCAGCGGGTGTGCGGGTGGAAAAGATTGCTAATCTTGATAAAAACCTAGCTATGGCGCTTCGTGCCGAGAGTGTTCGAATTTTAGCACCCGTTCCAGGTAAGGGTTGTGTGGGGGTCGAAGTGCCAAATGATATGGCCGCTCCCGTGTGTCTTAAGGAAATTCTTGAGTCGAGGGCATGGGCAGATGCTAATGCCGAAATACCGATTGTTCTTGGTAAGGAAGCGAGTGGAAAACCTTTGGTGGCGGATCTTACCAAAATGCCGCATCTACTAGTAGCTGGCTCAACTGGATCAGGTAAAACCGTGTGCATTAATGCAATTATTGCATCTCTTTGTTATCACTCAAGTCCCGACGATGTCAGATTTATTATGGTAGATCCCAAAATCGTTGAGATGAAGGTTTATAACGATTTACCACACATGTTAATACCTGTGGTAACGGAGCCCAAAAAAGTTCCTGGTGCATTGAAGTGGCTATTAGTCGAAATGGAACGAAGGTATCAAATATTTTCAAAGCTTGGAGTTAGAAACATCGCTGGATTCAATGCAAAAATCTTAAAAGATAAACAGGAAAAGGAAAAGGCTCAATTACTCGATGCTGAGATGACTGCAGAAGAGCGAGCGGCACTTTCTTCTATTCAGGTGCCACGTGATGACGATGCACTTGAGATACCCGAAAATAAATTACCATATATAGTTTGTATCATTGATGAGCTTGCTGACTTGATGATGGTAGCACAGGCCGATGTTGAAACTGGAATTGCTCGGCTTGCTCAACTGGCTCGGGCCGCTGGCATTCATTTGATCATTGCTACACAAAGACCATCAGTAAATGTGATCACTGGGGTTATTAAGGCAAACCTACCCAGTAGAATATCATTTAGGGTGGCATCATACAGAGACAGCCAAACGATCTTAGACGGCAAGGGTGCTGAGTCTTTGATTGGAAAGGGGGACATGTTGTTTATTCCTCCTGGAAGTGCAACTTTCATGAGAGCACAAGGTGCTTTTGTTAGTGATGATGAAATAAATGGGATTGTAGACTATCTTAAAATTAATGGACCTCCTCAAATTATTGAGGAAGTCAGAGAACAAATAGAATCTGCAGGAGAAGAAGATGTGCTTGGATCGGGAGGAGATACTGAGGATGAGGATCCTATGCTCAGAAAAGCGGTTGAGATCATACGTACCACGAAAAGAGCCTCTACTTCTAACCTTCAAAGAAAACTCAGTATCGGTTACAATAGAGCAGCAAGAATCATGGATGAATTAGAGGAAAGAGGGATTGTCGGCCCCGATTTGCCTGGTCAAGGAAGAGAAATTCTTATGGATATGTAATAGTTTGCATTATCCATTAGATCGTCTTTTATAATCACTATATCTTGATTAAATAAATCTCCACATGGCTATTGGACAAAAACTAGAAGATGCAAGAAATCGTAAAGGTATTTCGATAAGAGAAGCCTCAGAATCAACAAAAATTAGGGGAGACTTTCTCACTTCTTTTGAGTCTGGAAATTTTGATATTAATCTACCGGAGGTATACCTTAGAGGTTTCATTCGTGTATATGCTCGGTTTCTTGGTATAGATCCTGATTCGGCGGTCTCGGACCTAAATTTAGAAATTGGTACAGGTAAAAGTAAATCAAAAAAAACGATTGGGAAAATTGGAAATTCCGAACCCTCAGACTCTTCTAGTGAAATGGTGGTCGCCGAACCTTCTAGAAATGTGGGTCCCAGTTACTCAAAGGTAAATCAATCAAATAGATATATACTTTTATCAGCAATTATCGGTTCTTGTACAATTTTGCTCGTCATTTTTTTGATCTGGATTTTTTCTTCACCTGAAGGAAATCAAAATATTTCCTCCAACCTACCCGACGAAAAAAAATTATCTATCCGAGAAACTGTTTCAGAAAACTCGAACGAATCATCTAAGGCAAATTCAGTTGAAGTAGCCGACAATTCTATTCTCAGATTGGCCGCTGTAGGAGAGATCGAAAGATTAATCATCAGCGATGAGGGAAAGTCACCCAAGGTCTTTCACGAATTCAAAAACTTGAGCAGGGGATGGGAGCAAACGATACCATTCACACAAAGCTTTAGGTGCTATAGTTCCGCCTTACAGCACATAAGATTTGCCGTCGATGATGGGATTGAGAAGCAAGTTAGTGGGGAAGGTGCGGGAAACTTTAGTTGGCCGGGAAAATAACCCAAACCCTCAACGGGTAGCTACTGATTGGTACTTAATAAACCAAAACCAGTTTTGGCCTTTGAGCAGGGCAGAAAATAGGACAGGAATATCCTCTCCCGATCTGGTGCGTAAGTTTAAGTTAAGATCCAAAATATTTTTATTCTGAAGAATTTTCAATACGCTAGCATTTACAATTTCGAGGTATTCCGGGGAAACAAACTCCCAAAAGGGGCGCTCGCGAAGTTCTGAATCTGGGTAACCAAGTAGTTTGGAAATATGGTGTGCGTTGCCGTGAAACTTTAACTCACCCTGGGTGATTTCAATGATCCCGGAATACTCAGCTTGTTGTGTCAGGCGATCCAAAGAAAAGTGTCTCTCTGTTGTAAAAATGGATCCTTGATCGGCAAACTTGCTGTTCTGGTAATGTTTCGGGGTAAAATTGGATCTCTTTTTGAATGCTCGATGAAAGTAATGAACACTCTCAAAGCCACAAGCTTCAGAAACCTTTTTAACACTAACTTTTGAACTAGATAGCATTTTTTTGGCTTGAGCTATTCTTGTTTGGATCAAATCCTCTGTTGGACTTATTTTAAAAGTTGATTTGTATAGAGAAGCGAATCGACTAGTACTAAGATTCATTTTTTTTGCCATCTCATCAATTTTCCATGGGAGGGAAAACTTTTCATGAATTTCAGCTCTTAAAGCCCTAAGATTTTGAGAATGGTCTGGAAGGGCTTCGACGAAGTCATGATTACACAGCCTGAATGTTTTACTCAACAGTTCAAGAATGTACGCGAAGCACAAACTTTCCCAGTTCGAGTTTTCGTTATCAATTTCGCCCCTAATCTTCGAAATTATGTTTTCCGAATAGTGGATTTGTAATGGCTTTAGTAATACATTTGCCTCAATATTAGATGAAGTAGTAAGCTTCATGGCGAGCGAACCTTTGTAGGCAACATAATGGTAGCTCAGTGGGGTATCACTGCCGACTGGTTTAATCGAGAATGGTTCACCAGATGTACGCAAGTAAACCGATGAAGGACTCGCATCAATCAAAGAGTCGTTGGCCTCGATTGATGCTGGGTTTTGAAAAACTATAAGATAATTGTAGTTATCCTGAGAATCAAAAGATTCAATCGAGTCACACGAAGTAACGCAAATTATATTGGGAGACTTTAGTTTCATAGGGCATAATTACCCAACAAAACAAGATTGAATATTACAAGCTTAAAAGGGAAGTATCTTTCTGACAATTATTGATCTGCATCAGGATCAACGCACTTAGGACCCTTCAAGGCATCTTTTTGCCCAACTAACTGGGGGTATTCTTCCGCTTTCTCGTTCAACTCGATCCATTCCTGCAGTTCTTCGGGAACATCCATATCTGGGAAAATCGCTTCAACGGGACATTCATCCATGCAAGCATTGCAATCAATGCAAGTTTCCGGATTGATGTATAGTCGATCGGGTAGCTCATGGAAAGCATCAACAGGGCAAACAGAAACGCAACTTGTGAACTTACAATCCACGCATTTTTCGGTAACTACATAGCTCATGATTTAAGAATAAATGATTAAAAAAACCTAACTGGAGATGAATTCTCTTCAGCCATACGACGATGTTGCTCGTCGGAGCAAGCAGAATCGATCGGTATGCTTGGTTTTTCTTCGTTTTCTTCAACAAGTTTGTTTGCTCGAAGGTAATCCTCAACTTCTTCTCCGCTCACATCAGCAAGCATTACTCCATCGATCTCAACGCAAGGCTGATTCGTTTGACCCGTTTTCTGAACCATTTCAGCAAATAGATCTTGATTGTTAATAATATCGAGATCTTCGTAGGGCAATGAATACTTGTCCATAATTGCCCGGACTCCCATGCTCCAACCGCAACTTGGTTTTAGATATGCTTTAATCTTCATAATTATCAATAATCATAACTTAATGATATTCGCAAACAAGATAATCGACATTCTACATTAAATTGTTGAATTTCAGTTTTTGAAAACAAACTATGTTTTTCATTAAAATTCTTCTGCCTTGACCGAGTATCAGCATGGCGCAGAATGATTCTTCCTTTTTGAAATATTCAGGCTTTTACATATTCTTTTACAGATGACTATCCCCCCTAAACAAGGTTTGTATGATCCACAGTTTGAACACGATAACTGCGGAATCGGATTGATTGTTGATATGAAGGGACGCCAGTCCCATGATATCGTTCAAGGTGCTCTTGAAATTTGCGTGAATCTCGATCACCGCGGTGGATGCGGTTGTGATCCAATCACTGGAGATGGAGCGGGTATATTCATCCAAATTCCTGATAAGTTTTTTCGCAAAGTTTTATCCAAGGATTGCTCAGTTACCTTACCCTCCTCTGGTGATTATGGGGTGGCTTTTTTATTTCTTTCGCCAACCGATTCCCAAAGGCAGGCGGAAAAACAAGTCGTTGAGGAAGTTCTAAACGAAGAAGGCATTGATTTGATATGCTGGCGGAAAGTACCTGTTCAAAGCGAGATACTTGGTAAAGCCTCCGCCGCGTGTGAACCGGTTATGGAGCAACTCTTTGTACACAGACCAAGCAGCGTTGATAAAGGTCTCGCATTTGAAAGAAAACTTTACCTAGCTAGACGTATCATTAGCCACAGATTAAGGTATTCCGATCATGGAACCGATGTAGACTTCCATGCTTGCTGCTTTTCCTCCAGAACCATTGTTTACAAAGGCATGCTTACGACTGAGCAACTTGGGGAATATTTTCCGGATTTGAGTGATTCTGATATGGAGTCCGCCTTGGCTCTTACTCACTCGAGGTTTTCTACAAATACCTTTCCGAGTTGGCCCCGAGCCCAGCCGTTTCGTTACATTTGTCACAATGGTGAGATTAATACGGTTCACGGTAATGAAAATTGGCTTTATGCCCGCCAAATGCAACTTGCTAGCGAAGTTTTTGGGAACGATGTGCACAAGCTTTTTCCGATTATACGGGCGGACGGTTCTGACTCTCAGAAATTTGATAATTGCCTTGAGTTCCTAACTCTCTCCGGCCGGAGTCTTGCACACTCTATGATGATGATGATTCCAGAACCTTGGGAAAAGCATCAAAGCATGGAGCCTCACAAAAGAGAGTTTTATGAGTTTCATGCTTGCTTGATGGAGCCATGGGATGGTCCGGCTTCTATTGCCTTTTCAGATGGAGTTCAAATTGGAGCGGTTTTAGACCGTAATGGTCTTAGACCGTCCAGATATTATGTAACCTCTGACGATCGAGTCATTCTTGCCTCAGAGGTAGGTGTTTTATCTTCGATTCCTTCTTCAAAGGTTATTAAAAAAGGAAGGCTTGAGCCCGGCAGAATGTTCCTCATCGATATGGAAGAGGGCAGGATTATAGAAGATGGAGAATTAAAGGAAAAAATTGCGACGCAAGAACCTTACGGGGAATGGCTCAATTCCTCATTGATTTGCCAAAAAGATTTGCCCGATATCGCTTTTGAATACGAGGACGATTATGAATCGATTTTATCTAGGCAAAAAGCTTTTGGTTACACTTTTGAAGACTTACGTTTTTTAATTGGACCTAGTGCAGATAGTGGAAAGCAACCTTTAGGTTCTATGGGTAATGACTCTCCGTTAGCTATTCTATCCGATAAGTCGCAGTTATTATACAATTATTTCAAGCAACTGTTCGCTCAGGTTACGAATCCTCCAATCGATCCGATTCGTGAAGAAATTGTAACTGCATCGGTTACTTTTCTTGGTTCTGAAGGTAATTTAACTAAGCCTGGTCCTGATAGTTCTAGAATGATCAAGTTTGAAAGCCCCTTGGTGGACGACTTGGCAATCAGTCAAATCAAGTCGGACCTTCCAGATGGTTTCAAGTCCATAACTCTTGGTACTTATTTCGATCCGACAACTAAGGTCTCGGCATCAATATCGCTCAAAGAGTCCTTGAATACTCTGTTCACAGAAGCCGACTCTGCAATCGAGGCTGGTGCCAACCTCCTCATTCTTTCGGATCGCGACATTTCGAGTGACCGTGCGGTTATTCCAGCCTTACTTGCCTGTTCAGGACTTCATCATCATTTAATCCGTAAAGGCACTCGGACGAAAGTATCTCTCATCGTTGAGTCTGGTGAGCCCAGAGAAGTTCAGCATTTTGCTCTCTTGCTTGGATTTGGTGCGGATTTGATTAATCCCTATTTAGCTCTGGAAACCGTCCGTCATCTAATCTCTGTTGGTGATTTGAAAGGAGATCCCAAAGATGCGTGTGCTAAATTCCTGAAGGCTAATTTGAGCGGAGTCATTAAAACCATGTCCAAGATGGGAATCTCTACTATTGCTTCCTACAGAGGTGCTCAAATCTTTGAGTCCATTGGATTAAATCAAGAGGTTATTGATGTTTACTTTACCAAAACACCTTCCCGCGTTGAGGGAATTGGACTAGATGCAATTGCGAGCGAAACTTTAGCTCGTCACCAATCTGGGTTTGCGGATCGTGTGGATGGACGTGCACTTAATTTGGATCCCGGTGGAATTTATCAATGGCGAGCAAATGGAGAAAAACATTTATTTAATCCAACCACCATCCATAAGCTTCAAAAGGCAACCAGGTTAGGGGATTTCGCGGTTTTTCGAGAATATTCCAACGCGGTTAATGACCAGTCCAAAGACTTGTTTACTCTCCGTGGACTCATGGACTTTAAATCAGATTTATCTCAGGCTGTACCATTGGATGAGGTTGAGCCTGCTTCTGAAATCGTGAAAAGGTTTAAGACAGGTGCCATGTCCTACGGGTCTATTTCCAAGGAAGCTCATGAGAGCCTTGCCATTGCGATGAATCGGCTAGGTGGTAAATCAAATACTGGAGAGGGCGGGGAAGACCTTGATAGGTTTACACCAGAAGCCAATGGTGATTCCCGTAGATCGGCTATCAAGCAAGTTGCGAGTGGTCGGTTTGGGGTGACTAGTTTTTATCTTGTGAATTCAGATGAGATTCAAATCAAGATTGTGCAAGGTGCCAAGCCTGGAGAGGGTGGAGAATTACCAGGTCACAAGGTATTGCCTCCTATCGCTAAAACTCGTGGAACCACCCCGGGCGTCGGTCTTATATCACCTCCACCGCACCACGACATATACTCGATCGAAGATTTGGCTGAACTTATACATGACCTCAAAAATTCAAACCACCACGCTCGGATTAATGTAAAGTTGGTTTCCGAAGTTGGAGTGGGTACAGTCGCTGCTGGCGTTGCTAAAGCGAAAGCGGATGTTATCTTAATTTCTGGTTATGATGGTGGAACGGGTGCTTCGCCTCGTTCTTCGATTCAGCATGCGGGAGCCCCTTGGGAGCTTGGTTTAGCTGAAACAAATCAAACACTTTTACTTAATGATCTCAGAAGTCGAGTAGTCCTCGAAACAGATGGGCAATTGAAGACTGGGCGAGATGTTGCGATTGCTTGCCTTTTGGGTGCTGAGGAATTTGGTTTTGCGACCGCTCCACTGATCACCCTTGGTTGTTTGATGATGCGGGTCTGCCATAAAAATACCTGCCCGGTGGGCATTGCCACTCAGGATCCCCGATTGCGGGCAAAATTTTCGGGTGGGGCAGATGCGGTCGTGCATTTCATGAATTTCGTTGCCGAAGAAATGAGAGAAACGATGGCATCCCTTGGCTTCCGCACGGTTAATGAAATGGTGGGCCGGGTTGATAAGCTTGAATTGAGAAGTGCGATTGAACATTGGAAAGCCAAAGGGCTAGATTACAGTGGCATCCTACACCGTCCAGATGTGGGTCCAGATGTGGGCACTTATTGTCAAATGAAACAGGACCATTTACTTGAGCAGTGTTTAGACAACCGAGAAATATTAAAACAAGCTGAACCTGCGATCTTGAATAGAGAGGCGGTGACCATTGATTTGCCTGTAATCAACACGGATCGTGTTGTAGGCACCATTACTGGTGCCGAAATATCGAGAAAATATGGTCCTGATGGTCTTCCTGAAGATACGGTTTCTATCAATTTGAACGGCTCGGCAGGTCAAAGTTTGGGTGCCTTTTGCCCTAAAGGAATGACATTTACGGTCACTGGAGATACCAACGACTACTTGGGTAAAGGTCTTTCTGGAGGTAAAATTATTGTACGCCCGCCAAAGGATTCTCCTTTCGATGCTCATGAAAATATCATTGCCGGAAATGTATGCTTTTATGGTGCAACATCTGGACAGGCATTTGTTTCAGGTGTGGTTGGTGAAAGATTTTGCGTTAGAAATTCAGGCGTTCGTGCCGTGGTCGAAGGCTTAGGTGATCACGGTTGCGAATACATGACCGGAGGTTTGGTTCTTTGCTTGGGTAAAACCGGCAGAAACTTTGGAGCTGGTATGTCTGGAGGTGTCGCCTACATTTACGACGAAGACGGAGATTTCATTTCAAAAAGATTAAATCATGAAATGGTCAAAACTTACCCCTTAGTCGAGTGTGAGGACCAAGAGATCTTTAATGTAAAAGAACTGGTGGCAAAGCATTTGAAGCATACTGGTTCGGCAAGGGCGTCGATGTTATTGGATAATTGGAGTTCTTCTGTGCAAAAATTTATCAAGGTTATGCCTGAGGATTATGAACGCGTTTTGATCGCTCTTAAAAAGGCAGAAGAACGGGGTCTGGAAGGAGACGATGCTATTCAGGCTGCTTTTGAAGAAAATGTGGCAGCCGGCCACTAAATTATTGAATTTGACTTATCATGGGAAAACCAACTGGATTTTTAGAACATAGAAGAGAGACGATCGCGGATCGGAAACCTCTCGACCGAATTAAGGACTGGAAAGAAATACACGAGCCTTTCGACGAAGAGAAGATTTGTCAGCAGGGGGCTAGGTGTATGGATTGCGGTACCCCTTACTGCCATACTGGAATGACTCTCAGTAACATGGCCAGTGGATGTCCGATCAACAACTTGATCCCAGAGTGGAATGACTTAGTATATAAAGGAAAGTGGCAAGAAGCTTTAGAGCGCTTGCATAAAACCAATAACTTTCCTGAATTTACAGGTCGAGTTTGTCCAGCACCTTGCGAAGGCTCCTGTGTTCTTGGTGTTATTGAGCCTCCAGTTACGATCAAGAGCATCGAATGTTCGATCATCGACAAGGGGTTTGAGGAGGGTTGGGTTACCCCTAGACCTCCATCCAAGCGGTCAGGAAAGAAAGTGGCTGTAGTTGGTTCGGGTCCCGCTGGTCTTGCAGCTGCGGATCAACTTAACAAAGCCGGCCATCAGGTTACTGTGTACGAGCGTGCGGATCGCATTGGAGGCCTTCTGCTCTATGGAATACCTAACATGAAGTTAGAGAAGGAAGTGGTGCAAAGAAGGGTGGATTTAATGGCTGCTGAAGGAATTGAATTTGTAGTTTCTACCGAGGTGGGTAAAGATATTTCAGCCCAAAAATTGATCGACGAATTTGACTCTGTCATTCTTTGTTGTGGCGCGACTAAGCCTCGTGACTTGCCGGTTGAAGGTAGGGAATTGAAAGGGGTTCATTTCGCAATGGAATTTTTAACAATTAACACCCAAGGCTTGTTGGAACTCAAGGATGTGACATCCTTTGAAACTGCAGCTAAAAACAAAGATGTAGTTGTTATTGGGGGTGGAGATACGGGAACTGATTGCGTAGGTACCTCGGTGAGGCATGGATGTACGAGTGTTACCCAGTTGGAAATTATGCCTAGGCCTCCGGAAGAAAGAGCCTCTGATAACCCATGGCCTGAATGGCCTAAAGTATACAAGTTAGATTATGGCCAGGAGGAGGCCAAGGAGGTATTTGGGCAAGATCCGAGAAAGTATTTAACGATGACAAAAAGATTTCTTGGGGATGAAGAAGGAAATCTTAAGGCATTAGTAATTTGCGATATTGAATGGAAAGAAGAAAACGGTCGGTACTCCCCAGTTGAAGTCCAAGGAAGTGAACGAGAAATTCCTGCACAAGCCGCTTTCTTAGCGATGGGTTTTCTTGGACCTGAAGATACCATAGCCGAGGAACTTGGATTAGCCCGAGATTCACGCTCTAATGTGCAAGCAGAATATGGAAAGTTTGTTACCAATATTGACGGTGTCTTTACGGCTGGTGATATGAGACGTGGTCAATCCTTGGTTGTATGGGCCATCAATGAGGGAAGGGCAGTTGCACGCGAATGTGACCTCTACTTGATGGGCGAAACATCACTTCCTTAAACACTCCTTTTTCATGGATCTCGTATGCTTAGATCTTGAAGGAGTGCTTATTCCTGAAATTTGGATCGCTTTTGCTGAAGCAACAAACATCGAAGAGTTGAAGCGAACCACAAGAGATGAGCCAGATTATGGCAAGCTCATGGATTATCGAATCAGTATCCTCAATCAAAACCATCTGACTTTATCTCAGATCCAAGAGGTCATTGAGACTATGGATCCTTTACCCGGAGCCAAAGCATTTTTAGAAAAGCTTAGACTAACTCACGAATTAGTGATTTTATCGGATACATTCCGGGAGTTTGCACTTCCTTTGATAAAAAAACTCGGTAACCCAACTCTTTTTTGTCACGAATTAGAAACTTCGTTTTCTGGCCAGATCGAAAAAGTAAAACTCAGACTGCCAGACCACAAAAGAAAATCAGTTCAGTATTTTCAAAAATTAAACTTCCAAGTCACGGCTGCAGGCGACAGTTATAATGATCTTGGTATGCTGTTAACAGCTGACCGTTGCACATTTTATAACCCTCCTCTATCCATTACCGCTGAATACCCCGATATTCATGTAACTACTGATTTTGATTCTCTATATCAATTCATCGACAACTGATTCAGATCTATGATTGAAATTATTGTTGGTACGAATAGGCGAAACAGTGCATCGTCTATTTTAGCAAAA
>Ga0181593_10001009_pt1 | contig 25366 bp, 19 predicted proteins | sample 071ome_19_FD_133756 | JGI IMG/M metagenome (GOLD analysis project Ga0181593, IMG submission 133756) | Coastal salt marsh microbial communities from the Groves Creek Marsh, Skidaway Island, Georgia - 071413AT metaG (megahit assembly) | ecosystem: Environmental > Aquatic > Marine > Intertidal...
ATGAAAATCCGCGTAAATGTCAAGGATTCGACAGGGCGTGATTGGTACACCAAGGAATATTACGAGGTAATCAGCCAATTCAGCTATGATCCGTCGCAGCGTAACGTTGCCGATCCATTTCAGGTGATCTACAACAATATCGCTAACGACCTGCTGCTGTTTCGAAAGGATAATTTGAGCGAAACCCGGATCGTCGAAATCCGTCAAATATCAGAGATGCTGTTCGCCGAGCGATTTGCTCCAGAAATGTTTTCCGACTACGTCACGCAGGACAGGGATGGCTACTACCAACTGACTCGATTGCCGGCCGACAGCGATCCCACATTGTCTCGAGTTAGAGACATTCGTGAGCGAGACTTTATGTTCGTCGACACTGTGCAGGATTACTATGCAACGTTCAGCCGGCAGATGAAATTGCCTTATGATTCGTGGCGCGAGGCAAGTTACTACGAAACGATTACCCTGCGTGAACTGAGAGCATCTTCGCGACGCCGTTTTATTGCAGGAACCGCAGCAGTGATTGGCGGTATTGCGGCGGCCACGAGCGGCAACTACGCTGCACAATCTGGCGGAGCCGTGGGGGTTGGTGCAGGCGCCTATCTGATCAAGAGTGGTTTTGACAAGCGAGCCGAGGCGCAAATTCACATTGCAGCGCTGGAAGAGTTGGGCCAGTCACTGGAAACTGAAGTCGCTCCCAAGGTGATCAATCTGGACGATCGAACCGTTACCCTGACGGGCAATGTCGAAGAGCAATATGACCAGTGGAAAGAGATTCTGGCGGATATCTACGCGCTCGAGTCCGGATTGCAATAGTCAGGTTCATCGCAGCACTTCAAACCACCAAACCTTTAGCTTGAATTCGTTGAGACAGAAGCGGATTGCCTGACCCCGATGAGTGAGCAAGATCCCAATAAAATACAGCCGGTAGATTTCGATGCGAGCGAGTCGCCCGTTCTAGCGCCCGCCCCGACACCAGCGGGCTCCGGAAAACCCTCTCCCTGGGTCTGGTTAGGCCTGGGCGCGCTGGGGATCGTCGCGCTGGCTGTAATTTTTGTTTTGCCCGCGCTGGTAAGCGAATATGAATTACCTCTCGAGCGACGAATCGAAACTGCAGTGTCGCCAGCACCCCTGGCGAGCAACAGCGTGTCTCAGTCCCCGGGCAATCTTGTATCTCCCTTTACCGAGGCACAGCGGTCTCTGCAGCGAAAAGAAGCCCAGGACGTGCTTGCTGAACTGCTGAGCGCCCAGGCAGAACTTGATCTTCTAGAGGTCGAAGTGTGGGCGCAGACGGATTATGAAGACGCACTCGCGACCGCGCAGCTTGGCGACGAAGTCTATCTGCAGCAGGATTTTGTTGGTGCTCGTGATCGCTATCAGGAAAGTTATGACGGTTTGCAGGAGCTTTTGCAGAGAGTGCCGACCGTGTTAAGCCAGTATCTGGTTGAAGGTGAGGCAGCGTTGTTGGCTAACGATTCGGCTCTAGCGGCGGAAAAATTTTCTGTAGCGGTCAGTCTGGATTCCGACAGCGAGCAGGCACAACTCGGCCTGGCACGGGCCAACAACCTGGATGAGGTTAACTCGCTGCTGGACGAGGGTCGCGCCTTGCAGGAGACTGGAGAACTGGATTCGGCGATCGAATTATTTGCGGCCGCACTGGATCTCGACGCTAACAGCAGTGCAGCAAAAAATCTCCTCGAAGCGGCTAATGTGAGGCAAATGGAAAACCGCTTTGCCAGCATAATGTCTGAAGGATTCAGCCTGTTGCGAAGCGAACAGCCGGAGCTTGCCATCGACGCTTTTGAACGAGCGGCCAGTCTTGGAATCAATCGAGACCAGGCCGATGCCGCCATCCAGCAGACCCGGGACGCGGTAGCGCGGGTGGAAATCGATCGTCTCGGCGACGATGCCAGCGCGGCACAGATGTCTGAACAATGGCAGCAGGCTGTGGCCGCTTACCAGCAGGTTCTGGAAATCGACCCCAATTTATTATTTGCGCAGCAGGGACTCGATTACAGCGGCAAAAGGCTGCGACTCGATCAACTGCTGGAGGGTTCTATCGCCAATCCTGAACGGTTTTCCGACGACGAGGTTTACCAGCAGGCCCTGGATATTTATTTCACCGGTCGCGCGCTGGAGAATTCCGGGCCGAGGCTGGTCTCGCAGCTGGACAGACTGCAGGGATTGTTGGAAAACTCCCAGATCCCAATTAGCGTTAATTTCATCTCCGACAATGCCACGCGGGTCACGCTGGTGCGGGTTGCCGAATTAGGGCAATTTGAGGCAACCACTCTGGATCTCAAACCGGGCCGTTATGTGGCGGTTGGTATCCGCGATGGTTACCGCGATGTCAGGCAAGAGTTCCTGGTAGGATTTGGTCAGACTCCTGACGCGATAGTGGTCAGATGTGAAGAAGCTGTCGTCACACGAGGTCGTTGATGTTATGGCCAACCTGGACGATTTGCAGCAAACTGGATTACCGGACTCTATAGTCCCGATAGACTTCGAACCCAACGAAGGTAAAAAGCAGTCGTTTTCCTTTAAATTGGGCTGGGTACACCTGTTTCTGGCAATCTTTCTGGCGGTGTCTGGTACGGCGGGCTGGTTTATTTTGACGGCTAAATCCGTGTTCATTCAGATAGATCCGGTAACCGCTCAGATCGAAATCACCGGGGGATTCGCTGTCCGAATGGGACAGCGATACCTGGTACGCGAGGGTGTTTATGACATAGCCCTCATGAATGAGGGCTATCGCGACTTCTCCGCCAGCCTTTTTGTTACTGATCAGCAGTCTCAGACCCACCCATTCGAGATGCAAAAGTTACCGGGGCTGGTCACCATTGAGTCCCTCAACATGCAGGGTGCGAGGGTTCAGGTGGACAGTGTCGATCTGGGTACGACTCCCCTTATCGATGTCGAGTTGGAAGCAGGGGAGCACGAACTGGTGGTCACCCGGGACCGTTACCTGCCGCACACAGAATCCATCACGGTAACCGGCCGCTCCATTCGAGAACGGTTCGAGGTCGACCTGGAACCAGCCTGGGCCGTGGTCACGTTCACCAGTCAGCCCTCGGGAGCGGAAGTCCTAGTAGATGGTGAATCCGTCGGATTGACCCCTGTCAACGCCGAGTTACTGCAGGGAGAGAGGGATGTCACGTTAAAGCTGGCTGGCCATAAAGCATGGCAGGAAGAGTTCTTGGTGACCGCTGGTCGAGACATGGTGGCGCCGGAGGTGTTGCTGGTGCCTGCTGATGGGCTTGTTTTTATTCGGTCCAATCCGAGTGATGCCAGCGTGACCATAAACGGCCAGTTTATGGGACAAACTCCCCTGGAAGTATCTTTGGCACCGCAGCAAGTGCATGACATTACCCTGTTCAAAGCCGGATACAATGAAACCAGCAGAGCGATTAGAACCGTCCCGGACGAAGAATCGGAAATCACCATCGCTCTAGAGCCGATCCTTGCCAGCGTGCAGATTGCCGCGGTACCGGGTGATGCTGAGCTTTACATAAATGGTGAATTTCGGGGCATGGCAAACCAGACTCTGGAACTTATGGCTGCCAGCCAGCTGATCGAAATTCGCAAACAGGGATATGTTCCCTATTCGACGGAATTCACGTCCAGACCGGGGCTGGATCAGGCCATTCGGGTGACGCTCAAATCACTTGAAGAGCAGCGCAGAGAGCAGATTCGCCCGCAAATCACCACAGTAGACGGCCAAATACTTAAATTGTTCAATGCCGGGCCTTTCACGATGGGAGCGTCAAGGCGGGAAGCCGGGCGTCGACCCAATGAAACTATCAGACCAATAATACTGGAAAAGCCGTTCTATTTCGGACTACACGAGGTGACCAACGAAGCCTTCATGCGTTTCAATACGGAACATGCATCTGGAACATTCCAGGGTCAGGCGCTGGGGCTGAATAACCAGCCGGTTGTGCAGGTGAGCTGGCAAGATGCCGCCCTCTATTGCAACTGGTTGAGCGAACAGGAGGGTTTGCCGGTTTTCTATATCGTGGAAGAAGAGGAGGTAGTGGGTTTCAATGCGGACTCCATTGGTTACCGGTTACCTACCGAAGCTGAATGGGCGTGGATTGCACGCACTGACGGTAGCGACTCGGAGTTGCGTTTTGCCTGGGGCGACCGGCTGCCTCCAGAAGGCAGCCCTGGGAACATTGCGGACAACTCGGCGCGCTCAATTCTCGGCGAAATCGTCATCGAGTATTCTGACGGATACCCGGTGTCGGCTCCTATAGGTCAGTTTGATCCCAACTACCACGGCGTTTTTGATATGACAGGCAATGCCGCAGAATGGGTGCACGATTATTATGGCTCGGTCGGGACTCTTGGTGGCGTCGCCGAAGTAGATCCACTGGGCCCGGAAGCTGGTCAGTTTCACACAATTCGTGGTTCGAGCTGGGCCAATGGTTCGATCACCGAACTACGGCTTTCGTTCAGAGATTTCGGTGCAGAGCCGAGGGACGACGTCGGATTTCGTATTGCAAGATACCTGGGAGAGTGACAATGGCCGGACTGCTGGAAAAGTCATTAAAGTGGATATTTATGCTTGCCATGGGTATTGCCAGCGTGACACTGCTTGCGGCAGAGGCAACTCCTGACAATCAAACTGAAGATCTGGCCGTCTCCGAACAGGACACCCAGGAGCTCGTCGACCCAGATTCTGAAATCGGCGACGCAGTTGATGAAGCGCCGGAAGAAGAGAGTCCGTCCCGCTTTATTCCAACCGAGCAGATTTCGCAGGACCTGGGAGTTTCGTTCCCTGCAGATATTTAAGCAAGACCGCCTGGCGGTCCGTGAAGGAAAGATTATGAAGCAAGGCCTTTTGTGGGAGCTGATTTACCAGATAGCGGCGCTGATCATTGCGGTCATTCTGGTGCACTCTGTTTATGTCACTGTAGTAAGACCCAACGCCGAACTTGTTCAGGCGCAGCAGACGTTTCTTCAGCAAAACGATGAAAATTATGTTCCAGAACGATCAGTTTACGTAATTCTGAAAGATTTCGAACAGGAAACCTGTATTGTGCTCCTGCTTTGGGCCGTGGCGATCATCGGTCTAAAAACTCAGAGAACGGTGCGCGAGAGAAATCTGCTGGAGAAAACCCTGATTCAGGTCGGTGACGGCATGAGTATTCTTCCCGAGGATTCGAGAAATTTCGCGCGACCAGTCCAGGCTCTTCCGGAAATCCAGCGCGAATACCTGCTGCCCCGTGCATTACTCGCAGGACTTCATCGATTTCAGACTACGAGAAGTATTCAGGACGTTTCTGCCACCGTGAAAGATGTCTGCGAGACAGAATCGGAACGACTGGAAACGGAATTGACCATTGTTCGCTACATCGCATGGGCAATTCCGTCGATCGGCTTTCTAGGAACAGTTCGCGGCATAGGCCAGGCTCTGGGACAGGCATACCAGGCCGTCAGTGGCGATATAGTTGGTGTCACCGTGAGCCTCGGAGTTGCATTCAATTCCACCTTTGTGGCGCTCGTCGTCAGTATTCTACTGATGTTTCTATTGCATCAGTTGCAGCTTCTTCAGGACCGACTGGTACTTGATACGCAGAACTATTGTAACGAGAACCTGGTGCGCAAACTGCAGGTGCCCGAACGGGATAGTCATTTATGAGCGTGAAGGTCATTGAGCTAAACGATAGCGCGGTATCGGTCAGTGACGAATCCGGATTATTGCTTCAGAGTCCCGGCTTTGCGGTCGTGAGTGACCGTGGCCTGGAGGTTGGACGAGCGGCTGAGCAACAGGCGCGTCTGCGACCTACCAGCAGCTTTAACAAGTTCTGGCACCAGCTCAGTCTTGAGCCGCTGGGCTACTCCGTCGGCAATGTGCGACACTTCGCAGACCTGGCGTATGCTCACCTGCTACATGTAGCCGAAGAAGCGCAACTCGACGGCGACGTGATATTCGCAGTACCCGGTAATTTTACCGGCCAGCAACTGGCTATCCTGTTGGGGCTGGCGCGCCAATGTCCTTTCAATCCGGTGGGAGTAGTGGACTCAGCTCTGGCGAGTACCCTGCATCTGGTGGAGAAGCCCAACCTGGTTTTCGCTGATATACAACTGCATCAGACATTGTTGACCAGATTTTCCATAACAGACGGTCATTTGCAAAGGGAGTCAGTTATCCAGATTCCCGAGGCGGGACTGCAGGATTTCAATAACCTTGTGATGCAGTTTGCTACTGGATTGTTCATTCAGCAATGCCGTTTCAACCCTCAGCACAATGCCGAGTCAGAACAACAACTCTATAACTCGCTGCCCGGGTGGCTTGGCCAGTTCGGAGAAAATCGCAGCAGTCTGCTAATGGAAATCAAAACCGCCAGTGCCGTGCATCAGGCGAAGGTTCCCTGGGAAACACTGGTGCAGAAACTGGGTGATTTCTATGCCAGGATCCGCCAGCAGATCGATAGTGTATCCCAGGATTCAAATACCCAGGTTGTCGTTTCTTCCGCGCTATCCGGATTGCCTAGTTTTACTCTGGCAGTGTCTGTGCAGGACCGGCTAAAAATTGCGCCACCCGATTCTCTCGGGAAAATCTGTATTGAACTGGAGCAGTTCATCAATAGCGACGATGACGGATTTCAGCATGTGACGCGCCTGCCGCTGGCCGGTCACGTGGAAGTTGGGAGCAAGAGGTTGGCCCCTGCCGGTGGAAAGGACGATTCTTGCCGCCCTACCCACGTGCTGTGTGGTAGCCATGCGCTCCCGATCGGCAAAGTGACTGTCAGCAACGACGATGACCATGTGGGTCCGGAGGCCGTCAACGGCAAGGGTATCCGGCTATCCATTAATGGACTGCCCGCCTATCTCGGTCAGATCGAGAGAGAAGGCGACCAGGTCAATATTATTTGTGGTGAGGCAGGCGCTTTCCTGAATGGAGAAAAAATCTCCGGCAAGCGGGAGTTGAAATTGGGCGATTGTGTGCAGTTTGCAGATCACAGTGAGGTGCTCTGTCTCATACAGGTGAGCGATGGCGTCGAATAAGCAAAAGCGCAGGGCGTTCAATCCTTTAAGTCTGGCATTCCTGGACGTGATGTCCTGTGGGTTCGGAGCGGTGGTGCTATTGTTTCTGATTCTGGACCATGCCGCTCAGGTTGAGGCAATCGATCTGGGCGACCCGGGAGTCGCCGCCGAGGTGGATTTGCTTGAAGAGGAGATACTCGAAGGCCAGGCAGGCCTGGTGCGGATCCGCAATACCCTGGACGACGTCAATCTCGAAGTTGTCACTGCAGAAGGCCTGGCGCGCCAGATCCAGCGCGAAATAGACGACTTCATGCAGGAACTGGCAGCTCTGGAGAACTCCAGCCTTGCGCGGGTCGAAAGTGTGGAACAGCTCAGAGCCGATATCCAGGCTCTGGAGGAAGAACTATTGCGCCTTCAGGCCAGTGCGCTCGAGCAGGACGGCAACAGCGCCCGGCAATTTCTTGGTGATGGCGACCGTCAGTATCTCTCTGGCTTGTACCTGGGGGGTAACCGCATACTGATCATGGTGGATCGATCCACAAGTATGCTGGATGAAACGTTGATCAATATCATTCGGACCCGCAACATGAATGATGATGCCAAGCGGAGCGCGCCAAAATGGCAGCGTGTTGTCAAAATAGTGGACTGGATCAGCAGCCAGCTTCCGGTCACTAGCCGCTACCAGGTTTACAGCTACAGTGATAGCACTCAGGCGGTCATGGACGGTACGGAGGGACTGTGGCTTGAGGTCGCTGACCGGGATCAGCTTAATTCGGTGGTCGACCAGGTTGGCGAGATCGTTCCTGAAGCTGGTACAAACATGGCCCAAATGTTCCAGACAGTGGCGCAAATGAATCCGCCGCCGGACAACATATTCTTGATTACCGATGGGTTGCCAACCCTTGGTCTGGGGCGCAATCGTGACGCATTGGTAACACCGAGACAGAGGCTTGAGCTGTTCGAAGATGCAATCGAGAATCTGCCGCAGAATATACCGGTTAACGTCATTCTGATGCCGCTGGAAGGCGACCCTTCTGCATCGGCAGCCTACTGGCAGCTGGCGCAGTATACCCGGGGGTCTTTTCTGTCACCGGCGAAGGACTGGCCCTGATGAGAAAGCGGAGGGAAACAGATTCTTTCAGCGTCTCTTTCCTGGACGTCATGTCCTGTGGTTTTGGCGCGATCATCCTGCTATTGATGATTACCAAGAGCGCGACGCCCGTGATCATCGAGTATACCGATCTGGCTCCCGAGGGAGCCGTAAACGAGTTGCGAGAGCAGCTGTTTGCGATACGCGGCGAGACAACCATTCTCAGCAGGGAGCTCAATGCCAAGCAGGAGCAGTTGTCAGCGTATCGCGAGAGGGTCGCTCGACTGAGGCGCGAGCTATCGGATATTCAGGGGCAGTATCAGACCAGTGAGCAGCTGGCAGAGGAAACTACTGAAGAGATTGGTCGCCTGGCGATAGCCCGGCAGACTTTGACGGAAGAAATGGAACGCCTGCTGGGCCAGAGTTTTACCCGTGATGACAGCGTCATTGGCGGCATTCCGGTTGACAGTGAATATATTATCTTCGTTATCGATACGTCCGGCAGTATGTACGAATACGCCTGGAACAGGATGCTCGAGGTAATCAACGATACCCTGGATGTTTACCCCAATGTGCAGGGTATCCAGGTATTAAACGATATGGGTGACTACATGTTCGACTCTTATCGTGGTCAGTGGATTCCCGATACCCCCAGTCGAAGAAACCTTATTATCTCCACATTGCGCTCATGGCAACCCTACAGCAACAGCAGTCCGGTTGAGGGAGTGACCCGTGCCATTAATACCTTCTATTCGCCAGACAAAAAAATCAGTATCTATGTGCTCGGAGACGACTTCCAGCCCGGCGGGTCGATTACCGAAGTGCTGAGAACGATTGATCGCATAAACGTCGAAGATGCCGAGGGCAACCGGCTGGTGAGAATTCACGGAATCGGTTTTCCCAATATTTTCCAGTTGGCACCGCGTTTTCAACAAAGTGCCTATCGTTTTTCTAATCTGATGCGCGAGCTAACCCAGCGAAATGGCGGGACTTTTGTTGGATTGAACGATTTTCGATAAACAAGGTCAGGTTGACATCAAAGATTGCCAGGATTGAATCCATTCAGGCAATCAAGGGGCATTGCGAACATTACGGAGTAGTTACTAAATAAAAAATAGTCCAATTTTCGCTTAAAAAACGTAGTGAATAATCTTGTATCCACATTTAAGACGTATAGACTCTAGGAGTAGGACTTTGCGTATCCGCCTGATAATCGGTGATAACCAGTGAATAGACCAGCCAAGCCGAATTGCATGACTGTTGCCAGAGGCTTCGCGGTATTCGCGATCGCGGCAATTTTGGTCGGATGCGGTGCCAGCAGCGTCACGATCGAGGGCACCTATCCGACCCCTAATGTCGCACGGCTGCCCCTGAAAGTGGCAGTTTACTACGATCCCGCTTTGCGGGACTTTACGTACACCGAGTACTCCGAGACCGGCCGGGAAGAATATAACATCCAGAGCGGTCAGTCTCATGTGGACCTCTTCAATGCCATTCTGCCAGGCATGTTTGAGGAGGTGGTGCAGATAGATTCGCTGGACCAGGCCGCTGGGCTTGGAGTTGACGCCATTTTTGAACCTCTCATAGAGGAGTTTCAACTGGCGTTACCTCAGAAGACCCGGCTCGATGTTTACGAGGTTTGGATCAAATATAACCTGCGGCTTACGGAACCCGATGGCGAGTACATCGCGGACTGGGTCGAAACCTCCTATGGCAAGACGACCCTGGAATCGTTCCGTTCCAGTGAGGCTTCCATCAACGCAGCGGCGGTTATCGCACTGCGGGACCTCGCGTCCAGTTTTACATTGAAGTTCGCCAACGTTCCCGAAGTCCGGGACTGGCTGGCGAGTCTCTGAGGCGAATAATGACTATTCTGAGTGCGATGAAAAAATCTGCTTTCAATGACTTTACTCTGGTGCTGGCGGGGCTATTGCTGGCCAGCTGCACTAACACCACGGTGGATGAATTCCGTCAGGGTGAGACCGGCATTGAAAGCCATGAGTCGATAGTCATTCTTGGCCGCAGGCAAGCCAGCGACTATGAAACCCGGGCAGATTTCGTGGATTGCGTTGGCGATCAGGTTAACAGCGGGTCGGATCGCATCAATGTAGTGCCCGAGCAGGTTTTCGTCGACGCACTCTTCCCCTGGTTCGAGCCCCGCACTGCCCCACTGCGAACCCAGGACCTCGAGCGCCTCATGGGCGAGGAACTGGTCGCCGAAAAAATCGATGAGTTTGGTATCCGATATATAGTGTGGGTAGACGGCTTTACTGAAACAACCGGGCGCTCGGGTTCCATCTCCTGTGCAATTGGACCTGGTGGTGGTGGCTGTTTTGGTTTCGGATCCTGGGAGGATGATTCCGAGTTCGACGCCCGAATCTGGGACGTTGATCAGTTGGCTTCGGTAGGGACTATAAGCACCGATGCCACGGGACAGTCCTATCTGCCTGCTCTGGTGGTGCCAATTCCGCTACTGGCGCGGGTAGAGGCCAACGCCTGCAGCAGTTTGGCCAATCAGCTTAAGTCCTTCGTTAACGGATCCTAATCTGTTGTATCAGAAGAACCGGTCCTGGATTAAGACCATGATTGCGTACTTTTCAATAACCACTGTTCATGCCATGCGGCTCAGGATTGCAGCTCTTCTGGCAGGCGCTATGCTGGTATCTACGCTGACGAGCTCCTGTGCGGTTAATCCGGCGACCGGACAGCCAAATCTGGTATTGATGGGCGAAAATCGGGAGAAGGAGATTGGTCTTGAAGAGCATGAGAAGGTCATGGCCAGCATGCCGGTGTTTGAGGATGAGGAGCTCCTTGCCTACGTTACCAGTATCGGTAACCGCCTGGTCGAGGTGAGTGAACGCCCGGACCTGGGATTTACTTTTACCCTCATTGACAGCCCCGAAATCAATGCGTTCGCGTTGCCGGGGGGGTATGTGTACGTTAACCGCGGCCTCATTACTTTCACTAATTCGGAAGCCGAACTGGCCGCGGTTATTGCTCATGAGATTGCCCACATAACAGCGCGACATGGAGTTCAACAACAGGCGCGAGGGGGGCTTGCGAATGCGGCATCAACAGTGGGTGGAATCGTCGCTGCCGTGGCAACTGGGAGCGGCTTCATCGGTTCGCAGGTCAGTCAGGTAGCATCAATCTGGGCTCAGGCCGGACTCAGTGGCTACGGCCGGGAAGCGGAACTTGAAGCCGATAGCCTGGGAGCCGAGTACCTCAATCGCGCCGGCTATGAACCTTCTGCCATGATTGAAGTTATCACTACCCTGAAAAACCAGGAAGACTTCAGGCGGCGAGTTTCAGGTCAGGGCGGCGGATATCATGGCTTGTTCGCAACCCATCCGCGCAATGACACTCGCCTGCAGCAGGCAATAGCCAACGCCGGTAACCTCAACAGCAATCAGGTGCTGGAAACTGATCATGCCATATTTCGCGATCATATTGACGGCCTTATTGTTGGAGAGAGTAACGCATCTCAGACCCGGGACGACCGCAATCGCTATTATCAGAACCTGCTGGGTTACACCATGGTGTTCCCCTCCGAATGGCAGATTCTGGAGACGCCCACTACTGTGACGGCCAGTGGCTCCGACAGTGACTCGCTGCGAGTCGAAGTACAGCGTATCACCGAAAATATTGAACCACGCGAGTTCATCAGGGAAAAACTCGGTATGCAGGACTTGCAGAGGTCGGAGGACCTCAACCAGTATCGGTTAATCGGTCACACGGGAGTAGTCGAGTCTTCGACCCCCGGCGAGCTGACGCGAGTTGCTGTGCTGTATATGGGGCCACGTGCCTACATATTCCGCGGCAGTTACCGTAATGACGCCGATGCCGATGAAGTTGATGACATGATGTTGGCTTCGATACGCACTTTCCGAGCGGTGCAGCGAAACGAGATTATGCCCGGTAATGAAATGAAGATTCGTTACGTGCAGGCCAGTGAATTCTTCGACTTCGCCATCGTCGCCCAGTCCAGTAACATAGCAGACTTTCCGGAGGAAACTCTGCGACTTCTCAACGGATATTATCCTTCCGGCAATCCCGAAGCCGGAGATTGGGTCAAGCTGGTAGAATAAGCCTTCAGATTCATTCACTACGAAGACTTGCGGGTAGCCCCCGTGGCAAGTTTTATGCAGCTGCAGAGGGGCCGGGTTCTAGCGTGCAGGGTTCAGAGTTTCTTTCGCCTCCTATCCGGGAGATTGTGTCCCGCTATTGGATACGTCTGACCGAGCACCCGGCATATTCAGAACAACTGGAATCTTTATTGCGGCAAGATTCGGGATTTCGCCGCGAGCTGCTGCGCGTAATGGCTGCCAGCGACTTCGCAGCCAATCAGATACTTTCTCGTCCCGAATTGTTATTGCAGATTGCGGCCAGACGTCTGGACAGGGAAAGCAATTATCAGCAGCGACTGAGAGTGGAGCTGGAATCACTGCGGGGAAGTGATTATGGTTCCGACGCAGAGGAACTGAAGCGTCGGTTACGCCACTTCCACAGACTCGAATACCTGCTGGTGATATGGCGCGACATTTGCGAGCTTGAGAATGTTCACGAAATATGCGCTCGCATGTCCGAACTTGCCGACAGCGCGCTCCAGACTAGCCTTGAAATTCTGCATCACTGGAGCTCCCGGGAGTGGGGACAGCCGGTAGCGGATGGCGATCCGCAAACCATGGTAATCCTCGGAATGGGCAAACTAGGCGCCAATGAACTCAACGTCTCCTCAGATATCGATCTCATTTTCTGCTTTCCGCAAGCCGGCAACGTGGAAGCGGAGCCTGATGCGACGAGACAGTTGACCAACCAACAGTTTTTTACCCGTCTCGGTCAGCGATTGATTGACGCACTCGATAGCGTGACAGCGGAGGGGTTCTTGTTTCGGGTAGACATGCGCCTGCGGCCTTATGGCGGCGAAGGTGCCCTAGTTGCCAGCTTCGATGCGATGGAAGACTACTACCAGAACCAGGGCCGGGACTGGGAACGGTATGCTCTAATAAAAGCGCGAGTCGTAGCTGGCGACTTTGAGCAAGGGCAGCGATTGCTTGATAGATTGAAACCGTTTGTCTACCGTCGATATCTGGACTTCGCGATGTTTGAATCCTTGCGCGAAATGAAGTCGCAGATTAACAAACAGGCGCGCCGCGGCAAGCTGGCAACAGATATCAAACTGGGGCCGGGCGGCATCAGAGAAGTTGAATTCACGGCGCAGGCATTACAGCTGGTGTATGGTGGCAGAGACAAGGCCCTGCGCACGCCCTCTCTGCTAAACGCCTTGACTGGACTGGCTGCAGGGAATTATCTGCCTGGCGAGGTGGCAGAAGAGCTGATCAAGTCCTATGAATATCTGCGCAAACTTGAACATAAACTGCAATCCTTTGGAAATCAGCAGACTCAAAGCCTCCCAATTCTTGCCGAACCACAACTTCGATTGGCTTTTGCCATGGGCTACGACAGCTGGGAAGAGCTGATAGACGAGCTGGACCGCAATCGACGGGCGGTAAGCCGGTCCTTCAACGATGTGCTTGGTACTGGAGAGGAAAAGGAAAAACCCAGATTTCAGGGTGAAGAATGGCATGCATTCTGGGCGCAGGAGCTGTCGGACGACGATGCAGTTGCTCTGCTGGAGAAGGCTGGATTTGAGGAGTCGCTTCAGAGCATGGAGCAGATCAGGAATTTTCGTAATGATAAAAAATTCCTCACTCTTCCCGCAGCGAGCAGAGAGCGCTTCAATATGTTTATGCCGGTGCTGCTGGATGCAGTCGCTGAATCTGAACATCCATCCCGTTGTCTGAGCCGCGTGATGTTGCTGGTTGGGGCCGTGAGTCGCCGCACCGCCTATCTGGTATTGTTGCTGGAAAATCCACAAGCATTGGAACAATTGGTACAATACTGCACGGCAAGTCCTCTTATTGCGAATAATCTGAGCAAGTATCCGATATTGCTCGATGAGCTCTTAAGTGTGCTTGACCAGCCTCCTGAAAAAGCGACCCTCGCGGAGGAGCTGAAACTGCAACTGCTCCGAATAGATGAAGAAAACTTTGAGGAAGAAATGGACTGCCTTCGCTATTTCAAGCTTTCGCATCATCTCCAGGTCGCGGCGGCCGAGGTCTCGGGGCACATGCATCTTATGAAGGTAAGCGATTATCTTACCTTTACTGCTGAAGTGATTCTTGATGCGGTTTTATCTCTTAGCTGGCAACACCTGACAGAAAGGTATGGCTTTCCCGTGCACACCGATGGCACGTATGGAAAGTCTTGTTTTGGAATAATAGGTTACGGAAAACTGGGGGGGATCGAACTAAGCTATAGCTCTGATCTTGACCTGGTTTTTATTCATCAGGCCGCTCTGGATAAAGACACAGTGGTGAGCGAGGGCCAGCAGTCTATCAATAGCCGTGCTTTTTATATCAAGCTGGCGCAGCGCATTATTCTTCTACTAGGTACCGATACCATGTCTGGCAGGCTTTATGAAGCCGATATGCGGCTGCGCCCCTCAGGCGAATCGGGATTGCTGGTGAGTTCTCTAGATTCTTTTCGTGAATATCAAGAAAAACAGGCCTGGACCTGGGAACACCAGGCTCTTGTGAGAGCACGGGGAGTTGCTGGTAACAAAGAACTGCTTGAACGATTTAAAGAGGTTCGAGCGGAAATTTTGTCCGTTCGCCGAGATCGTCAGAGCCTCGCGGATGAAGTGGTGGAGATGCGGGAAAAAATGCGTAAACAATTGAAACCGCCTACCAAGAGTGGGTCCGATAAGTTGTCATTCCAGATAAAACAGGGAGCCGGTGGAATTGTGGATATCGAGTTCTTGGTGCAGTACCTGGTGTTAGCCTATTCTGCGGATCATCAGGAACTTTTTACGTATACTGATAACTTTAGAATCCTCGAGGCCGCTGGAGATTGTGAATTGCTGGTAGACTCCGACATGGCTAAGCTAATAGCTGCATATCTTGAGCTCCGGGCCGCGTCCCACCAAATTGCACTTCAACAGGTTGAAGATCTCGACGCAATCAATACACTTACGCATCATCAGAAAGCGGTAGTGAAAGTTTGGAACAGGGTTTTTGGCTCCGCGATGGCAGCTGACTAAATATCTCGATCATAAGGATGAATAAAATTTCCAAGAGAAAGGGAGAGCGCCTGCTGGTTGTCGGCCCGTCCTGGGTGGGCGATATGGTTATGACGCAGTCGCTTTTAAAGCTGCTTCGCAGGCAGCATCCGGACGCTTCCATTACGGTCATGGCACCGTCCTGGTGCCGGGCGCTGACTGATCGAATGCCCGAGGTGGACTGTGGCATTGAGTCTCCTTTCAGTCATGGCGAATTGAGTCTGGGCAAGCGCTTGAAATTTGGCCGGCAGTTATCCGGTCAGTTTGATGTCGCCTATATTTTACCAAATTCCTTCAAATCGGCACTGGTTCCCTTCTTTGGCGGCATTCGCCGCAGAATCGGCTGGCAGGGCGAATTGCGGGATTTGCTGTTAACTGACTGTCGCAAGCTGGACAAAAAGCAATATCCCCGTATGGTGGAAAGATTTGTTGCGCTGGGGAGCGATCCAGGCGAGCCATTGCCCGATTACGATCTTCCCAAGCTGGTAACAGATAGCCAGCAGGCAGAACACGTGGCAGCCCGCCTGGGGGTGACGATTAACGGGCAGGTGCTGGCAGTTTGCCCAGGTGCTGAATTTGGCGATGCCAAACAGTGGCCCTTGGAGCATTATGCAAAACTCTGTGATCTCGCTGTCAGCTCAGGCTGGCAGATATGGATTCTGGGCAGCCCTAATGATCGCGAGGCCGGCAGTCAGGTGTTGTCTGCAGTCGCGGAGTCGAACCGTTCCCATTGTTTTAATCTGACTGGCAGAACCAGCCTCACCGAGGCTATTGATCTACTGTCATTGGCTAGCGCGACGGTCACAAATGATTCTGGATTGATGCACATTGCTGCCGCAGTGGGAAGTCCTCTGGTGGCGCTTTACGGTTCTTCGTCACACTACTTTACACCGCCGTTAGCAGAAAGGGTAAAATCCCTGTCGACCAACATAGACTGCAGGCCTTGTTTCAAGAGGCAATGCCCCCTGGGTCACAAGAGATGCCTCACCGAAATCGCTCCCGTTGAAGTCTTTGAAAGTCTGCGGGATTTATTGTTGTCCTGAGAGTCCGGAGTTCCTGGTTTGCGAGTTTTAATAGTTAAAGTTTCATCTCTGGGCGATATCATCCATACCCTTCCGGCAGTTACTGACGCCACCCGTGCCAACCGAAACCTGGTGTTCGACTGGGTAGTGGAAGAGGCATTTGCGGAAGTGCCCGGCTGGCACCTTGCGGTGGAGAAAGTCATTCCCGTCAGCATCCGTCGTTGGCGAGGAAACTGGATTAAAAGCTACCTCCGGGGCGAGATCGCAGACTTCAGGGAAGAGCTGCAAAAGGTTCATTACGACCTGGTGATCGATGCTCAGGGACTCATAAAAAGCGGCATCGTCAGTCGAATGTCCAAGGGCATAACAGTGGGGCTGAGTAACCGGACTATTAGAGAACCGCTGGCAACACTGTTTTACAACAAGGTCTACTCCGTGCCATGGACGGAGCATGCGGTGGAGCGAGTGCGGGAGCTTTTTTCGCGGGCCTTGCAGTACAGCTACGACCGCGATGAAATCGATTATGGGATCGACCCGGCGAGACTTGGCATTGCCAGGGGAGAACCGAAGTTGAAACAGCTGCTGTTTCTGCACGGCACTACCTGGAAAACCAAGAACTGGCCCAGCAACTACTGGTGCGAACTCGCGAAACTGGCTACGTCCGCCGGTTATCGAGTGCTGCTTCCCTGGGGCAACGAAACCGAGCGGCAACGGGCAGAACTTATCAAGAACGGCAATGCCGATATTGAAATACTCCCCGGGCAAACCCTCAGCAGTCTTGCTCAGCACATCGCACGCTCAACCGGCGTCATCGCGGTAGATACAGGGCTCGGGCATCTGGCGGCCGCACTGTCGATACCTACCCTTTCCATGTATGGGCCAACAGACCCTAGCTTGTCGGGTACCTACGGCAAGCACCAGATGCATCTGAAATCCAATCTAAATTGTGCGCCCTGCGTGAAAAGAGATTGCTCGTACTCCGGGCCGGGCGTCACCGATGAGTACAAGGGCCAGCCGTTTTTGGTGTTTCCCGCCTGCTTTTCAACATTGCGACCGGAAATCATCTGGCACAATTTCTGCCAGTTAGTCGCCAACCCGGCTTCCACATGAAGCTGGGATTCCTGATTTATTCCTATTTCCCCTACGGGGGGCAACAGCGTGATTTCCTGAAGATAGCCAAAGAATGTTTGGCTAGAGGCCATCGGGTCATCGTTTATACGATGAAGTGGGAAGGAGAGAGGGTGGCAGGGATTGAAGTAAATATTGTTCCGGTAACGGCTGTCTGGCGCACACGACTCTATCAACGGTTTACGGAACGGGTGTTGACACAGTTGTCCGAAGACCGGTGCGACCTGGTGATCGGTTTCAACAAGATGCCCGGACTGGATGTTTACTTTGCTGCCGATCCCTGCTTTGAGGACAAAGCCCTCACGCAGCGAGGTAAGTACTATCGGTATACCGCCAGATACCGACACTTTAGCGCCTATGAACGAGCTGTTTTCGAATCTTCCAGTAGAACCTCCATACTTACTTTGTCTCCGCTGCAGCAGCAAACTTACGCGAAACACTACCCTGCAAGCGTTTCACGAATGACTTTGCTTCCGCCGGGAATTGCCGAGGATCGCAAGCTATCCGATACCGCAGCGGAAACGCGCAGGCAGCTGCGGAATGAATTTACCCTTGGAGACAATGACCTGCTGGTATTGCAAGTTGGTTCCGGTTTCAAGATAAAGGGTGTGGATCGATCATTGAGGGCACTGGCAGCGCTTCCCGAAGCAATTCGAAGACGGGTTACCTACCTGCTAATAGGCAAGGACAAAGCTGAAGGATTTTTGCGGCTGGCAAAAAGCCTCGGTGTTGCAGAGCGATTCACGGTGCTTCCCGGTCGAGACGATATTCCGAGGTTTATGTTAGGAGCGGATCTTCTGTTGCATCCTGCTTTGAGCGAGAGTGCGGGTCACGTCTTGCTGGAGGCTACCATAGCCGGCTTGCCGGTACTGACCACCAGTACCTGCGGCTATGCTTTTCATATTGAGAAGGCGGGCTCCGGCAAGGTTTGCGGTGAACCTTTTTCGCAGCTGGAACTGAACGACATGCTGGCTGACATGTTAATCTCGCCGGACAGACAGACCTGGCAGATTAATGGAATGCGATATGGTAAAGAGGAAGATCTATTCTCCATGGTAAAAGTCGCTGTTGATCAAATCGAACAACATGGACAGACAACAAGTTCATGATTTTGTACCTCCACGATGATCTGGGCACGATCTGGCAGGAGCAGGACGTTTTCGAGCACCTTGCAAAACTTGAAGGCAAGATCTACCGACAGGTGCAGGGTCGCAGAACTCTGCAGTTTAATCTCCAGGGAAACAGCTACTTTCTCAAGCTGCATTACGGAGTCGGTTGGCGGGAAATCTTTAAGAACCTAATTCGATTAAGAATGCCGATCGTCGGCGCCGCCAATGAGTGGCTGGCTATTCAGCGTCTGCAGGAAATTGGGATAGATACCATGACTGTGGTTGCCTTCGGACGCCGAGGTTGGAATCCCGCTGCGCAGCAATCTTTTATCATTACCAGGGAATTGGAAAATACCGTAAGCCTGGAGGATTTCTGTTTTGATTGGAATCAGAACCCGCCGGCTTTCATGAAGAAAAAAGCGCTGATAGAAAAAGTGGCTTCGATGGCCAGACAGATGCATCGAGCCGGCGTTTGTCACCGCGATTACTACCTTTGCCATTTTCATCTACTTTCAGGTTCGGCATCGCAGCAGGATAGCGAGAATCCGAAATTGTTCCTGATTGATTTGCATCGTGCATTGATCAAGAAAAATCTGGGCAGGCGCTGGTTGATCAAGGATATCGCTGGGCTGTATTTTTCCAGTATGGAAACTGGATTAACAGTCAGGGACCGACTCAGATTTGTCCGCGTATACAGTAATGGCAGCCTCAGAGAGACACTCCGCCAGGATCGCAAATTCTGGGAGGCTGTAGCCCAGCGCGGGCAAACTCTTTATGACAAGCTGGGTAACCCGATACGTGCCACTCAATGAACGCTGCAAATCATCACCGTCTTCTTGAACTGGGTCATGGAACCAAATTGCCGCTAGCGGTAGTGCTTGATAAACCGACTCCGACTGCATCGCGAACAGGAGAGCCGGAAGACGATTCCCAGGAAATTATCATCAGCAATGTTTTGCGCTTGTTGCCGGGTAAACGCCTGGTAGGCATAACTGAGTGGCAAGGTCGGTCGGTGGTAGTGAAATTGTTCTATCACACTCGGAGTTGGGTGCGTCACCTGGCTCGGGAAATAGCCGGTTTCAAACTGGCGGAGAGCGCTGAATTGCCTGTGCCACAAGTCCTCGCAAGTGGGAATCTGGCCAAGCAGCAAGGGGGCTATCTCATTATCGAGTATCTGAATTCCGGCAGGAGCCTTGAAGGACTGCTGGAATCCCATGATTCCGGGCTGGATAGGTATGTAGGCAATGCATTGCAACTCATCGCCCGCTGTCACGAACAGGGTCTCTGGCAGAACGATATACATCTGGGTAATTTTATGGCGGTAGGTGACACCATGTTCCTGCTCGATACTGCGGAGTTCAAAGCGGAGACTCCTGGCACCATGCTTTCTGACCCCTTGCGTCTGGCGAACCTTTCGCTGTTTTTTGCGCAGTTCTCCGTTTATCGTGATTCGCGGATTCGGATGTTGATGAAGTTTTATAACGAAACGCTGTCTCCAGGTGCGGGGATCGACGACAACATCGACATTGTCGCATTGACCATGCAGGCCCGTCATCGCCGGCTTGACAGGTATCGGAACAAGCTGTTCAGGGAAACCACTGCTCTCCATTGGGAACGCAATGCCAACCTCAGAATGCTCTGTAAAAGAAGTATCATGTCAGAAGAGCTAAGTAGTTTCGTTAAAAACCCCGACGCTTTTCTGGAACGCGGTACTGTGGTCAAGGCGGGGAAAACAACCACCGTTGGCGAAGTGTCGATAGCCGGCACGAAGTATGTCCTTAAGCGCTACAATATCAGGAATGCGCTTCATGGAATCCGTAAGATGATAGGCACATCACGGGCGGCACGCTCCTGGCGGGCAGGACTACTCTTGGAAATGATGGGTGTGAGTACCGCCAAACCGATGGTTATGCTGGAGAAACGAATCTGTGGCTTCATACGGAGAGAGTCCTATATCCTTTACGAACGCGTCGAGGGTAAGACTGTTCCGGAAGTGCTTGGCGATCCAACTCTGACGATAGAGGTGAGAGATCGGATCTTTGCCAGCTTTAAACAATGCTTTGAATTGATGAGGCGCAGTAAACTTTCTCATGGCGACCTCAAGGCCAGTAATTTCATTTTCGCCAATGACGAATTGGTGCTGCTGGATCTGGATGCCGCAAGTATTCATTTTCTACCCTGGACATTTAAACGCGCTTTCAGGAAAGACCTGGAACGCTTTCTCGAAAACTTCACCAGAGATTCGGTGATGAATGAATTGAAGCCGCAGGCAGAGAGATTGGTGAACGCGTTCAATGGGTAGTTTGTATCTTTTGGTCAGGTTAAGAAGCGTGCGATGTCCCAGGTAACTCTTGGCCTGAGTGGCCATATTGGTCACGATCCCGCGGCAGCGCTGTTTGTTGATGGCGAATTAATCGCGGCAGCCGAAGAAGAAAAGTTGATCAGGCGCAAGCACGCCAAGGATGAAATTCCCTATCACGCAGCGCGTTATTGCTTGCAATACGCAAACATAAGTCCAGCCGATGTTGACACTGTAGCAATTTCCAATGCGCCCATATCATTGTTCAGCAAGGCGCGCTGGCACTATGCTTGCCGTCACTGGTACGCTCCGGATCGTTTGATTGACAGTGTGTTCAACGGTAACAGGCGCTACCGTCGCTATCTGAGGACCGTCAGGACGCTACTGGAACGGCTTAATATACCCTGGCAGCGGATAAGATTTGTTCCGGTGCAGCATCAGCTAGCCCACGCCAGCAGTGTTTACCACCTCAGCGGCTACGAAGGTAAAACCGGGATCCTGACCATCGATGCCCGAGGAGAATACGCGACAATCTTGCTAGCAGTGGGCGAAAACGGCAGGATCAGGAAAATCAAGGAATTCTACGATCCGGACTCGCTCAGTGGCATGTACGCTGCCATGACCGATTATCTGGGGTTTGAGATTCTCGATGGTGAATTGAAAGTGATGAGTATGGCGCCTTACGGGGATTCCGGGCGTTACGATCTGTCTTTCCTGGCTGACTATGACGGCAAGCATTTCAAGGTTGATAACCGCCTAATTAGCACCGTTGGATTTCGGCGTTATAAAGCCAAATCTAGGGGCCATTACTTCAGCAGCCATTTGCTTGAAAAACTTGGGCCGCGACGCGAGGGTGCATTGGTCGACGACCCATATGTGCACTATGCCGCCGGGATACAAAAGCTGTACGAGGACATTGCCGTCGCGCTTATAACCCACTATCTGTATCCCATTCTTAAGGAAACTGGACGATTGGTGTTTGCCGGAACCGGCTCTATGAACGTTAAACTCAATCATCGATTGCAGGAACTACCGTGGGTTAAAGAACTTTTTGTTCATCCGGGAGGCGGTGATTCGGGCAGCGCAATTGGTGCGGCCAGCTACGCAACCTCCCATGCGGGCGAGGCATTAAAACCATTGCGAACCATGTCGCTCGGTCCGAGGTTTACCAAGAGTCAGTGCATTAGTGCTTGCAGGAACCACAGGGATAAACCCCAGTGGGAAGAACTGGAAAACGCCCCCGCAAAGGCTGCTGAGTTATTGCACAAAGGACACCTGGTAGGTTGGTTTCAGGGCAGAATGGAGTTTGGTCCCAGAGCGCTTGGCAATCGCAGTATACTTGCCAACCCTTGTACAGAAGGTGTCACCGAGCGGCTGAATGGGGCGATCAAGTTTCGTGAGCGGTGGCGACCCTTTTCTCCCAGCATACTGGATAGCTTCGCAGCCGACTTTCTGGAATCAGGACATGATCATAAATACATGTGCATCAGTCAGCGAGTCAACTCAGAGTGGCGAGAGAAGTTTTCCAACGTTGTCTACAAAGATTTTTCTACGCGGCCACATATTGTGACACATGACGCCAATCCCCGCTTCTTCCAGTTACTGAAATTTATGGAAGAGAGGACCGGTTATGGGGTAGTTATCAATACCGCTTTGAGCAGACCGGGGGAAGCTTTGGTGTGCAGCCCGGAGGACGCTATAAATCTCCTGGTCGGATCGGAGCTGGAGTATCTCATTATGGAGGATATTCTGGTAACAAAGCGCGAGGAAACTGATGCCTGGTAGCCTGCTTTTTTCTGTCTTTAGATAGATTACAATTTTCGGTAGATGACCAGCTGGCGACCTGACGCTTCACCAAAACGCATCACCTCTTCGACCACAGTTCTGATAGGGTCGCTTTCAAATAGCCCTATGGTGGGCGTATCCTCTTCAAACCCTATCAGAGCACCTGGCGCAAGTTGCAGAATGTCTTCTCCGCTTAACGTAATCTGCAATTCGTCATAGTCCACGACTCTTCTGCTGTAGTAAGCGACAAGTCTGTTGTTGGTCACGAGAGTTGCTGATTCGGGAGTATTTTCGGCCACCCAATCGCCTGCCTCCCTGAGGTAGCCGCGATCTGCACCAAACGAAAAGTAAGCGTCGATGGCGCAATATATCAGCAAAAGACCCATCAGCTTGGGGATGACTCTCTGGTGCTTTGCCTGAGCCATAGTCAGCATCCGCGACAGGATCAACGGAACAAAAAGCGCTAGCACGATGCATAACAGCATGAAGTAGCGTAAAGCAAGAAAACGGGTAGCAATCAAAAATCCCAGTACGATCAATCCGTTTATCAGTGCTGCGGTAAGCAATGGCGCACTCTGCCTCGGCGGGACCTTCCAGGTGCGGCTGATCAGGCCGGTCAACATAATTATCAGGAAGGGCCCGCCAACGCCTCTAAACAAGTAAGTCAGCATCACGGCTAGCAGTCCGGCGATCATGAAGAGAGGGAGATGATCGGCTGAAAAATTCGCTGCATACTCGCCAAAGATGGCGCGACTCATTTCGGCGGTCCGAATATCGCTGGGGAATAAGGTGTCATTGATGAGAGGCAGGTAAACCACCAGCTGTTCCGCTATTAATTGCGGAACGTCAAGCCCAAGTAAAAATAGCAAAGCGACTAGAGTCCCCAGGATACCTGTTGAACTTATGGTGAAAAGGGCGATCTGTTTTACTCTTTCCCGGAATTGCTGACCGTGATCGATCAGCAGTGATAGCGGGATTGAAAACAGGAATAACAGTGCTTCAACCCTAAAGGCTGCGCCCAACAGGAAGGAGGCTGAGAAAAGTATGCCGTTAAGCAGCCTTTTACTCTCCATGTAAAGGATGAACTGCCACAGCCCGAATAGCGCCAATGCCCAGAACGCGCTGTCCCTGATAATAATCAACCGGTACTCATTCAATTGCGGATAGACAAGCACCGTGACGACAGCAAAAAATAGAGTAGAGCGAGAGTCCTCGAGCTCCGTCACCAGGCTGACGAATGAATAGACCAGCAGGCTGAAAAACATGGCATTAACAAGTACCGCCGCAGTCAGGGGTTCGATGTTAAGTAGATTGTGAGTGATTGCTATGAGAATGGAGTAGGCTGCCCAGGGATAGTGGCTGAAAGCGGCAACCAAACCCTCCTGGTCAAATATTTCAACTGTCCGGATGTAGGTTACGGCGTCCTCATTCGGCACCCACCCCAGAACTGCCATGAATCCTGTTAAAAATAGACTGATGCCTGCTGCCACCAGTCGAATATCGATAGAAAACCATTGGTAGTTGTTTCGCATACTCAACTTTTAGGTTTTTCTTGCGTATAGGGATTAGCGCCCGTACCCGGCGCCGGGGTTTTAAATCTTTTGTGCAACCACAGGTATTGTTCGGGGTGACGACGAATTGTCTGCTCAATAATGAGGTTGATTCTAGCCGCATCGGCCTCGTCGTCGCCACTCGGATAATTTTCGATTGGGTTGCTGAATTCGAGGTGGTAACCGGAATTATCATTCAGACGATAGTGGGAAAAGAAAACCACCTCTGAATTGTTAGCTCTGGCGAATCGCGTAGTCGCCGTGATGGTTGCCGCTTCGACTCCAAAAAAAGGAACAAATACTGAGTGATGGGCACCGTAATCCTGGTCTGGCGCATACCAGACGATGTGTCCTTTTTTTAGACTGCGAAAAATTTCCCTGACATTCTCTCGCTCGATGACAGCTGGATACAGTCTTTTTCTGCTGTTACTCATCACCGCTTCAAATAGCGGATTTTTGTGCTTTCGATAGGTTATATCCATCGATTCAAAAAGCGTAAGCAGGGCACCAGCAAGCTCGAGAGTGGTGAAATGGGCGCAGAGCAATAGCACCCCTCGTCCGCGAGCCTTGGCTTGTTGCAGGTTCTCCAGGCCGCTGACGGTAACCCGGTTTCGCAAGCTCTCCGGATTTTTGCTCCAGGATAGGGCCGCCTCCATTATACCGATCCCGTTAGACTGAAAAGTTTTTTCGAGCAGCATTTTCCGTTCTGCTGGATCCAGCTCCGGGAAACAGAGCTCCAAATTGATCCTGCAGACTTCCCGCCGCTCTTTGGCGAGCAAGTAGCTGAGGTATCCGATACCCTGACCAAGTCGGATCTGCAAGACAAAGGGAAGTTGAGCCAGTAGCCAAAGAATCCAGAGACCAATCCAGGTTGGCCAATATCGCGGAGTGAAAAATTGCGACAGCGGGGTTTTTTCCGAAATTGATGGATACACTTGGAATTCGCTTTGTCTGTGACAGGCTCTTGGTCAGGGGTGGCCTGTGCATTGTAGCAAACCGTAAAATTCTGCCCAGCTGTTCTGACAAGAGGGAAAAAGGAAAAAAAAGGCATGTAATTCCCACTTATATGGCTAAATATTAAATATAAAGCACTTATATTCCCACTATTGTGATTTTTCTTAGGATTTTGAGCTGCATCGTCAACATCAACAAATGCAAGGCCGTGTGCTATGATTCGCCGCCACGCGCATTAATCGGTCAGTAAAAGTGCCGCAACGATCATGAAATTAGAACTTCCGCCATTCCAGCAGGCCAGGGTCCTGGTCGTTGGAGA
>Ga0181593_10001010_pt1 | contig 25359 bp, 21 predicted proteins | sample 071ome_19_FD_133756 | JGI IMG/M metagenome (GOLD analysis project Ga0181593, IMG submission 133756) | Coastal salt marsh microbial communities from the Groves Creek Marsh, Skidaway Island, Georgia - 071413AT metaG (megahit assembly) | ecosystem: Environmental > Aquatic > Marine > Intertidal...
GCAGCGAACGCTCGCTCGGCCAGGGGGTATCGATGATCCGATAGTGATCCGTCATGCGAAGCATGCCCATGCTCGCGAACCGCCGCGCCCGGTGGCGGAACAGTTTTCGAGAGCGTGCGGATCGGACATCTGACAAGATTCCATGCGGCGAATCACATGGTCTTGATCTTGCCCCGCTCGCCGCGATCTCGCAAGCTGGCCAGGACCAGCGGAGTTTGAGGTAACCAAGCCGAGGAGATGAGCATGTCAGATGGAAACCCAGCGCCGGGCTTCGCGCGCCAACCGGACCGGGTGATGGATTACGCGCCCGCGGGTAAGCGGGTCCGGGTGACATTCGGCGGCGAGACGATCGTCGATACCGAGGCCGCCATCGCGCTCCAAGAGGCCGATTATCCCATCGCCTATTATTTCCCGAGGGCCGAGGTGCGGATGGATCTGTTACGCCGCACCGACCATTCCACCCATTGTCCCTTCAAGGGTGATGCCTCCTATTGGACGATCGAGACGGGTATGAACAGCGCCGAGAACGCGGTTTGGTCCTATGAAAGCCCGTTCGACGAGGCCGAGGTTATCCGGGAATACGTGGCTTTCTATGGCTCGAAGGTGGACGCGATCACCGTGGGATAGAGCGGGTCAGGTGAAGCGGACCTCGGCGCGGCCAAGGCTCTCGATTTCGACCGCGACGTCGGCGGGAGCGTCGAAAAACACGGTTTTCACCACGCTCCCGAGCATCACGAAATCCCCCGCCCGCAGCGGTTGTCCGAGCCCAGCGCGGTGGTTTGCCAGCCAAGCCAGTGCTTCCATGGGATGGCCAAGGATGTCCTCGCCGACACCGCTGGAATGCGCTTCACCATCAATAAAAAGAGTGCCTCCGAGACGTTGGAGATCAAGCGCGCGCCAGTCGCCGCGCTCGGGGCCGAGGACCACGCCGGCATTGAAAAAATCATCGGCGATGAGGGTCGCCGCGGACAGGGCCGGATAATTCTCGTAGCGGTCGTCGACCAGTTCGATCGCCGCCATCAGCACGGATACCGCGTCGCTTGCGCTCTCTCGCGTATAGGGACCGATCGCGCCGACCATGTCCTCGCCGATGCGCGCGGCGATCTCGCATTCGACGCCGATATGGTGAAATCTGGAAAGCGGCAGTTCGGCGCGCTCGTCGAACTCCATCGACGCGAAAACCCGGCCCGCGCAGGGATGATCAATACCGAGAAAGGACTGCATGACCGGCGTGGTGCAACCGATTTTGTGCCCGGAGAGACGACCGAACCCGCCGGCGCCCAGAACCTCGTGCAAAGCCGCCTGGATTTCATATCCCTCGCGCTCGCCAGTGGGCGCGAGATGTGGTGGCGGCGCGGCGGTCGGCGGGCCTCCCAGGCGCGCGCGGGCGAGGAACTCGGCGCTGGATTGAATGGCGATCTCGTCCATACCGCGTGGCCCTATCGGTTTTTGGCTTGCGCTTCCAGCAGGATCGAGGCGGCGGCATCCGCCAGTACCTGGCAGCCGGCGACGATATCGGCGTCATGGCTGTCTTCGGCGAAATCGTGGCTGATACCGTCGATGGACGGGATGAACAGCATGGCGCAGGGCAGTTTCTCATGGATCACCATTGGGTCGTGACCCGCCGCGCTGGGCATCCGCCGCCAGCGCCCGGGCGCGGTTCGCTCCGCCGCCGCGTCGATGTGATCTTGGAATCCGTCATCCATGATCGACGGTTTAATCGGTGTGCGGGCTGAACGAACCTCGACCTTGATCTTGCCCCGCCCATCAATCTCGATCGCCAAACTCTCGACGATACCGGCCAGCTGGTCCAGTAATGCCTCGCTCTGATCGCGGAATTGGAGCGACAACTCGGCTCGCCCCGGAACGATCGAGGTGGCACCAGGTTCGATCACCGCGTTACCCATGGTCCAAACCGTGCGCTCGTTCGCGACTTTCGGGAATTCCAGATTGATCCTATGCGCCATCTCGAACATCGCGGTCGCGGCGTCCTTGCGCCGGGCCATGGTCGTGGTTCCGGCGTGGTTCTGCTCACCGGTGAAGGTGATGGTCATGCCTCGAATGCCGACGATGGCGGTGACCACGCCGATCTGCTCGTCCGCGTCCTCCAGATAGTTGCCTTGTTCGATATGCGCCTCCAGATAGCCGACATAGCGGCCGTCCTCGATCCGAAGACGCGGTGTGTCGGAGAGACCGACCCGCTCCAGGACGTCCGACAGCAGCTCGCCGTCGCGCCCCTTGGCGGCGGCTTCGTCATTCGGATCGAGCGTGCCGCACCAGGACCGGCTTCCCAGACACCCGAGGAAATTGCTTTCCTCGTCTTGCCAGGACACGGCGTCGATCGAAAGGCCGGCGGTCTCCGGGTCCTCGGCGCAGGCTCGAGCGATCTCAAGGCCGTAGATCACGCCGAGCGCTCCGTCGAGCCAGCCGCCCTCCGGCTGGGTGTCCGAATGCGAGCCGATGATCAGCGCCGGCCCATTGTTGCGGGAGCGACCGAGCACGTTGCCGACTCCATCCAATGTCGCATCCAACCCGGCGTCCTCGTAGCGCTGTTTCAACCAGCGCCGCGCCTCCATGTCGGTGTCGCTGAAGGCCGGGCGGACCACGCCGTTTCCGACCGCTCCGATGGCGCGAAGATCCCGTAGATCCTTTAACAGACGCTCGGCGTTAATACGTGGCATGACCATCTCCCAACCTATGACACGTCATCCTAGGCGGGCCCGCGTCATCAAGAAAGTGTCGTTGCCATCGCGTCGGTGTTACGGCACCGTGGCGTCGTGGAATTCGAGCGAGGAGGTGCCCGATGGGCCGTATTGCCACCGGCGGAAAAGCCATCCAGGGAGCCAGTGTCGGCATACTGATGCTGGAGGCCCGTTTCCCGCGCATTCCCGGTGATATTGGCAACGCCGGCACCTGGAACTTCCCGGTGCACTACAAGGTCGTTTCCGGCGCCAGCCCGGATCGGGTGGTGCGGGGCCGAGCGGCGGGCTTGCAGAACGCTTTTATCGACGCGGCCCAGGAATTGGTGTCCATGGGATGCGACGGGATCACAACGAATTGTGGGTTCCTGTCCTTGATCCAGCATGACTTGGCGACGGCGGTTGGTGTTCCGGTGGCAACCTCGTCCCTGATGCAATACCCGATGATCCAAGCTCTATTGCCGCCCGGCAAGCGGGTAGGCGTGATCACGATCTCCTCGGAAACCCTTACCGAGGATCATTTGGCGGCTGCGAACGTGCCGCTGGACGCGCCGCTCGTGGGGACCGACGAGGAGGGCGGTGAGTTCACCCGGGTCATCGTCGGTAACCAGGAGCGACTTGATGTCGACGCGGCGGAGCGGGACTTGCTGCGCGCTTCGGATCTCCTGCTGGAACGCCATCCCGATGTCGGCGCGATCCTTTTGGAATGCACCAACATGACCCCCTATTCGAGCGCGATCGCCGCGCATACCGGGCTCGGGGTGTTTGATATGCATGGGTTCATCTCGTGGTTCCAGACCGGCTTGCGGCCCCGAGTGTTCGTTTGAGAGGCGTTGTCGCCTGTCTTGTCTTTTTTACCTGGGCGATCGGCATCGCGGTCGAGCTCGGGGCGGAGGAGGGGCGCCCGACCCATGCAATCGCGATGCATGGCGAGCCGAAATACCCCGCCGATTTCGAACATTTCGATTACGTGAATCCTGACGCGCCCAAGGGCGGGGCGCTTCGGCTCGCGCCGGTGGGAACCTTCGATACGCTTAATCCCTATGGTCTGGTCGGCGTTCCAGCGGTGGGACTCTCCAGTCACGTATTTGAAAGTCTTTTGACCCGGTCGATGGACGAACCCTTCACGCTTTACGGATTGCTGGCGGAACGCTTCGAGGTTCCGGATGACCGCTCCTGGATCATTTTCCATCTCAACCCCAAGGCCAGATTTCAGAACGGCGCTCCGGTCACGGTGGAGGACGTGGTTTTTTCCTGGGAGTTGCTGAAGGAAAAGGGCTTGGCGAACCAGCGCGGGTTCTACCGCCGGGTCGACGCGGTCGACATCGTGGGCCCCAGGGCGGTGCGTATGACTTTCGCCAAGCCGATAGACCTGGAAATGCCTTTGATCATGGGGCTCATGGCGGTGCTGCCGAAGGCGATCTACCAGGATCTCGATTTCGACCATCTGGGAATGACACCGCCGGTCGGCAGTGGCCCTTATCGGCTCGCGTCGGTTGATCCAGGGCGCGCCGTGAACTTTGCCCGGGACCCGGACTACTGGGGGCGGGATCTCCCGGTGCGCTGCGGTCGGGATAACTTCGATAGCATTCACTACGACTATTATCGGGATTCGAACGCCGCTTTCGAGGCGTTCAAAACCGGCGCGGTATCGGTACGCCTGGAGCCCAATCCGTCACGTTGGGCGGTCGGCTATGACTTTCCCGCGATGGGGAAGGGCGACACGGCACGCGCGGAGATCAGACATCGTCGACCCTCGGGAATGCGGGGCATCGCCATGAACACGCGTCGCGCGCCGTTCAACTCCCGCGCGGTGCGCGAGGCGATGATCCTGGCCTTTGATTTTGAATGGGTGAACGAGACGCTTTTTCATGGCGCCTATCGCCGTACCCGTTCGTTCCTCGACAACAGTGACTTGGCCGCCACAGGTCCGATCGGCCACAACGAGAAGGACTTGCTTGACAGCGATTTGGCGCTGATCCCGGAACGAGAGCGTGAAGAAGGATACCTTCCTCCTTCCTCGAAAGGATCGCCTCGCAACAGAGCCAATCTTCGTCGGGCGCGGGATCTGTTGAATGATGCGGGCTTCAAGACTGTCGACGGAGCGCGGATCGATCCGAACACGAATGCGCCCGTCGTGCTGGAGTTGCTGCTGGGCAACCTGGGCGACGAGAGGCTAGCGCTTTCATATGCTGAGTCGCTGGCGGTCTTGGGCATCACCGTGCAAACTCGTACCGTGGACGCGGCGCAGTATTAGAGACGATTGCTCGACTTCGACTTTGACATGATCATCCACCGCTGGCCCATGTCCTTGTCCCCAGGCAATGAGCAGGAGCACTTTTGGAGCTCCGCCGCGGCGGATCGTCCCGGCAGCCGCAACTATCCAGGTATCCAGTCCTTGGCGATCGATCGGATTATTGGCGAGGTTACCAGGGCCAGGGACCGTCGGCGCTTCGAGACGGCGGTTCGGGTGCTGGATCGCTTGCTCTTGGCCGGACGCTATATCGTTCCGCTATTCCATCTCTCCGGGGATCGCGTGGCTTGGCGTAAAGGCGTCCGCCGCCCAGCCGTCACGCCGCTCTACGGATTTTCCCTTGATACCTGGTGGTGGGATCCGTCCCCCGCGACCCGATAGCGATAAACCCAGGCAGACATCGCGCCGTGGACGATCCGAATGTCCTCGGGTGCCCAATCCTGAAGCGCGAAGCTGTTCGCGATTACCAAGGTGCCGCCCTTGGCCTCCCGGTTCAGCTTGGCCGAGAGACGGCGCATGGCGCCGATCATCAGATAGCAAAAGATCAGGTCGGCGTCGCCGAGTGGCATGCGAAGGAAGTTTCCATAGCGTATCTCGAGATTGGGGCGCCGTTGAATGATTTGCCGGGACTTGCAGAACAGCCATGGCAGGGGAGACAACTCGATCCCGATCACCTTGGCATCCGGGTACCGCGCGGCGAGCGCGAAGGCGAGCCGGCCCCAGCCGCAGCCGAGGTCGTAAACGGTCCGCGGGTTTTCATTCTCCGGAACCATCTCGAACATCACCGGCATCACCAGACGCTGAGTCGGCATGGGCGGAACCCCGGTGATCAGGGTGAAGATCAGGATCAACAGACCGCCGAGCAACATGACGATTAGGACCACGGCTTCCGTTCCCGGCAGCGCCGCCAGATTATCGAGCAAATCGAGCATGGAAACCGCAATCGTGCTAATGCGTCTCTTGGGGAACGGGAGACGAAAGGTGTTGGGTAAGACAAACGTCGCCGGTATATACCAAGTGTCGCGCCGGGGCGCGATCCGTTGGAAATCTCCGCGACTCCCCCGAAGAACCCGAGCATTCGACCATGTCGCTTTCCGAGAAACTAACCGGCCTTAGCCTAAGGGAAAATGGGCCGATAGCCCTGGTCGGCATAGGCCACGCGGCGACCCATTGGATCGGGTCGACCTTCTATATTCTGCTGCCGTATCTATCGCTAAGCCTCGGTCTTGGTTATGCCGAAACGGGACTATTGGTCAGCGTGATCCATACCGGTTCCCTTTTGGCGAATTTCGGTAGCGGTCCGCTGGTCGACATGACCGGGCGCCGGGTGTTCTTCCAGGTCTTGGCGGTGGCGGTGGGCGCGACCGCGTTGGCGGGCCTGGGTGGGTTCGGAGGGATTGGCGGGTTCGATTCCATGCCATGGCTTATCTGCATGGTCGCGATCATGGGGATGACGGCGAATCTGTGGCACCCGCCAGCTTTGTCTTATCTGTCCGAGCGCTATCCGAGGACAAGGGGATATGCCTTCTCCATCCATGCCTTGGGCGCTAGCTTGGGAGACACGGTGGCCCCGTTATGCGCGGGTCTGTTGTTGCTGAGCCTCGACTGGCGGGAAACGGCGACCGCGGCCGCGATCCCGGCGCTTTGTATCGCCGTGCTGATCGCGATCACCATTGGCCCGGGCGCGCGTCGCGCGGTGGCCAGTGGAACCAGACCAGGGCTGAGCGTGCGCGCCTATTTCGGTAATCTGCGCGATGTCTTGCGAGATCGCGTGATCCTGTCGATTTGTCTGATGGCCGGCTTCCGAAGCATGACGCAGAGCGGATTAACGGTGTTTCTGCCCCTCTATCTCGTCAATGTCGCGGGAGCCGGGCCCGTGCTCCTGGGCGCGACCTTGGCGGCCTTGCAGGCGGGCGGTCTGATCGCGACACCGCTTGCCGGTGTCTGGTCGGATCGCGTCGGGCGCAGGCCGGTGGTCATGGCGGGGCTTACCGCTTCCACCATTATCATTTGCTCGCTCGGCTTTCTCGGCGGGGGGATACTCTTCATCGTTGGCATCTCCCTGCTCGGCTTCGCGCTATTCGCGATCCGACCGGTCGTGCAAAGCTGGATGATGGATATGACGCCCCCATCCATGACCGGGTCGGCGACCAGCCTGATGTTCGGAACCCAAAGCGGTTTCAATATTCTGCTGCCCGTGATCGGGGGACTTGTAGCGGATACCTTCGGATTGACGGCGGTATTTTATCTGTTGGGGGTGACAATGCTGTTGAGTAACGCGGTGGTATTCTTCCTCCCCAAGGAAGCATCGAAAGCTCCCTAGGAGATCCGGCTAGCCTTTTGCGCCGGAACGATTTGTCAAGATCGCCTTGGCCAATTGTTCTGGATCGATCAACGCGCCTTCGTGATCCGCTCCGGTCAGAACGGTTCCCTGTAATCGGGCTCCAGAGAAATCCGCGTCCTGGAGCTTGGCGCCATCAAGTCGTGCCCCGGTAAGGTCGCTTCCGCGCAGGCTGGCGCCGGTCAGGTTCGCCGGCCAAAGACGCCCGGTTGCCTGGCCGCTGCGTTCGCGTATTTCCACCGCCGTCACGGTCGCGCCGTTGAGCTTGGCTCCGGATAGGTCCGCGCCGGTCAGGTTGACACCACTGAGATCGGCGTCCCTAAGATCGGCGTTCCGCAAGGTGGTGCCGGTCAAATCAGCCATGACCAAGCCAGTGCGGCGCAGGATCGCTCCCTCGAGAATCGCCTCGCGCAGATCCGCGCCGGCGAGATTTGCGTCCGAGAAGTCAACGTTCGAGAGATCAACCTTGGCCAGTTGCGCGCGATTGCCGCCGCGACCTTGTTCTCGGACCCATAGTTCGTGTTCAGCGACGATTTGACGGACGGTGCGTGACCGATCGCCGGCGCCCGAGATCAATTGCGCGCCGGTAAGATCCGCCTTCGACAAGTCGACATTGTCCAGTGACGCTCCTTGCAGATCGGTTCCCCGCAAACTAGTGTTTTTGAGGGTAGCCCCGCTGAGATTCGCGCCGGTCAGTTTTGCGCCGACGATCAGGGCGTCCGTCAGATTCGCGCCCGACAGATCGGCCCCGACAAGATTTGCGCCCTCAAGGACAACGCCCGTGAGGTTGGCCCCACACATCAGCGTCTTCTCCATGTTCGCGCCGACCATGCTGGAACGTGTAAGGTTCGTGCCCGAAAGATTGGCGTGTTCCATTTCAATCTCATCTAGGTTCGATTGCATGAGATTGGACCGGATCTGCATGGACTCCCCACCGGGATTGTCACTGATCAGCGCGCCGCCGCGAAGATCGGCTTCCTTCATATTGGCGCCGGCGAGGTTGGCTTCGCGGATCGAGGCGCCGCGCAATTCGGCGCGTAGTAGGTTCGCGTCCTTCAACTCCGCGCCGTCCAGGTTCGCGCAAAACAGATCCGCGTAGCTAAGATCCGCGTTGGAAAGTATGCTTTTGGCGAGATTGGCGCCGGAAAGGCGGGCAGACTGAAGATTGGCCCGGGCCAACTGAAAGCCGGCGAGATTCATGCCCGAAAGATCGGCGCGGGCACCACCGGGTTTGCGCTTAAGCCACTCTTCGTGGCGCGCGATGACCTCTAGAATTTCGTCTGGAGTCATCCAGCGCGACTTTCTTTGCTATTCAAGGGGCCCCGCATAGCGGATTTATGCCCAACCATCAACGATTACCCTGAAAATACTGCTCGGGGTTGGATGGTCCGAATAGAATTGCCGATCGATCCGGACACGCCATTCGAGTTCCTCGCACCATGCCGCGAGGTCCATGAATCCCGGGGTCTCACGAATGTTTCCAACGGTAATGTCGAGCGCTTCGATGGTTGTATCGCGTAGTGGCTCGCCATTTGTGGATTTGAGCGAATATGCGACGAACCCCCCTCCGGGCACGCCGGACGCGTCATCCCTATTGGATTGCACATCCGCGACAACCTGAAACTTGAGGTCGTGCAACTGGCCGCTAATCCAGTTGAGTGTTTCAAGGCGCCCCGGCGATGTCATCGATTGGAACCTGGCTTGGTGAACCCGGGCGCCTTGCTTGGACAAGAATGATTACGCATGACCTTGTCCCATACAGTGCCTTTTCGCCTCCGACGACGAACTATTCGAATAATCCGCGCGGCGGAGTTTCCAATTTTCTTGGAGAACTGGAAACAGTATTCCTCCAAAGCCCATTCTCTTGGACATGGTATGCAAGATGCCGATATCTGGTCAATCGGAACCGACAATGGTCGGGGTTCGCCACACGCTCGTGGAGTTATGCGTCCTCGCCGGTAATCGCGACATCCAGCTGGTCCATTTGGAACGATGCGTCGGTGAGGTTACACCCGGTTATGTCGGCGTTTTTCAGGTTGGCGCCGCTTAGATCCGCGTGACCGAGATTGGCTGATCTTAGATCCGTGCCTGTCAGGTTCGCGTTCATCAGCTTGGCGCTGGAAAGATTGGACGGCCATAGCCGACCGGTCGGCAACCCTTTGGAGTCCTTGAGATCCACGGGCCCAATTTGAGCGCCGGAAAGATTGGTCTCCGTCATATCCGCGCCACTTAGGTTGATACCCTCCAGGGTTGCGCCTTGAAGGTCGGCGCCTTGAAGATTGGTCTTCGACAGGTCCGACATCACAAGTAGGACGTTCGACAGATTGGCGCCGCTAAGGTCGGCGCCACAGAGGTCCGCGCCGGAAAGATTGACCGAGGATAGATCGATGTATGATAGGTCCGCGCCTCGAAGTTCGGCGCGTTGTCCCAGGCGGCCATCCTCGCGGATCCAAATGTAGTGGCTGTTGAGTACGTCCCGCACTTCTTGTGGCAGCGCATCCTCGTTGCGAACCATGTTGGCGCCCGTGAGGTTGGCGGCGGACATGTCGCATCCGTCGAGATTGGCGCCGGAAAGATTAGCGTGCTTCAGGATCGTGTTATCGAACAAAGCGCCCTTGAGATTGGCGTCCTGCAGGTTCGCGCCGGCCAAATCGGCGTCGGCGAGGATGCAGCCGGACAGGTCCGCGCCACTCAGATCCGCGTTGCGCAGATTGACGCTGGTGAGGTTCGCGCCCGCCAACTGGGCCCCCGCAAGCTTAATCTTCTGCATTGAGGCGTGGGAAAGATCCTCGCCGTTTTGGTTGGTGGTAGGTCCGTCGCGGGTGCCTTGGTCGTCCTCGCTGCCGAACATAAGGGAACCGCCACGCAGATCCGCGCCGGTCAAATCGGCGCCCGCGAGATTGACGTGCCGTAGATTGGCGCCACGCAAATCGGCGTTTTGCATATTCGTCGATTTGAGGTCGGCGCCATCCAGCACGGCGCAAAACATATCGGAGTTGGAGAGATCGCTGCCCGAGAAAATTGCCCGACTCAAATCCGATCCCGAAAGTTTCGCGGATTTGAGATTGGTACCGGAAAGCGTGAAACCTTGTAGATTGGTGCGCGAGAGGTTCGCTCTGGTGCCGCCTTGCCCCTGACGCAGCCATTTCTCGTGCTCGTCGAGAATCTGAACGATTTCTTGCGGTGTCACGGCGTGACATCCTCTCCGTTCGCGCTTGTTACCCCCGACCAGCGTTCTTCCCCCGTCCGCGAGTCGGCCCGCATAGAGGATACTATGCGAGCGATGCGACGCAAGCAGTGGTTTTCCACGCGAGGCGACATCCGCCACGTTCTTGTGATCAAACCGCCGTGCGTTGGCAAGGCCGGCGTTGCATTCCCGGATCGACCGGTGTAGCGGAAACAAGGATACCGGTTGGCGTTACGCGTTTTGGGAGTTGAGAAATGGCATCGGTGAAACCAGAGGTGACGGCGTTCTTGCACGAGAGATCGTCAACGATCTCCTATATCGTCGCCGATCCTGGGAGCCGCGTGGCGGCGGTCATTGATGCCGCGGCCGATTTTGACCTGTCCACGGGCCGCTTGACCCACGCGCCGAGCGACGTGATTGCCGACGAGATCGAGCGGCGTGGCCTGAAGCTCGAATGGATCCTGGAAACTCATGTACACGCCGATCACGTTTCCGGCGCGCAGCATCTGCGTGAAAGGTTCGGCGGGTGTGTCGCGATCGGAGGTCGTATCTCCGAGGTTCAGGAGACTTTCGCCGCGATCTATGACGAGGGCGAGGGGTTTCGTCGAGACGGCTCGCAATTTGATCATCTCTTTAAGCCCGATGAGCGGTTCCGCGTGGGCGAGATCGAGGCGCGCGCCATTGCCACTCCCGGGCACACGCCCGCTTGCATGAGCTATCTAATTGGTGACGCGGTTTTCGTTGGTGACAGTATCTTCATGCCGGATTTCGGGTCGGCGCGATGCGATTTCCCGGGCGGCGGCGCGGAGACCTTGTACGAGTCGGCGCTTCGAATTTTGGCACTGCCGGACGAAACTCGGATGTTCGTCGGACACGACTACGGGCCCGGTGGGCGACCAATTGCATGGGAAACCACGGTGGGAGAACAAAAACGTTCCAACATGCATGTGGGCAATGGAACGAGCTTGGAACAGTTCGTTGAAATGCGAACGACCCGGGACGCTAAACTCGGGCTTCCCGGCATGATCATCCCGTCGATCCAGATCAATATGCGCGCCGGCAAGCTACCGGATCCGGGACGTGACGGCGTGTCCCGCATTAAGATTCCGGTCAACGGGTTTCCCGGGGCGGATTGAAGGAGATTACTCCGCCGGCTGGGGTTTCTTTTCGCCGACGGAGGAAGAGTTTCCCGTCGCCTTGGAACGCCCGCCCTCGATGGCCGCGAGGAACAGCGACAGCATCGGCGGAATAATCAGCAGGGTCAGCACCGCCGATAGCGCGAGCCCGCCGATCACCACCGATCCCAGCCCGCGATAGAGCTCCGAGCCCGCGCCAGGAAAGACCACCAACGGGAGCATTCCGAGCACGCTGGTCAGGGTCGACATGAAGATCGGCCTAATCCGGTTTCGCGTGGCTTCCATGATCGCGTTGTCGGGACTCATTCCGTCCGAGCGCAGATGGTGCAGGGTTTGGTGCACGAGCAGGATCGCGTTGTTCACCACGATACCGACGAGAATCACGAAACCGAGCAATGTGAGCATGTCCAGGTTCTGGCGCTGAAACTGGCTGAGAAAATCCAAGCCCACGACACCGCCCGCCGCGGCGACCGGCACCGACAGGATAATGATCAACGGATAGAAGAAGCTTTCGAACAGGACCGCCATCACCAGATAAACGATGACCAGGGCCATGATGAGCTGAACCACCATTTCGTTCCAGGTCTCCGTCAGCTTGTCGGCGGTGCCGGACATCCGCAGCTTAATGCCGGCGGGTACGCCTTCGCCCCGGAGCTTCTCGATCACTTCGTCGCGGATAAGCTGCATTGCAACTTCCAGCGGCATGTCCGCCGGCGGTTTGATTTGCAGCGTGATGGTGCGCAGTCTTTCGCTGTGGCGGATCTCCGTTGGCCCGGTCGTAACCAAAACCTCGGCGAGCGAGCTGGCCGGCACGATCATGCCGTCCTCGGTCACGACCGGCAGATCATTGATGCCTTGGGTTGCCAGGATATGTTTTTGTGGACCCCGCAGGGTTAGGTCGATGCGCTCGCCGTCGACCGTGATTTCGGCGATGCGAAGTCCGTCATTGAAGGCATCCACGGTCTGTCCGAGATCGCGCGCGGTAACACCGTTATCCGCCAGTCGCAATCGATCCGGGATGACGCGAACCTCCGGCGCACCGAGGCTCAAGGCCGGCCTAGGGCGGATCTGAGTGCCGCTCTCACGGGGGAGGATGCCGTTGACCTTGCCGAAGGCGCGCTGCGCCACGCCGACGATGTCTTCCAGGGAGCCGCCGGAAACGTCGAGATCAATGGAACGCGCGCCGCCGACACCGCGCCCGAAGATCGATCGCTTGTTGAAGAAACCGAACGTGGCCGGTTCCGAGCTCAGCGACTTGCGCATCACCGGGATAAGCTCCTCGACGCGATTGGGGTCGACCGCGACGGCGCCGGCTATGGTATTGGCGCGGAAAGCGACAAAGAAAAACCGTTCGATCGTCGGCGTTCCATCCTCGATTTCGGGGCGTGATCTTTCCGGATCCCATAGCGCCTCGGTCGCGCCCTCGACCTTGCTGGCGATGGTTTCCATTGTGTCGAGGTTGTAACCGGGCGGCGGCAGGACATAGCCGATGATCAGGTTACGGTTACCATCCGGCAAATAGTCAAGTTTCGGCAACATCAGATAGGTGACCAGTCCGGATATCATCATTACACCGGCCACCACGCCCACCGCGAGGCCACGTCGGCGCGACACCGCGCCGGTGAAAGCCATGATCATGGCCACGAAGCCGCGGGCGAATGGATCTATCAGGGGAAGTCGCCTTCGCGCGCTTTCATCGCCGTACTCGCCCTTGAGCAAACGGCTGGCCAGCGCCGGGATAACGGTTACCGACACCAAGAGCGAAAGCAGCACCGCGACCGAGATCGCCACGGCGATATCCCGGAACAACTGTCCGACCTCCAGTTCCATGACCAGGATCGGGATAAAGACCATGACCGTCGTCAGCGCGGAAACCAGGACCGCCCCCCAAACCTGATTGGCGCCTTGGAACGCGGCGTCCTTGATGGGCATGCCGCCCTGACGAAGCCGGAAGATATTCTCCAAGACCACGATCGCCGCGTCGACCACCATGCCGACGGCAAAGGCGATACCCGCGAGTGAGATGACGTTGATCGACCTGCCCATCGCCGCCATCGCCACGAAGGAACCGATGACCGAAACCGGAATGGCCAGGGACACCACCAGGGTGGCGCCCATGCTGCGAAGGAAAAGCATCAGGACGATCGCCGCCAGACCACCGCCGATATAGATGTTTTGCTGCACCAGTTCGATGGCCGAGTCGATATAGGTCGTCTCGTCGTAGACTTGGGTCAGGATCAGATTTTCCGGAGCGAGAAAGTCCTCGTTGACCTCAGTGACGGCCGCGCGGACCTCCTTCATCACCGCGATGACATTGGCGCCGGTTTCCCGATAAACCGGAAGCGCGAGCGCCGGTTCACCCATCATGCGGATTTTCGCGACGGGTGTCTTGTAGTCGAAGACCACGTCGGCGATATCAGCCACGGTCACTCGGGCGACGCGTCCGGACATCTCGTCTTTTATCGAACGCAGCACCACCTGGCTGACGTTTTCGCGGGAAATGAAATCGCCCTCGGTTCGAACCACGTAGCGTCGCTTGCCCTCGTCGACCGCGCCGGCGGAGATCGAGGCGTTGGCCCCGCGCAAGGCGTTAACCACCTGGGGTATCGTCAGGCGGTATTGCGCCAGGCTTTCCGGGTCGACCACCACCTGCATTTCGCGCTCGGCGCCGCCGTAAACACGCACCTCGGACACGCCGTTAATGCGCTCCAGGCGGTCCTTGATCACGTTCTCGGCGAAATCGAAATAGGTGTGGATCAGCCGGTCATTGCCGCCGGTGCGCCGCAGGATAAGCCAGGCAATCGCCTCGTCCTCGGAGCCCGCCGTGTTAAGTGTCGGCTCGTCCACCTCGGCGGGATAGCCGCCCACCCGGTCCAGCCGATTGGCGACCAGCAGCAGGGCCTTGTCCATATCCTGGCCGACCCCGAATTCCAGGGTGACCCGCGCGCGGCCGGTCTCGGACTGGCTGATGATGGATTTCAGGCCTTCGACGCCCCGCAATTCGTCTTCCTGGCGGTTGACGATTTCGCGTTCCACCTCCGCCGGGGCCGCGCCGCCCCAAATGGTGGTGACGGTGATCACCGGGCGGTTTACGTCCGGAGTTAGCTGAATCGGAATGCTTTGCAGCGCGACCCCGCCGAACATCACGACCATCAGAACCGCGGCGATGACCGCGATCGGACGTAGAATCGAGACTGAGATTAGTCGGTCCATCGCTTGCTATCCCTCGTCGAGAGGCTGGACGGGTTGTCCGGGCCGTAGTCGCTCGTTTCCGCGCACCACGACGACGTCGCCCGATTTCAAGCCGCCCATGACCTCGAACCGCCCGCCGATCGCCGGTCCGGTCTGGACCGGCCGTATCGCCGCCTTGCCGTCTTCCACGACATAGACCATCGTTCGCCCCTTCATGATCACGATCGCGTCCTTGTGGACCGTGACCACATCGCTGGCCTCGCCGATGGGAATCTCCACCGTAACCGATTGATTCGCCGCCAAGTCACCAGCGATGCCTTCCAGATCGGGTGTAAATCGCACGCTTCTGGTTCGTGTGCGGGCGTTTTCCTCTTGCACCACGGCGCGAACCTCGGCTTGCAACCGCGCGCCGGATTGCAGCGTAACGCCAACCTTCACACCGGGAATCAAGCCCTTGGTTCGGATCGCCGGCACATCAGCCTCGATCTCCAGGTCTTTGTCGTTAAGCAGCGTGACGATCGGGTCGCCGACGCGCGCATAGTTCCCGGCAACCGTGTGCTTGGCGATAACCAGTCCGGGATAAGGCGCCGAGATCGTTGTGTCCTTCAACGCGAGATCCGCGAGATTGAGGCTTGCCCGGGCGCGCAGGACATCGGCCTCCGCCTGGCCGAGCGCGCTGGTCGCGATCTCCATGTCGCGTTCGGTATCGTCCTGGCGATCCTTGCGAAACGCCGTGGAGCCTCGCAACGAGATGATCCGGGCGTAGGTTTGCCGCATTTTCTCAAGTCCGGCTTTATCGCGCTTGACCTGGGCTTCGGCTTTCCTGAGATCCGCCACACGTAGCGCTCGCTCGCTTCGCATCCTGTCCGGGGCCAGGCGCGCCAGCACCGCGCCGCGCTCGACCCGGTCGCCAACGCGAACCGCGACCTCGTCCACCCGTTCCGCCAATCGGGTCGCGACCACCCCTGATTCGGTCGCGACGAACCGTCCGATGACAGGCATGGTCTGGGCCCGCGGCTCAACCACCACCTTATCGACACCAACCGGTGTTGCCCGACCTTGCGTCCAGCCCACGCCCGGCGTGATCACGGTTGCGGTGATCAGGACCGCGGCGATCAATCCATGTCTCAAAGGGTGCCTTTGACGGCGGATAACAGTGTTATCGGGTCGGTCACTCATGTCGAAATCCTGAAGTCATCACGGGGATCGAGCCGGAGGAGTCAACCGGGCGAGCGCCGCTTCGGGTGGATTATATCAAATTGCGGCGAAGCACCTAGCAATCTCATCACACGAATTGGTCATGATTGATTGACAAGACCAGTGCGGTTGTTTGTTCGCTAGACCGCGGCGTGTGCTTTCGCGCATTGTCGGCTCGCGGTCGGCACTGGTTTTGTTGACGAACGCCACCTCGGGAAGGCAATACAGGTCGAATGGTTTAACAGTCGGATTGGTCGCGTGACGCGCTGGTCCGGCGCGGAAAGAGTGGCATGCCCCGCGAGGAATTGTTCCAGCCGCCCGAGGAATTGCGGCGATTGCAGATCGAAGTGACCACGCTTTGCAACCTGTTCTGTCAGGAATGCTCTCGCACGGTTGGCGTTCAGGACGGCACGTGGGAGGACAAGCATCTAAGCCTGGAAAACTTTCGTAAACTGATAGAGAACTCACCACCCGCGAAAATTCTGGTTCTCCAGGGTGTCGGGGAGCCGACCCTTAATCCCGAGCTTTTGGAAATGACCGCCTTCGCGCGCGCCAGCGGCCGGTTTCAATACATTACCTTGAACACCAATGCCGTCACCCGGACGCGGACCTATTTCCGCCAGTTGCGGGAAGCCGGATTGGACTACGTCTGTGTATCGGTCGACTCCTTCAACCCCGAGGTCGCGGAGCGTTGCCGGTCCGGAACCAAGGTTCCGAAACTCAAGCGATTATTGCGGAACATTTACGCCGAGTTCGGACATATCGTGATTTCGGTCGTCGCGAGCAAGTTGAACCTGTTCGATATCCCCGCGACGCTCGAGGAGTTGAACGCCATCGGCGAGGAGATGTTTCCGGCCCAAAAATTCACGGTCGAGATCATGCCGGTCATCAACTACAAGGCCGATACCTCGAACCAGCCGCGTACCATGCTCAACCGTCATGAGATCGAGATGCTTGGCAATATGGTCAAGCTGATCGGCCCGGCCTTGCCTCGGTTGATCATGATCGTGAACTCAACGACCATCAAGGCTCCGAAACCGGGACATCGGTGCGGCCGTCCATTCTATTCGCCATTTATCACGGTCGACGGCTATATGACGCCCTGTTGCACGAGTTTCGATCCAGCTTCGTACCGGCACACCAACATTCTGTTCACGCCCATGGCGGAGGCCTGGGGTGGTCCGGTGATCCAGGACTGGTTGAGGCGTTATCTCCGCGAAGGTGACGATATCTGCCAGGGCTGTTGTTTCGACATGGGAAGCCTGGTTCGCGACGAAGCGGCGGAGTAGCCGGCGGTGTGTGGAATTTGCGGGCTTATCGGTAAAAGCGACCCCGACATCGTTTCCCGCATGATCCGGGCGATGCATCATCGGGGGCCGGACGGGCATGGCCAATTCGACGCGCCCAAGGCTTCCATCGGCATGGCTCGCTTGGCGATCCAGGATGTCTCGGCGCTGGGCGATCAGCCGATGACGAACGAGGATCGTGATATCTGGATCGTCTATAACGGCGAGCTATACAATACACCGACGGAGCGCGCGCATCTCGAAGCCCGGGGCTATCGGTTTCGGTCCACCGGCGATACCGAGGTGGTTCTAAAGCTTTACCAGGAACACGGTTTGGGTTTTCTCCCGCGTCTGCGCGGTATCTTCGCGCTGGCGATCATTGATCTGCGAGGCGGCCCGGGGCGCGAGAAGACCATTCTTGCGCGGGACGCGATGGGCGTGAAACCACTGCTCTTTGCTCAAACGCGCCGCGGCATCGTATTCGCCTCGGAGATGAAGGCCATTCTCGCAAGCGATCTCGTTGAACGCCGGGTTGACGCGGCGGCGGTGCGTTCGCTGCTGCTTCGCGGGTCGGTCTATCAACCGGCGACGATGATCAAGGGGGTCGAGATGCTGCCACCGGCCCATGTCTTGATCCACGAGCGTGGCCAGACCCGTGTCGAGCGGTTCTGGACATTCGAGACGAACCGCCGCCCCGAAGCGCGGGCCATGCCGTACGAAGATCAGGTTGAAGCGATGCGCGCGCTGATGCGTGAAACCGTCAAGGCGCAACTGATAAGCGATGTTCCCGTCGGGGCTTTTTTGTCGGGCGGTGTCGACAGCGCGTCCTTGGTGGCGCTCATGGCGGGCGAAGCCCGGGGGCGGGTCAAGACGTTCTCCGTCGGCTTCGACGAGAGCTTGAGGGCCGTGGACGAGACTGGCGAGGCCGGTCGCATCGCGGCGCATCTTGGGACCGAGCACCACCGGATCGTGATCGATGGCGGGGAAATCGCCGATGATTTCGACAATGTGGTGACGGCGTTGGACCAGCCTTCCGTGGATGGACTGAACAGTTATCTGGTTTCCCGCGCGGCGGCGGCGCATGTGAAAGTCGCGATCTCGGGTACTGGTGGGGATGATTTGTTCATGGGCTATCCCTGGCACGCGAGTATCCTCGCGCGGCCGCCGGGGAAGACGGGCTTTCTTGAAGCTTACGCGGCCTATAACGCCCAGTTTCACCAGACCTTCGGAGATGGCGATGTCGGTCATCTCTTGGCGCCAAAGCTGCGAAACGTGATGCGCGAGCCGGCATCGGCGGGCATCCGCGTGACGGATGAGTTGCCCGACGCCGAGGCAGTGGACCGGATGACCGTTCTGACTCTCCGCGGCTACACCAACAATCAGCTGCTGCGCGATATCGACGTGATGTCGATGGCGCATTCGCTTGAGGTTCGAGTTCCGTTCCTTGACGTGGACATGGTCGACTTCGCCTTGTCGCTGCCCGTGGAGGCGCGGATCGCCAAGCCGGTCCCGGATGATCCGATGCGAAACTCCTACCGGGCCAGCGGCATCAAGCGGATCCTGATCGACGCCGCCCGTCCCTTGCTACCCGAGGGGTTCGACACTGTTCCCAAGCGTGGCTTCGGCATGCCGTTCGGGCCGTGGATCAAAGGCCCGATGCGGGAATTGGCGGCGGCATGTTTCGACGAACGCCGGGCCGCCGCGCAAGGGATCCTGGATCGCCGGATCATGCCGCGGTTGCGCGAAACCCACGAGGCCGGGCGCCTCAGCGGGTGGCGGATCTGGTTGCTGATGGTGCTTCAGCGTTGGCTGGAACTGAACAAAGTGACCGCGTGACGTGAGTTAAGGGTCTCGGGCCGTCATGAACAGCCAAGGGTTGGGTCCCCGCCGGAACTCCCAAAACGCGAGCAACTGATCGAGATGCTCCAGGTCCCGGATCTCCGGATAGGCTTCGATGTCGCGAACCGAAGGGAGAATTTCACGAATTTCGTGGGTTTCCCTGAAACGGTTGATTAGTTCCTGATTTCGAGGGGTGTCGAAGCGATGGTGCAGTTCAACTTGAATATCAAATCTCGCTAGCGCCGGTGCCAAGTCGGGGTCGAGCAAGTCGTTCTCCGCGCCTTCGATGTCGCAAAGCACCATGGTGTCGCCGGCGGGAAAAGAGTTGAAATCTTCATGCGTGAAGGTGCCAGACAGCGTGATGCGGTCGCGCACGCCGTTCTCGGTGGCTAAAGCGGCGCAAGCCTCTTGAGCGCGCTGGTCCGTATCATAGGCCCAGATTTGGCTTTCCGGTAAAAGCCGCGCCAAACCGATCGCGTAGTAGCCTTCGGCGCATCCGATATTCAAGACATGTGCGTGCCTTCGTTCCTGGATGTAGTCGATTACGGGGTGTAACTCCGCCTCGTAACAGCCGAGCAGCTTGGGTACGAAACAGCCCTCCGCGACACGCCGAGGGACGAGCATGCCCGCGAAAGGTCCGCTCCGAACCTCTAGGCCCCCGGATTGCACAAGCGTATTCGCCACGAGATGCGCGCGGTGGTTCGCGCATAGCCGCAGGGCGCGGCGAAGTTTCTCAATGTTGGAGATGTCGGTGTCGTCGAGAAGACCGCGCAAGGTCTCCAGTGTGTGCTCGTGAAAATCCAAGACCCATCCTCGCGAATATTCGTCGTCGCAGACTATCCGGGCGACTTGGTGTTTCTCAACAGACTTCGACGCGGACTGGCATTTTGGTTTGATTGGTCGGACGCGGTCGATAGTCCCGATAACCGCGCGCGTGCTACTCTGATCGCCCGAGGCTTCGCGAACGAGCGGATTATGACACTTTTTTTCACCCACAACGCCTGTATTGCCCACGACATGGGCCCCATGCACCCAGAACGACCGGCCCGCCTCGAGGCCCTCAATCGGGCCTTTGACGATGCCGCGTTCGCCGCGCTTGACCGCCGGGAAGCGCCGCTTGCCACGCTGGAGCAGATCGCGCTCATGCATCCGCGGGATCATGTCGAGCGGGTTCTCGCGGCGGAGCCGGAGATCGGGTTGGCGCGCCTCGACGCGGATACCTCGATGTCGCCGGGTTCGGGAGAGGCGGCGCTTCGGGCGGCGGGCGCGGTATGCGCCGCCGTCGACGCGGTGATCGCCGGTCAGGCCGCAAATGCCTTCTGCGCCGGGCGACCGCCGGGACACCACGCCGAGGCCGAGATCCCGATGGGGTTCTGCCTGTTCAACAATGTCGCCATCGCGGCGGCTCATGCCCGTGCCGCGCACGGGGTGAAGCGCGTCGCGGTGATGGATTTCGACGTTCACCACGGCAACGGGACCCAGGCGATGTTCTGGGATGAGCCGGACATGATGTTCGCCTCGACCCACCAGATGCCGCTCTATCCCGGAACCGGCGCGCGTGAGGAGCGCGGGGCGCATGGAACGATCGTCAACGCGCCCTTGCCGAGCGGCGCCGGCGGCGAGGAGTTTCGCGCCGAGATGACCGAGATTATTCTGCCGGCGCTGGATGCGTTCGAGCCGGAGCTGCTGATTATCTCCGCCGGTTTCGACGCCCATGAGGCGGACCCGCTGGCTGGTCTGCGCTTCATCGAGGATGACTATGCCTGGGCGACGCGGGAGTTGATGGCCATTGCCGACCGACACGCGGGAGGTCGCGTGGTCTCTTCGCTTGAGGGAGGCTATGATCTGGATGCCCTGGCGGCATCCGCGTCGGCGCATGTGCGGGTATTGATGGAGAAGGACGCCGCTTGAGCCTCCGGCCTTGAAATTGCCCCGGTTACGGCTTGTTTGCGCCGCTCCGCGCGCCTACACTCCGGCCCGGTTTTGGGGAGACATCGCGTGACTGAAACAGCCAATGTAGTGGATGCTCTTAGTTTCGAGGAAGCGCTCGCCGAATTGGAGCAAATCGTCGGACGTCTGGAGAGCGGCCAGGGATCCCTGGACGACGCGATCATGGCTTATGAACGCGGCTCGGAGCTGAAAAAGCACTGCCAGAGAAAGCTCGACGAGGCGCGTATGAAAGTCGAGAAAATCCGGCTTCCCGAAGGTGGTGGCGCGCCTGAAACCTCGGATTTCGAAAGCTGATCATGACACGGGTTCCCGTTGCCGTTAACAGCGACCGGCTCGGCCAGGCGATGAAAGCCTCGGCGGGCGAGGTGGAGCGGATGATGAATCTGCTCCTGCCCAAGGCGGATGACGCCGAGGCGCCGCTATTGGAGGCGATGCGCTATTCATCGCTTGGCGGCGGCAAGCGTTTGCGGCCCTTTCTCGTGCAGCAATCCGCCGCCCTGTTCGGTGTCGATTCCAGGTGCGCCACGCGAGTCGGCGCGGCGGTCGAATTCATGCACTGCTATTCCCTGATCCATGACGATTTGCCCGCCATGGACGATAGTGATCTGAGGCGGGGGAAACCGAGCTGTCACAAGCAATTCGACGAGGCGACGGCGATTCTCGCGGGCGATGCCCTGCAATCCCTGGCTTTTCAGGTTCTCGCGGCGCCTGAAACCCATTCCGACGCGATGGTTCGATGCGAACTTGTCTCGGCCTTGGCGAAGGCGGCGGGCGCGCCCGGCATGGCGGGTGGTCAGATGATTGATCTGCTCGCCGAAACGGAAGAGTTCGACATTGGCGCGATAACCCGGCTTCAGAGGATGAAAACCGGAGAGATCTTCGCCTTCTGCGCCACCGCCGGCGCGATCATGGGGCGTGCTTCCTCGAAACAGATCCACGCCCTGCATAGCTATGCGCAAGAGTTCGGCCTGGCCTTCCAGATCGCCGATGATCTGTTGGATCTGGAGGGTGATTCCGATATTACCGGTAAGCCGACAGGGCAGGATATCGCGGCCGGCAAGGCGACTTTCGTGTCGATCCTCGGCGCCGAACGGGCGCGGGCTCAAGCAAAACTGTTGAGTGAACAAGCGGTGAGCGCTCTTGATTTGTGGGGCGAGTCGGCGGACCTTCTAAGAGACGCCGCGCGATTTATCGTCCAGAGGGACGGGTAAGGGGACCGCGTATGACCAATTCCACGACGCCACTGCTTGATCTTGTCGATGTTCCGGCGGATCTGCGGCGCCTGGAACCAGAGCAACTCGCCGATCTGGCGGCGGAACTACGCCGCGAGATGATCGACGCCGTATCGGTTACCGGTGGCCATCTCGGTGCCGGCCTGGGAGTCGTCGAGCTCACCGTCGCTTTGCACTATGTCTACCACACTCCCGCCGACCGATTGATATGGGATGTCGGCCACCAGGCGTATCCGCACAAGATCATCACCGGGCGGCGCGATCGGATTAGAACCCTGCGCCAGGGCGGCGGCTTGTCCGGTTTCACGCGGCGCTCCGAGAGCGAGTATGATCCGTTCGGCGCGGCGCATAGCTCAACGTCCATTTCCGCTGGGTTGGGAATGGCCGTGGCGCGCGATATGAAGGGCGCGGACAATCACGTTGTCGCGGTGATTGGTGACGGCGCGATGAGCGCTGGAATGGCCTACGAGGCGATGAACAACGCCGGTTCCTCGGACACCCGTTTGCTCGTGGTTCTGAACGATAACGACATGTCGATCGCGCCGGCGGTGGGCGCGATGAGCGCCTATCTCTCGCAACTGATCAGCTCACGTCCCTATCGCAATCTACGGGATCTGGCCAAACAGATCGCGCAGCGTTTTCCGAAACCCTTCGAGACGACGGCGCGCCGGGCCGAGGAATATGCGCGCGGCATGGTGACCGGCGGGACGTTGTTCGAGGAACTCGGTTTCTATTACGTAGGCCCGGTTGACGGGCATAATCTTGATCATCTGTTGCCGGTTTTGCGGAACATCCGGGATGCCAAGCAAGACGCGCCGGTCCTGCTGCACGTGGTGACGGAAAAGGGTCGGGGGCACCCGTTCAACGAACAGTCCGCGGAAAAGTATCACGCGGTTCAGAAATTCGACGTGATCACCGGAACCTTGGCCAAACCCAAGGCGAACGCGCCGTCCTATACCAATGTCTATGCCGACGCCCTGATCGCCGAGGCCGAGAAGGATGAACGGATCGTGGCGATTACCGCGGCCATGCCCTCCGGGACGGGCGTTGCCAAGTTCGCCCAACGCTTTCCGGATCGAGCCTTTGATGTCGGGATCGCCGAACAGCACGCGGTGACTTTCGCCGCGGGCATGGCGACGGAAGGCATGAAGCCCTTCGCGACGATTTACTCCACTTTCCTCCAGCGCGCCTACGACCAGGTCGTCCACGACGTGGCGATCCAGAAACTGCCCGTGCGTTTCGGCATAGATCGGGCCGGATTGGTGGGAGCCGATGGCGCAACCCATGCCGGCGCGTATGACCTTGCCTATCTCTGTTGCCTGCCCGATTTCGTGGTCATGGCCGCCGCCGACGAGGCGGAACTGATGCATATGGTCGCGACCTGTCGCGCCATTGATGATGGACCGTCGGCGGTACGTTATCCCAGGGGCGAAGGGGTCGGCGTCGAGATGCCGGAAATCGGCGTCCCGCTGGAAGTCGGCAAGGGACGGGTCCTTCGGGAGGGCAATGTCGTGGCGATCCTCTCTCTCGGAGGACGCTTGGCGGATAGCTTGACCGCCGCGGAGGATCTAGCGGCGCGAGGCCTGTCGACGACGGTGGCGGATGCGCGTTTCGCCAAACCCTTGGACTTGGATTTGTTGCGTCGTCTCGCGCGATCACACGAAGTCCTGATCACCATTGAGGAAGGCTCGATCGGCGGTTTCTCGACCCAGGTTCTGCACGCCTTGGCGGGCGAGGGGTTGTTGGACGGCGGCTTAAAGGTGCGCCCGATGACCTTGCCGGATCGGTTCATCGATCATGACTCGCCCAACAAGCAATACGCCGATTCCGGCCTCGACTCGATCGCGATCGTGGCCACCGCGCTCGCGGCGTTGGGGCAAGAGCATCTGATCAGCCCCGCGCGAGCCTGATATGCCGGACAAGACGGACGCCCAGGACGCTGTTGAGGCGGTTTCGAAGCTCTATCAAGCGTACATTACCGGCATGATTCTGACGGTTTCCAGTCAATGTGGAGCGGCGGTCGCCGGTGACTGGATCTTTCGTTTGTTCCGCCGGCAACACGAAGTTCGGTTCTTGGCTGGACTGGAGAAACTTGGACTGACGGATAGATCTGACGCGGTTGCCTGCGCCGGATACCACTATCTGGCCAATCGGATTGGCGGCGTGGATGTTCAGTTCATGGCGGAATCGGACACCAAGGCCTGGGTACGGTTCCCGCCGCCGCGCTGGTTCTACGATGGCGCGGCGATCTGCGGGGTGCCGAGCGAGGTCTCCCGCGGCATGCTTTGGGGTTGGTACGCGCGCAACGGCGTCAGTCTTGGCAACCCGCGGCTGGGCTTTATCTGCACTGGGCAGACCACTGATGGTCAGCCTGGCCTCGCGGGGTACTTTCTGGAGCATGACCGTGATTTGGCGCCGGAGGAGCGGCTACGCTTCTCTCCGGGAGAACAGCCACCGCCGTATGATCCGGATAAGGCGCCGAAACTGGACACCAAGCTCTGGACCGAGGAGCGCAAGAGCAAGGCCAAGCGAAACTACGCTCTGGAATATGTCCGCACCGGGTTGACGGTGCTAGCCGAGGCCCTGGGGCCGGCGCGGGCGGCCGCCCTGGCGGCTCACGCGGGGCGTTTGATCGGCTTGCAGCTGGGACCTGGAACCGCCCGATTGCTTGGGGTCGAGGGTAATGAGCCGGTGGCGGCCGCGCGATTGTTGACCGCGCTTGCGAACGCGGAAGGAGACGCCGCTCGGTGGCGAGCGGATGGCGACGGCGCTGTCGTGGAGCGTGATGATATCCGCCTTTTCAAGGGCTTGAAGGCGCCCGCGTCCTCGCTCATGGATGGATGGAGCGGCCTTTTGGACGGTTTGGCCATGAGTGTCGCCGGTCATGTTGCGGTCACCCGGCGTGCCGGAAGCGACCGAGGGGGCGCGGCGTGGAGTTGGCGGATCGACCCCGCCACGCGCTGAAATGTCCCCGTCCTCGCGTGTTCGTCTCGACCGTGTTTTGGTGGATCGAGGATTATGTCCGTCGCGAGCGCGAGCCCGGGCC
>Ga0181593_10001013_pt1 | contig 25354 bp, 29 predicted proteins | sample 071ome_19_FD_133756 | JGI IMG/M metagenome (GOLD analysis project Ga0181593, IMG submission 133756) | Coastal salt marsh microbial communities from the Groves Creek Marsh, Skidaway Island, Georgia - 071413AT metaG (megahit assembly) | ecosystem: Environmental > Aquatic > Marine > Intertidal...
ATGCGCTCTTTTAGAAGGCGTGAATAAATGTCGAATGCTCGTTCGCCACCCTGCGCTTTTTCAATCACAGTTGGAACGAGGTAGTTATTTTCAGGTGATTTAAATGTTTCCATATGGAAGGATACTACCAGAAGACCATGTTTTTTTCTAGCGTTATGGCTATCCTGAAAGACACAAATAAAAAAGCCCCGCCAATGACGGGACAAAGGGAACAAACGCATCAAGTGTGTTCTGAGACGATAGCGGGCGGGAACCCAAATCTACAGTGGTGGAGTGTATGCCATACTCCAGCTTTGAGACTGCTACCGCCTCAGAACAAATTGAGTATACCTAAAAGTAAAAAAAAGACCACTAGCACAAAATACAGTGGTCTCAATTAGGGGTAAGAAAAATATGCAAACAGGTCTGCAGCAAAAATTGGATATCTCACCGAAGGGTAAGCATCACTCGTATCTAGAATCATCCCTTAGATAAATGAGCTTCAAAGTACAATTGATTGTGGATTCCAAGTTCCACTTCAAACCTACTCTGAGTGTACCACACGCACGTCACGTTGGTTAAAAAGAAACCCACATAAACTAAAAAACGCGGTTCCATAGGAACCGTATTTTTTCTATTAAATTTGAAACTTATGAAGTTTCCTCTAGTTTCTTCATCACAGCCTCGTTTTGGAGGACTGATTCGACATAGGTTTTTACCCGCGCTTTGTCAGCGTCTTTGTATTGCTCGAGAAGCTGGTCAACTTGCGCATCAACAAGTGACGGGTCTGCCTTGATGTCGTCTTTCTTTGCAATTTCGTTTAAGACGAGCTGAAGCTTCGCGCGCTTCTCAGCTGCTGGAGTCCATTCTGCAATGAGTTCTTCCTTTGTTTTCTTCATGTGCTTAAGATAATCGTCCATGTTGAGCTGTGCTCGCTTTAGGTCTTCTTCCATTTGCGCGAACATTTGTCCGATTTCTGCATCGATAAGCACTTTCGGAAGTTCCATCTTTGATTCCTCGACAATCTTGTCAGTAATCTTTGCTCGGTGTGCAGATTCTACCTCGCGTGCCTTTTCAATCTCGAGGTGTTCTTTAATTTTTGCCTTAAAGTCTGCAACTGTTTCAAACTGCCCAGGTTGTCCCAATGTTTTTACAAATTCATCAGTGAGTTCTGGAAGCGGTAGATCCTCAATCTTCTCGATCGGCTCATCCTCTTTGTCCGTGTCATGGCTATGGTCACAATTCTCGTCATGAACATGCTCAGAATCTTCACCTTCTTTTTTATTCGCTGCCTTGTTCTGTAGCCGTTCATAGGCTGCTTTTTGACGGAGCACATCTTCAATTTGTTTGTCTACTTCCTCATCAGTTACTTCTTTTGAAGCTTTGTTAGCATTTACTTCTTTTGCAATTTTTTCGTAGTCTGGAAGTGTAATTTCAGGTACGGTCGCAACTGCAATAGAAAAACCAAGTGGATTATCTTTAGCAATCTTAGTAATTGAAATCTTTGGGTAGCCAATAACATCAAGTTCATGATATTCAATCATTTCTGGATATGCTTTCGAAAGTGCTCGTTCAGCCATCTCCGTAAGAAGTGCCATTTCTCCAACTTTTTGTATGAGAATGTTCTCCGGCACGTGCCCTTCACGGAAGCCGTCCACTTTAATTTCTTTCGAAAGTGCTGTAATCGCTCCTTGCTTTACAGCTTCGAGTTCTGAAAAAGGAAGTTCCCCAGTAAGTACTACTTCTGAGCCTTCCTTTTTTTCTACTTGTATTTTTTGTAAGTCTTCTTTTTGCATAGTGGGCACCAGTGTACACATGATTTACTTAATTGCAAATAAAAAACGGTCACTTTTGTGACCGTTTTTTATTTGGTATATACGCTAATCTGCGTATGCTCCATCAACCTCATTCCTGAGTGCAGTAATGTCAGTGACGAGTGTTTCGAGTTTTGTTGCTGAAAGGTCTGCTTCAATAGCAGAAAGGTCGTCCGATGTGCTTAATGTCCCAAACATATCGATGTCAGCTTCAGCACGAGGTGTTTCAGGTTCGTTGTTGATGATCGATGGTTCATCATTCATAGTCTTATCAGACTTAAGGAGGCTTCCCCAGAGGTACAGACCTGCAAGAATGAGTACAAGTACAATGATGAGAATGCCTAAGATTGGACCTGTATGGACACTTTTCTTCGAGTATTGGTCCGGTACGTTCATCTTGTTTGTGTCCATCTGTGTGTTGTTGTCTTCCATAGTAATGATAGTAGTTAGCTGATAATTAATTTGTTGAACCAGAAAGGTCTTTCATAATCTGCACAGTATCAGTAAACGCTTGATGTGCTACGTTCAAGTCTTGTCTAATTTTTCGATATGTTTCAATAAGTGTTGCGAATGACTGACCTGGATTGTCACTTGAAATGGCGCTCGATGCAGAAATCAATGTTGACTGTATATCTTTAGCACTTTGGAGACTCATCATTCCTTGGTTGAAACGCTCAAGCGGGAGTGTTGTATCGACACCTTCTGCCTCAAGTTTGTCCATACGAGAATCAATTCGTCCTGCAATGTTATCAAGTCGTTTAATTGCAGCGTCAGTGCGGTTAACGACGTTTGATGCAAGATTGATAATACGTTCTTGGAGTCGCTCTGAAAGTTGTGGTTTATTTGTTTGTCCGCCCTCTTGCGCGAAAGCTGTTGCTCCAATCGCAAAAAGGAACACAACCACAGCAAACAAGATTACTCTACGTGACTGTCCAAATAATGTGCTTTGCATAAAATAAAACAATAAATAGTAATGCTTGAACTAGTTTGAGTTCTTGCCTTAATTGTATAACAGCGGGAGCTAAAGGCGGTGGCTGTTATACACAAATGCTCAGAAACCCCTAAAAGTTGAGCGTATGCTATAATCCTCCTGTTATTTTGTATTAAAATTATTATGACTGATTACAACAAACTATATACTCCAGGCGATCTTGAGAATCAAACCATCAATACAGTGGTAGAAATTCCAAAAGGTTCAATGCTCAAAGTCGAGTACAATCGTGAGAAATGCACGTTTGAACTTGATCGTGTGGAGCCGGAAATTTTTGCAAAGCCAACAAACTACGGCTTTATCCCAGGAACTCTTGATGAAGATGGAGACGAGCTCGACACACTCATTATCTGCCCAGAATCACTTCCGCTCGGTGTGGTACTCGAAGCGCGTATTGTTGGAGTGCTTAATTTTGAAGATGATGGTGAGATGGATCATAAAGTCATTTGTGTCCCTGCCGATGACCGAGACAGCGGGGACTCTATTAAGACAATTGAAGACTTGCCTGAGCGTTGGAAACAAAAAGTTGAGTATCACTTCAACACGTACAAAGATCTCAAGAAGAAGGGAACCACGAAAGTGCTTGGATATGGAGATGCGAAAGACGCAGTTGCAGTAATTAACGATTGTATTGAGCGATACGGCAGTACATAAAAATCCTAATCAAAAAAACACCTGCAGTGCAGGTGTTTTTTTGGTGAAAGAAGTTTACTTTGATTCTTCAACTTCTTCAGCGTTCGTTTCATCTTCTTCCTCAGAATTTTCCTCTGATGCTTCTTCCTCAGCTTTTGCCAGTTCAGCTTCAGCTTCCTCGGGAGTATCTATCGGATCTTCCTCGTCGGAATCAGGAGTTACGTCTCGATCTTTTGTCGGCTCATCTTCAACAAGCTCTGGTTTTGTAGTTGATGCGTCATCATTTTCAAGCACGTCTTCATCCGCAGCCTGTTCTTCAGCATTTTCTTCACCACCTTCGTCACCAGGTGCGCCTGTTGAAACGATGTCAATCTTCCATCCAGTAAGTTTTGCAGCGAGTCGAACGTTTTGCCCTCCACGGCCGATTGCGAGTGATTGTTGGTCACTTGCTACCGTTACTTCTGCGTGACCACGTTCACTTTCTTCACCGTCCTCACTCTCAGTTGGTTCTTGAAGAATTTCAACCTTTACAATTTGCGCAGGAGAAAGCGCATCCTCGATAAACTCAACAGGGTCCTCTGACCATTCAATAACGTCGATTTTTTCTCCACCAAGCTCGCTCATTACTGTAGAGACGCGCACACCTCGTTGACCCACCATTGAACCAACAGGATCAATGTGGTCATCGTGTGCAATCACTGCAATTTTTGAACGGGAACCTGCTTCACGTGCGATTGCTTTAATCTCAACAGCACCTGATTGGAGTTCTGGTGCCTCTACTTCAAAGAGTTTTGCTAGAAAGTCTGGGTGAGAGCGTGAAAGCTTAAGGAAAATACCACGCGCTGTTTCTTCTACTGCAACAAGAAGTGCGCGAACTCGTTCTCCAGGTCGGAACCGTTCCCCAGGAATTTGCTCATCGTACGGCATAACACCAGTTACACGGCCAAGATCAACATAAAGGTTACCTCGTTCAAAGCGTTGCACATGACCAATGATAATGTCACCTGCTTTTTGCCCAAACTCAGTGAGTGCTGATTCTTTCTCAGCTTCACGAATCTTTTGAATAATCACCTGCTTCGCAGTCTGTGCGGCAATACGACCAAAGTCATCCTTTCCTTCAAGTGGGAAGACCATTTCATCTCCCACTTCAACGTCTTTCTTGATAAGCTTCGCATTTTCAAGGAGAATGTGTTTTTCTGGGTCAAAACGTACTCGCGGATCGTCATCGTCCACCTCAACTTCTTCAGGCTTTTCTGTATCCACATCCTCAGCTTCCTCATCATCTTCTTCCATACGCACGGTTGATTCGTCTGCAACAATCTTAATTTGATTGAAGACAACCGCACCGGTATTAATATCAAACTCAGCACGAACGATTTGCCCGCGTTGTCCAAATTCTTTTTTATATGCGGTAGCGAGCGCCTGTTCAATGGCATCAATCATTTTTTCTCGCTCAACACCGCGCTCTTCCTCCATTTGATCGAGGACAGAGTTAATTACTTTTAGGTCAAACATATTATTTAATTGTGTTCGGAGTATTCTCCTAATAGTTGCTAATTTCCTAATAAAAATGTCGGCACAAGCCGACTATTAGGTATGCAATGAGTATATATAGAAGGTCAATAAGAGTCAAGTAAAGTACTTGATTTTATTACTATATATGTTATAATGCTAGTAGCTGTTATTTTCAATATATAAGAGGAATTGCTGCTATGAGCGAAACCATGATGAGCGAGAAAGAATTCGCAAATTTTGCCTATCGCGTAACCGAGTGTTTGAAACAGAAGCGCTCGAAACCAAAAAAACAGCAGCACTTCTTTACAAACATTCTCAAAAAACTCGACAAGTGGTTGTTTGAGGCGGAGATGCAACTTCTGCATTTCGCCAAACGGCTCATTTGTTTCCTGGTGATTTCAGCAGTGAAATCACCTATATACTTCGTAAGGACTATAGTTTTTACGTACCGCAATTGGCCAACTCGGAAAGAGTTTTTGATGGAAGTTGCCATGATTTCATGGCAACTGCCATTTTTGGCTGGATTTCTTGCGTTTTGCTTTCTGGCAAACAATCCAGATACTGGAATGGAAGACCTAAAAGGTTATGCGCTTAACAACCTAATGGGTATTCCATATCAGGTTCCACAAGAAATTGAGATTGAGGTGAGTCCATACGAGCGTTCTCTCGATGAACTGGAGGAGTTGAGACAGCCGGGTGGGGAAATTTACGAACTTGCACGCGCAATGTACGGTGAAACAGTAGGAGATGGTGTTATTGCACAGCTCTCTACTGCAGGAAGCGTATTTGAGCGATTAGATCGACCTGATTTTCCCAATACTATTCTCGGAGTACTATATCAGCCGTACTCCAATGGATGGGGGTGTCAGTACAATTCAGTTTGTGATGACCGTGTCGAGGACATGGACTCAGAAATGGGTCAACGCATTCTCGATTTAGCCACCATGGCTTGGACCCAATACCATAACGGTACATTTGTGAGTCCAGCTGGAGATTCACACTCGTTCTGCACGCCTTCGGCGTGCAGGAAGCACTGGGCATACTTCGGTAAGCTCAAGTTACTCGCTACCATTGGAGGACATCAGTGGTATGGGTAGAGAATGTAAGGCCGTAGTCGTTTATGACTACGGCCTTTTTGTTTGTGTACAAAATTTTTAAGTCATATTGAAGTGAAGGTGCTATACTAATTTCATAACAGTGTTGGAGGTAGTGTATAACTACGCTCTTTGTTTTGGTTCATGAGAATTAAAGATTCACAATTAAAACGGTTTGTGATTGATTCGGGACTCGTTCCCCGAAAAGATATTGATGCTGCGGAAAAAGTAGCACAAGAAGAAAAGAGAACACTTTCTGAAGCGCTCGTTTCAAGTGGCGCACTTTCTGAAGATGATTTACGTCGTGTTGAATCGTACGTACTCGGGGTGCCATTTGTGTCACTTAAAGATGTGAAGATTCCATTTGATATTCTCTCACTCATTCCAGAACCAGTAGCTCGAAACCACAATATTGTGGCGTTTAGTAAAAAGGGAGATGAAGCACTTGAGGTTGCCATGCTCGACACAGCAGACCTCCCGGCAATTGACTTTGTGAAGAAAAAGGTAGGACTTAAGATTCTTCCACGTCTCACTGACACTGAGTCGATGAAAAACGCACTCATACAGTACCAGAAGACCCTTAAAGATGAATTTGGCGATTTGATTGCGAAGGAGTCATCAGCACTCAAGATGATTGCAGAAGATGAGGGAGAAAATGTTTCTGAAGAAGATCTTAAGAAAATGGCAGAAGACCTTCCGGTTGTGCGTATTGTTGACACGCTCCTGCGTCACGCCATTATTCAAGGCGCGTCAGATATTCATATTGAACCAATGGAAGACCAGCTTTTGGTGCGATATCGAATCGACGGCATTCTTCACGACGCCATGTCACTTCCTAAACACGCTGCAGCAACCATTTCGGCGCGTATTAAGGTACTTTCAAACCTCAAACTTGATGAAAAAAGACTTCCCCAAGATGGGCGATTTAAAATGGAGATGGACGGGCAAAAAGTATCATTTCGTGTTTCCGTACTCCCTACCTTTTTTGGAGAAAAAATCGTCATGCGTCTTCTTCGCGAGAGTCGGTCAGGCTTTACACTTGAAGGACTTGGCTTTCATGGACAAGCACTTGAGAGAGTACATGATGCAACAAAGCAAACAACAGGAATTATACTGGTGACCGGACCAACAGGTTCTGGTAAAACGACTACACTTTATACGGTACTCGATATCCTCAATAGTCCTGAAGTAAACATTTCAACCATTGAAGATCCTGTTGAGTACCAAATGCCTCGGGTAAACCAAACTCAAGTAAAGCCAGATATTGGATTTACCTTTGCCAACGGCCTTAGGTCTCTCATGCGACAAGACCCAGATGTGATTATGGTTGGTGAGATTCGTGACCAAGAGACCGCAAGCCTTGCAATTAATGCAGCACTTACTGGACACCTCGTCCTGGCGACAGTGCACACCAACTCCGCGTCTGCGACGGTTGCTCGTCTTCTTGATATGGGTGTTGAAACGTTTTTGTTGGTATCGACACTTCGTGTTGCAGTCGGACAGCGGTTGGTGCGAAGACTGCATGACGATGATAGTTTCAAGGAATCACACACCCTCACCGCAAATGAACGTGCTGAGCTCGAAAAACATGCTGACCTCGATAGAATTCTCAACGTCTACAAAAACGAAGTACGAAAAAATGCCACATGGAATACTGTCCAATTTATGAGACCAAAAGATGGCAAAGAAGAGGAAGCGTACAAAGGACGAATCGGTATCCATGAAGTGTTGAGTGTTTCACCGACAGTCAAGGAACTGGTGCTATCCGATGGAACTGCTGACCAGATTGAGGCGCGTGCTAAGGAAGAGGGAATGCTTACGATGCTTGAGGATGGAATCTTTAAAGCAATGCTTGGTCAAACAAGTATTGAAGAAGTATTACGAGTAATTTCAGAATAATATGGCGGAGTTTGTTTACACTGGCAAAACAAAAGAGGGGGAGAAAATAAAGAAGCACGTGACCGCTCCCGATAAATATGCTGTGTACGGCATCGCGCGGGAGAACGGACATATTGTCACGTCTGTCTCAGCTGCAAAGAAAGTTTCAATCGATTCACTCCTTAACATGGAGAAAATCAACTATTTCCTTAGTCGGGTAAAAGGTGATGAGCTTGTGATGGTGACACGAAACCTCTCTGCTATGCTTAAAGCTGGGCTTCCGCTTTCTCGTGCACTTTCGGTGATTGAACGACAGTCTAAGAATCCTCGTCTTACCGGCATCATGAGAGAGGTGCGCGAAGACATCAATAAAGGTGACCCTTTTAATACGACCCTTAAAAAATTCCCAAAAACTTTTTCTAAACTCTATGTAGCAATGGTGCGTGCTGGTGAAGAGAGTGGAAAGCTCCAAGACACTCTTCAGACGATTGCGCTTCAGCTTGAACGCTCTTCAAATCTCAAAAAGAAGATTAAAGGCGCAATGATTTATCCCGCGATTGTTATTTCAGTAATGATTATCATTGGAGTTTTGATGATGATTTATGTGGTTCCGACACTTATCGCGACGTTCAAGAAATTGGAAATTGACCTACCTTTGTCCACTAAGGTCATTATTTGGGTAAGTGAATTTCTTTCGACAAATGGACTCGTTGCGCTTCTTGGGGCCATAACATTTGTTGTACTTGTGGTTATGGGACTTCGAACCACTGTGGGGAACAGGGGGCTTGCATTTACTGTGCTACATTTGCCAGTTATTGGGAAAATAGTAAAGGAAGTGAACGCAGCGTATACGTCACGGACACTCTCCTCACTACTTGGTTCTGGAGTAGATGTTATTAGTTCCATAAAGATTACTGAGGAAGTACTCCAAAATCCTTTTTATAAAGAAGTATTAGCAGAAGCAGCTACAAAAGTAGAAAAAGGAGATCCGCTCTCAGGCACGTTTATTGCACATGAAAACATTTATCCAGTCCTCGTAGGAGAAATGATTTTGGTTGGCGAAGAAACTGGTCAAATTTCAAACATGCTCGCTCAGCTTGCTGAATTTTATGAAAACGAAGTTGAACAAAAGACAAAAGACCTTTCTACAATTATCGAACCAATTCTCATGGTCGTTATTGGTGCCGGTGTAGGGTTCTTTGCGATGGCAATGATTGCCCCTATCTACTCAATCTCAGATAGTATTGAATAATGGACACTCAAAACACAACACGGGGTTTCACATTTGTTGAAATTGTTATTGTGATTGCAGTACTTTTTATTTTGGCAGCTATATCTGTTGTGTCGTTTAGGAACCTATTACTATCAGCATCGTATCGTGTTGCGGTGCAGGAAGTGTATACGCAACTCACTGATGCTCGAAACGATACGCTCGCATCGGAAAACGATACAGTCTATGGTGTTCACTTTGAACGAGGGAGCACGACCTACTTTATTGGAGATACGTTTGTAGAAGGTACAGCATCTAATGTGGTCTATGAGTTCGAAGGAGGAACATATGCAACAAGTTCGTTTATTACAAATGATGTGAATGTAATCTTCAAAAGACTTTCAGGACTCCCTACTGCAACTGGTACAATACTTATAATCAAAAGTGATGGGTCTGCAACAAGTACTATTGAGGTTCATGATTCTGGTTTAATTGAAAACTAACTATGCAATTAAACATACAAAAACATCAGAGAGGAGTAAGTGCCGTTGAATTGCTTGTTGGCATAAGTATTCTTGCCATTATGTTTATTGCAGTTTCATTTACCATCACACAGTTTTTGAGTTCATCTCGCGATATTGCAGATAAAACACAGGCACTCTATCTTGCAGAAGAAGGACTTGAGATGATGCGGTTTATTCGCGATAAGCAATGGAACTATCTCTCAGACCTCGATGATGGAAATAAATATTACCTTGCTATCTCAGGCTCTGATGTTGGCACCACCACCACGAAAGAAACAATTGGTATCTTCACCCGAAGCATTCGCGTAACGGGAGTTGATCGAAACGGGAGCGACGACATTGTCCAAAGTGGCACCGATGACCCGGACTCAAAATATGTAACGGCGATAGTAACATGGGGTAATCCGACATCAACTGTTTCGCTCACCACCATGCTTGCTGATATTCAAAATCCATGAGATATACATCAAAAAACAACATACAAGGTTTTTCACTCATAGAGATGTTGGTGTACATTGCCATACTGATACTGGCAGTTGTTGCGATGGTGGTTTCGTTTCTTTCGTTTAACGCTTCACTCGTACGAAATCAGGCGTATCGAGAACTCACCCATGTAGCCAACCTTACCCTTGATAGGATGGTGCGTGACATTCGAGCAGCAGCATCCGCCGACACCACTGTCTCGAATCAAATCACACTTTCGACGGAAGGAGGCGCTACCACTACGGTGTACGCGCTTTCTAATGACACAGTCAACCTCACTGTTAACGGAAAGAATCTGGGAACACTCACTGAAGATGATGTGAAGGTAGAAGATTTAACGTTCAGTAAATTTGAAAACATAGGCACTGAGCTCGAAACAACACTTGTGAGAGTACAAATGACACTTTCAATGGCATCGACTACAAAGTGGGCAACCACAACAAGTATCTATTACACAAGTGCAGTTATGAGAGGGGATTATGAATAATAACTTTAAAAAACCGCACACAAGAGAAAAAGGCGCAGCGCTCCTAATCTTCGTGTTGCTGTTTTTAGTCGCAAGTACACTTCTTGTGTACGGCATATCAAACGGAGCGTACCGCGATATCTTGCAGTTTCGGACACTTTCAATCTCGAAACAAGTCTTTTTTGTAGGTGAGGCCGCTATTGAAGATGCTATATATCGACACCGAAGCAATCTCAATTATTCGTCCTCAGAGAGTTTTACTATTGCAACAACATCAGTGAACGTGTCGCGTTCAGTTGTCGGCGATACATTTCAGTTTGATATAGATGCGGATGGGTATGACATAACTCGGAAAGGATATCTGGAGTTTACAATTGGAGATGGAGCATCGTTCGGGTATGGACTACAGTCAGACACGGGTGGAATTCTTATGGAAAATTCATCCGAGGTACTTGGAAACATTTACGCTAATGGAAGCGTGGTTGGTGTTGGCGGAGGCAAAAATGGTAGTAAGGTTTCAGGAACTGTTATATCTGCTGGTGCGTCGGGGTATGTAGAGGGAGTGTATAGTACTTCCAGTATTTACGCGCATGACATGGTAGATGTGTGGGTAGAAGAAGATGCATACTGCGATTCAATCGATGATTCAACCGTGTCGGGCTTTCTTTTTTGCAATAGTGTGACCGCAACGTCACCAAATCCAGCTGATGGACCGGGACCTTCTGACCAGCCGGTAACAGTCCTTCCTCTTAGTGACGATGATATCGAAGGACAAAAAGCAGAAGCTTCAGCAGGTGAGATTATCACTGCTGCCAGTCCACGCTGTTCTAGTGGGACATTTATTATTGATGGTAGTACTACAACGGGTCCAGCAAAGATTGAGTGTGACGTTGAGGTGCGGACATCAGGGACTACCTGGACACTTACTGGACAAATATGGATTGAAGGGGATTTAACGATTGGTGTAGGAGAACCTGAAATTGCTATTGACTCGTCACTTGATGGAAAGGCAGTTGTTATAGTTGCAGACAATGAGTCAGACAGAGTCACGAGCAGTAAGATTGATATGAGTAATAAGGCAACATTTACAGGATATGGCACTGATTCGTATATTATTCTAATTTCACAAAACAATGATGAAGAAGGGGCCGGAGCTGGTGCTGGTGGGGAGATAGCAATCGATAGCGGGCAAAGTTCGGTAGGTGAGGTGCTTTTGTACGCACCTCATGGTGAGATTGTTATTGGTCAAAGTGGGACTTTCGTTGGCGTAGCTGCTGAGCTTATCAGGCTTAAAAACAGTGCAAAAGTTGTGTATGAATCAGGAGCAATCTCGCTTGAATTTCCCTGTGGTGGCACCTGTGCAGGCGGGTATATCGTAAATACGTGGGAGGAAGTCCAATAGAAGACATATCGCGTAGCAATTGTGGGCATGGTAAAATATACGCATCATGAAACAAGGTATGCACCCGCTTATAATGGGGAATTGGAAAATGAATCCACAAACTCCTTCACTTGCTCAAAAACTTACCAAGCAACTCAAACGTGAACTTACAAAAACTACTGATGTAGATGTGGTACTAGTGCCACCTTCTATTTATATTGATTTAGTAAGTAAGGTTAGAAATGGGAGCAAAGCGTTTCTTTTAGGTTTGCAAAATGTACATGACCAAAAACTCGGTCCGTTTACTGGAGAAATTGCGCTCACAATGGGGAAAGATTTTGATGTGTCGTACATAATCGTAGGCCATTCAGAGCGACGAGCGATGGGAGAAAAAAATGAAGACATAAATAAGAAAGTTATTGCAACCCTTAAAGAAGGTTTGACTCCAGTATTGTGTATTGGAGAGTCTAAGCGTGACAGTTCAGCAAAGTATTTATCATTTGTAGAAGAGCAAATTAGAGAATGTCTTGCGAAAGTACCAAAGTCAAAGATAGGTAATGTGGTAATTGCCTACGAACCAATTTGGGCGATTAGTTCAGGTGACGGCAAAGGTGAGACCGCGACACCGGCAGACGCCTACGAAATGAAACTTTTTATTGAAAAGGTACTTACTGATTTGTATGGACGAAGTTATGCTCGCAAAGTCCGAATCATATACGGTGGTTCAGTAAACGAAAAAAATGCAACTGAAATGTTTGAAGAAGGAGAAGTGGATGGATTTCTTGTTGGTGGAGCAAGCCTCAAAGCAGATAGATTTAGTAGTATCGTACAACAAGTACAAAAGTCATTAACATGAGCACAGAAGCATTACGCCCTATAACAGCACTGACTGACATTTATGGTCTGAGGGTGTTTGTGCGTACGGGAATGGATGTTCCAGTTGAAGCGGGGAAGGTCCCAGAGCACTACCGGATTGAGCGTGCGCTTCCGACACTCAAGTATTTGATTGAGAGAGGTGCACGAGTTGTTGTCATCAATCATATTGGGCGAAGTGTTGAGGCAAGTAACCGACCGCTGGTAAAAGCGCTTGAAGAACATATCCCGATTTCTTTCATTGACGACGTTGTTGGTGAACGTGCATTTAATGCAATAGTGCACATGAAAGAAGGAACAGCGCTTATGTTAGAAAATGTTCGCTCATGTGAAGGGGAAAAGGAGAATGATTTAGAATTTGCAAAAAAACTTGCTGAGAACGGAGACTTCTACGTAAATGACGCCTTTTCAGTTTCTCACAGAGAACACGCGTCAATTGTTACACTCCCAACCCTCCTCCCCTCATTTGCTGGAATTACATTTCTTGAAGAGTATGAAGCACTTACAAAAGCGTTTACTCCCGACGATCCATCGCTCTTTATTCTTGGTGGCGCAAAGTTTGATACAAAAATACCACTGGTTGAGAAATACGTAGATATTTATACCCGCACGTTTATTGGTGGGGCACTCGCGAATGATTTTATTAAAGCAAAAGGATACGAGGTAGGTAAGTCACTTCTTTCTTCAGCTGACCTTTCGACAAGCCTATTACTCGAAAGAGACAATCTCTTAATACCAATGGATGTTATTGCATCGGTAGACAGTGTTTGGAGAGAAACAAAAGCAGACATGGTTATGGCGCATGAACAAATTCTTGATGTTGGTCCACAATCAATTTCGATGCTCGAACCACTTATAAAAAGTGCGAAGACTATTCTATGGAATGGACCGCTCGGCAATTATGAAGAAGGGTATGGTGAAGCAACAGAAAGATGTGCTCGTTTGGTGGCAGAAAGTGACGGGTACTCGATAGTTGGTGGAGGAGATACGGTGGCAGCAATTGAGTCCCTCAAGCTTGAAGATTCTTTTGATTTTATTTCAACTGCTGGTGGCGCGATGCTTGAGTTTTTGGAAAAGAAAACTCTCCCAGGTATAGAGGCGCTTTGCAAAATATAATATAAAAAAAGCGATGTCTATGACATCGCTTTTTTTATATGTTCAGCAAGCTCTGACGCTTCGCCTTCTTCGTATGATGTATGTTGTGGAGGTTTGTACACCCCATCGTCTTTGTGACGTGGAATCACATGGAGATGTGCGTGGCACACCTCTTGCCCAGCATCATCTCCGTTATTCATTACTAAGTTCACGCCTGTTGCACCTACTGTTTCTTTGAGCACGAGCGCAATTTTTTTCGCTATTTTCATCATGTGGCCTGCGACCTCTTCGTCTGCATCAAAAATATTTACAAAGACTTTTTTTGGGATGATAAGCGTGTGACCTTTACTGTTTGGGTGTATGTCTAAAAAGGCGAGCACATATTCATCTTCATAAATGATGTCAGCCGGAATTTCACGAGCGATAATTTTTTCAAAAATAGTCATGATGGAATTGTAACAAAAAATGCTGGGTTCTAAAAAAGGCTGGAATCAAAAGATTCCAGCCTCGTAAACATTCAACTCACAGAATGTTTCCCATCATCAATCTCAGACCGATTATCTTCTACGGCTTGAGGTGCGTATTCTGCATTAGTGTTTTCTACCACCTTTGCAGCTCCCTGCGATTGAATAGGTTCAATCTTCGCTGGAACCGCTTCACTAAATGCCTTCTGTCGCTCAAGAGTTTTTAGTTTCGCAGCTCTCGACGCCATGAACGCTCGAACAATCTGATCAATTGCAAACAGTCCAATTGAAAGGGCGATAAGCTGGAGCTTCGCATCTTGAGAGGATATCAGTATGAGTGACACCATGAGGTACCCAGTAAGGAAGCCAATGGCCATGAGGTGTGGTCCTCGGGCCATGTATCCGACTAAAGCAGCGAGTAATCCGACCTTAATCTCCAAACCAAAGTCTGAAAAGATGTTTGATGTAATCGCTAGGTCAGGTGTTCCAAACCCGAGTCCGAGGGTAGCCAATAGCACGATTGCTGATGGGCGAACCCACACATCATTTCTTGCGTAGAAACCAGAGCAAAAGCTTAGTAAAACCATAAGCCCAATTATGAACCACGTCTTGAATAGAAGACTTTGACTTGCACTCAAGGTTCCGTCTTCAGTAATGCCAAGCGGCAGGAATGATTGAATCTCGACTACGGAAGTGGTATTTCCGAAGAGAAAGAGAACAAAACCTGCAACGCCCAGGCAAACAATAATAGTGATATTTCTAATCATTGTGCACCTCCCGATGCGTAGTGATGTTGTTGATTGGTTGTAAAAGTGCTCTACAAAGAGCGTGACTGGTACAACACTACAATGACTTTAACTTCGTGTCAATCTTTTATCAGCTTTTCTTCATGCGTGATAAAATAAGAAAATATGTCGCATGCTACAGAGAGAAAATACTACGAACCAATCACTGATGAGGTACGGCAAGTACTTTGCGACCATCCTGAACTCGTTCAACAACTTCTTTTTAATAGAGGAATACATACAAAAGAAGAGGCAGAACGTTTTTTGAGCCCTGATTTTGATACAGGATTACATGACCCATTTCTTCTTACTGATATGGAAAAGTCAGCAAACCGAATACTTGAAGCAATTAAAAACGATGAGCATGTCGTTATCTACTCTGACTATGACTGCGATGGAATCCCCGGTGGTGTGTTACTTCACGATTTTTTCACTGATATTGGATTTACCAATTTTGAAAATTACATACCACATCGGCACGTAGAAGGATATGGATTCAATAAAGACACCATCGAAAAATTTATAAAGAATAACACTAAGCTCATTGTCACCGTGGATTGCGGCATAACCGACCATGAGGCAGTGGATAAAGCATCGGGGGAAGGTATTGATGTCATTGTTACCGACCATCATGAGGTCGGAGAGCGAGGTGTACCCAATGCGTATGCAGTGGTGAACCCCAAGCGAGACGATGCATATCCATTTAAAGGCCTGTGCGGTACTGGTGTAGCATACAAGCTCGTGGAAGCTGTCCTTAAACTAGGAAGAGAGCGAGGAGTAATTGATTTACCCGAAGGAAAGGAAAAATGGCTCCTTGATCTTGTTGGTATTGCAACGATTGCAGACATGGTTCCACTTGTAGATGAAAACAGAGTATTTGCACATTACGGACTCTACGTACTTCGTAAGTCACAAAGACCAGGTATTGGGCACCTTCTAAGAAAAGCCGGAGGCAATCAACGCTTTCTCACTGAGGACGACATTGGATTTACGATAGCGCCTCGTATCAATGCTGCGTCACGGATGGATGACCCAGAAGATGCGTTTCATATGCTTCGCACACGTGATGAACTTGAAGCAGGAACGTATGTGGCGCATCTTGAGAAGTTGAATAATGAACGAAAGGGGGTTGTGGCGAGCATGACAAAGGAAGCAAACAAGAAAATGAAGTCCCATACGGAATTGCCAGATGTGGTTGTGATTGGAAACCCAGAGTGGCGACCATCACTAGCAGGACTCGTCGCGAATGCGCTTGCTGAAAAATACCAGAGACCTGCGTTTGTGTGGGGGAGAGATGGAAAAGAAATCTTAAAGGGCTCATGTCGAAGTGACGGTGTTGTGAGTGTTGTAAAACTCATGGAAGAAGCAAGAGAGGCCTTCTTAGAATTTGGAGGACACCATGCTTCCGGAGGATTTTCGGTTGATGCTGAGCATATTCATACCCTGCAAGATACGCTTAGTGTTGCATACAAAGCGCATAAAGACGAAATGAAGGAAAACGATAACCCGCTCCGCGTTGACGTCACGGTTCAACTTGATGAAATAAACGATGCGTTCACCATGCTCGTTGAAAAGCTCGGACCGTACGGAATCGAGAACCCAAAGCCAATTTTTGAAATTAAAAACGTGACACCGTTTGATGTACAGGTATTTGGCAAAACAAAGAATCACACTAAACTCAAAATGCGAACACCGGCAGGATTTATTGATGCGATTGCATTTTTTAAACTTCCCGAAGATTTCACCGTGCTTCCTGAAAAGAAAAAAGAGCATACCCTTATTGCACATATAGAACGTTCATTTTTTATGGGGAGGAGAGAGACGCGACTACGTATAATTGATGTCATATAAAAACATGCGCCATAGGCGCATGTTTAACTAGACTTCAGTATTGAGACTACACATGAGAGCCTCCGCTCCTTCATGTATTTGACGCATGTCTTCTGAAGCCGATTTTGAATATACCTCAATGATTTCACCGTTGCTCGGTTCATTTTCAAGAATGATGCGTAGTATCGATTGTTTTAGCTGTGGGATATAAATTGAGTCAAATACTTCAAGTAGATATTGGTTTGTAATATCATCCTTTGAAATTCTTCTCAATACTTCCAGCTCATGGCGAGAAAGTACAAAGTACATCAAGTCATCGGGCGCTCGTTCAAAAATACGCAAAAAATCACTTTCATTTTCTACAAACTTCGTTGCTGTGATAAGTGACATCCGAAGAAGCATCTCATCGTTTGTGTGGTCATACACATCAATACATTCATCAACAGATGACGTAAAAGCAAGGATTGTAGAGAGCACAGTGTCCTCTAGCGTAGAAATTGGTGGCAATGAATAGTACAGCATCCAACGATCAATATTTGTTCGTGCATTTTTAAGAGCAAACATAATTTCCTCAACTTTTTCCATCATTACTTCCCCTTATTGTTATAAAACAGTCCACTATCGAGTATGCTCCTCTTTTATATTTTAGGCAAGATTAGGCCTGAGGAATGGTATACTCTCATTCATGAGTCAAATATTGATATTTACAGACGGTGCAGCTAAAGGAAACCCTGGTCCTGGAGGCTACGGTGCTGTTGTTGTTGAAAATGGAAAGGTGATGGAGATTGGTGAAGGGAAGAGTGAGACAACTAACAATGAGATGGAGCTTAAAGCAGTTGTTGAAGCGCTTAAGGTGCTCAGCGTGCAAGGCAGTAAGGTGGCAATCTACACAGACTCCAAGTATGTGGTGGAAGGGGCACAAGGTTGGGTATTTGGGTGGATGAAAAACGGATGGAAGACTAAAGCCAAGACCGATGTGCTTCACAAAGGGCTTTGGCAGGAACTTGTCGACCTGCAGAAGAATTTTGATATAGAGTGGCACAAAGTGCCAGGGCATGCTGGACTCATTGGGAACGAACGAGCAGATAGTATCGCGTCAGATTTTGGAGATAGAAAAAACGTAGAACTCTATCATGGAGAGCTCTCAGAGTATGGAATCGATATTGAAAATGTTTCGTATGATGAAGAGGAAGCAAAGCGTAGAAGTGAAGCTCGAGCGCGTCAAAGTGCAAAAGCCTATTCATATGTGAGTATGGTAGACGGAGAGATTCAAACACACCAAACATGGGCAGAGTGCCACGCTCGAGTTGATGGGAAAAAAGCTCGGTTTAAAAAAGCACTTACGGAAGAAGAGGAGAGAGAGATAATTGAATCATATAAAAAAGAAGCCGGAACATAAGATTTGTTCCGGCTATGAAAGAAGGTTGGAGAAGAGATTTTGCATTTTTTTACCGCTCCGTAAGATTACTTTTTGAGTATCAGGATGTCCGTAGTTGGTGATAACTAATTTTTCGTTAACCACTCGGAAGTTATCAGGATTAGAAAACCGACGTTTATCCTCTCCTGCATACCGCTTTGTTTTCTTCATGATGGTCCAAAATTCCTCCTCACCCCAGTGAATGGAGTCACCGGGGGCCTCTTGGATATTTAGGAACCCAAAGAAAAGCGAACGATAGGTCTTGGCGCAAAATGGGTCTTTGTGTTCTTTCCAAAATGCACGTTCATTCCTGTTGGAAATAATTCCATACGTGACAAAATAACGTACCCCATCCTCTTTTGCGTTAAAGCCGGAAAGTCTTCGGTACTCTCGCCACTGTTCTCTCCATGAACTTTTGGAACGAATAGAAAAGTAGTCAACCACCACTTTTAGCAATCGTATGCGAGCGAACTTAAATGCAAGCCCGAACGCTACGATTGTAAGTCTCGTAGGAGTCAGATGGACTTCCATAACATTCACCTCGTATGTGAAAGAACTGTATCTAATGTATAGAACGTGAGTGAAAAAGCAAGCTTGCATTACGCGCCAGACTTTTGTACCGTAGTGGGGGCTACACAGTAAATCAATGTTTGGAGGAACACATGTTAGAAAACAGTACGGGTGAGTGTTTGAAAGTTATTGCACCATGGGGAGAGACGCTAGAGGTTCCAGTGCTCTCGGAAAAAGAAATGAAAGAAGCGCTTGATATGTTCATATCTTGCGCTCCTCCATATTCCCATGCAACGAATAACTTCAAACTCATGTTCTATTATCTCTTTATGGAACAGGTCAAACTTAAAAAAGAACTTCAAGAGATGCGAGAATCTCAAGGAGTAACAAAAGAGTTTGACACTAGGTCACCCATGAAGTTCGGTTCCAACCTTGCAGGTTATTAAACCACAGCTGTATAAATGCTACGCTATTCACATGCGTAGCATTTTTTTCTATACGATAGGGGTTGGGTTTGTGAGCGGAGTATTGCTCCGTTCACTTTTTGATTTTGGGTTTCCTGAAATTACGCTCATACTTCTTGTTGCAGTCTCGTGCGTGGCGCTCTTTCGGTGTAGAGATTTCAGTTATTCCTCACCGCTCTTTGTTGCATCACTATTTCTCATCTTTGTTTCACTCGGCATGTTTCGCATGGATGTTGCGGACGAGCAGGTTTCAGTGATGAAACAGTATGTTGGAGAAGAGGTTTCGTTTGAAGGTGTTGTACGGCGCGAGCCAGAGGCTCGCGCCACAGGAGTACACCTCCATCTATCACCAATGGTAGATGGAAAAGTGCTCGATGAACGTGTGCTTGTTACGGTGGATTTGTTTGCATATAAAAACAATTTTCAATATGGAGATGTCGTTACGGTGCAAGGTGAGTTACTGCTCCCTGAGAAGTTTCAAACAGACACAGGAAGAGAGTTTGACTATGTGGGGTATTTACGAGCGCAGAAAGTCGAAACGATTATGTATGACGGTGATGTATCGTTCGTGACAGCGGGGGAGTCTTCGTTTATGCGAACATTATTTGTATGGAAGAAAAAGTTTATGGATTCACTCGAGCTTATTCTCCCGTCGCCACACTCAGGTCTTGGAGAAGGAATACTTCTTGGCGTAAAACGTGCGCTTGGTGAGGACCTCGAAGAGGCATTTCGAAAGACAGGCATCATTCATATCGTGGTGCTCTCGGGGTACAACATTCTGATTGTGGTATCTGCAATGATGTACATACTCGCGTACTTCTGCCGGCCAAAAACCAGAATGGTTTTTGGCCTAGCGTGGATTGTTTCATTCGCGCTTCTTGTAGGGCTTTCAGCTACAGTGCTCCGAGCGTCACTCATGGCCGCGCTCCTCCTCGTCGCGCAGGCTACTGGAAGAAACTACGCGGTGCTTCGCGCTCTTATGCTTGCGGGTGTGATGATGCTCCTTCTTAATCCATATCTTCTTGTCTACGACATCGGTTTTCAGCTTTCGTTTATGGCAACACTCGGTCTCATTCTCTTCTCAGAGTACATTGAGAAACGACTTACCTTCATGCCAGACATCATAGGACTTCGGGGAATCGCAACTGCAACCATTGCGACTCAAATAGTCGTACTCCCTCTTCTCCTCTATCACACTGGCATGCTTTCAATCGTTTCGCTTGTGGTGAATATTTTAGTTTTGCCGATGGTTCCGGTCGCGATGCTTCTCACGTTTCTCACTGGGATACTTGCAATGGTTTCACAAACACTTGGAAGCTTAGTGGGGTTTCTCGCGTATGGCTCTCTCAACTACATTATTAAAATTGCAGAATTTTTTGGAAACCTTCCACTTTCTGCTAAGACAATTGACGCATTTCCATTTTGGATAGTTGTCGTTGCGTACGCACTCATTGCGGTATGGTACATCATAAAAGTAAAGGACGACAATTATGAGGTAGAGGGTGTTGAGGTCCAAAACGACTACGATGGGTGGACGATTGAAGAAGAAAAATCTCCGGAAACGCGAAGCGCTTCCGGAGACAGTTCTCTTCCATTTCGGTAAATTGACAATATTAAATAATCATTATATAATTACAATGTTAAGTTTTTTAAACCTAGGAGGTAGTTATGTTACTTGTAGACTTAGAGACAGTTCTTGAGACTGCTTACAATATTGGCCGATCTCAAGGTGAGCTTACCTACAGACTGATGTTGGCTTGTGTTGAGCAACGTGCGGAAAGTGAAGAGGAGAAACAGAGAATGCTCGCGTTGTTACATGACTTTATTAAAATCGTGACAACGTAAGTCATTGCTGTTTCTTAAAAAGGAGGTGCTCACGCACCTCCTTTTTTTTGTTGCTATATACTTTGCAGTTACGTTATATTACTGCACTCGTCCCTCAACAACACTCCAGTTGAGGTTTGCGAAAAATGCATCGATGTATTTCCCTTTCTCGCTCGGAAGGTAGTCAACCATAAACGCGTGTTCCCATACGTCGAGCGCAAGCACTACAGTAAGGCCCGCAAGCTGTCCGAGTTCGTGGTCTGCAACAAACGTTGTGTGAAGCTGGTCGCCATCTTGGTACACGACAACCCATCCAATGCCACGACTTCCCGCAACTTCACGGATGTGCCCTTCGAGTCCTTGCTCACCGTATTTCTGTGAGAGCTCCGCAAGCTTACTTCCAGCGTCCATTTCTTTTGGTCCACCTTCAAATTGCGTGAAGTAGTACTCGTGCATACGCATGCCATCAAACTCAAACGCAAATCGTCTTCGAAGTTCCGCGACGATGTATGGGTCGAGCTCAAGACTGCCGTCTCGTACTGCACTGAGCTTTTCAGCAATAAGATTTACATGCTTTACGTACCCTGCGTAGAGACCAAGGTGTGCTTCTACTTGGTCTTTTGAAAGACCTTCAAGGTCAGGGAGATCAAATGTTTTTTCTGTATATGCCATAAAATAATATATTAGGTGTAAGTGTTGAACAGTATAACACTTCAGAAAAACTGATGAAGCATAGGGTAAAATTACAGGCATGCAGGATGTGAAAACAGCAACTATCACCTCACTCATTACACTGTTTGTGCTTGGTGTGATGAGTATTTTTATTGCGCCGAATGCTCAGTCAGATGAGGGACTTCTTAAAGTGGTTTTTCTCGATGTGGGGCAGGGTGACGCAACACTTATTGAATCACCAACCGGAACGCAGGTACTTGTAGATGGTGGGAAGGACGGCATGGTGCTTGGCGCGCTCCAGAAAGAACTTGGCTACTTTGATAGAGACTTGGACATGGTGGTGGCAACACACCCCGATGCAGACCACATCGGTGGGCTTATCGATGTGTTGGAGTACTTTGAGGTAGATACTATTCTCATAACAGAGAATGATAACGACAGTCCGGTACGCGATTCATTCCTCGAGGCGGTTGAAGCTGAAGGAGCGCAGGTACGGTACGCGCGAAGCGGACAAGCATATGCGCTTGGTGGGAGTACGACCCTCAGCATTCTTTTCCCAGACATAGACCCAACCTCACTTGAGAGCAACCTCTCATCTATCATTGCGCAGCTAAAGTATGGAGAAATTGAATACATGCTCACGGGTGATTCGCCTAAAAGTATTGAGGAGTACTTGGTAGAGAAGGGAACAGAACTTGAGAGCGAAGTACTCAAAGTAGGGCATCATGGCTCTAAAACTTCAACGGCCGAAACATTTGTTTCGGCCGTTCGTCCACTCTATGGCATCATCTCCGCAGGCAAGGACAATAGTTATGGTCATCCACATAAGGAAGTTACCGACCTCCTTGAGAACCAAGGCGTTACACAAAAAAATACTGCCGACGAGGGCAGTATTTCAAGTTTCTCTGATGGAGAAAGTGTGTGGTTTAAGTGAGACACAGAGCGCAAGCGACAATGTCGATACTTACTCAGAAGCATGGAGGAATTTTCGACCACACAGGAAGAAAATGACCCAAGCTATTGCATAAGTGAGATAATGAACAGCAGTGACTACAAGTTGAATTACAAAGCAAGACAAGGTGAATCATCGTTAGATGAGAGAAGGTCCTCTGGAGGAGAGAGTGTCTTGGGGCACAAGGAGACAAAAACCCTGTGCCTATGGCACAGGGTTTTTGTTTTATTTCACAAGATTAGATCAAATTGGCTTCTTTGAGGGTTTTGTAAGCCCCATTCTTTGCAATCGTGCGGAGTGCCTTTGCAGAAACAGTTACCACCACAGTCTTATCAATCTCTGGAACGTAGATTCGCTTCTTTTGGAGGTTTGGCTGACGTCGAACTTTTCCGCACGGGTTAAACTGCGTCGCACGGGTGCGGTTTGAGTATCGTCCCCCAACTTGTGAGGTCTTGCCAGTAATGTCGCATTTCTTTGCCATATTGGTTTCTTTAGTGACCGCTATACTAACATGGTAATTTAAAAAAACAAGTGTTTTGTAGCGTTTTGTGAAAAATACTTTATATAGTGTACAATTCCATATATATGTTTGAAATAATCACGATAATTGTCCTTATTCTCTCTATTGTGGCGCACGAGGTGGCGCATGGCTACGCCGCTAACTGGCTTGGTGACCCAACAGCGCGCCTTGCAGGACGACTCTCACCAAACCCGCTTCTTCACATTGATCCAATGGGTTCGGTGATTATTCCAGGCCTCCTCTTCTTTTCAGGCGCGCCGTTTCTTTTTGGGTACGCAAAACCAGTTCCGTACAACCCATACAACCTCCAAAACCAAAAGTGGGGGGAAGCGATTGTTGCTGCGGCTGGTCCGCTTACCAACCTGCTACTGGCGGTAATATTTGCAACCATCATCCGTTTTGCAGTACCACTCGGACTTTCAGCAGGGTTTATTGAAATGGCGTGGTATGTAGTCCTAATCAATGTGCTCCTCGCAATCTTCAATGCTATTCCATTCCCACCGCTCGATGGTTCAAAGATTATCGTACCGTTCTTGCCATTTGGACTTTCATACCGCTATCAATCGTTTGTGAAACGACTTGAAGGGATGGGTATGATGCCGATGTTTCTTCTTCTATTTATACTTATTTTTCTCTTCGGCCCGTTCTTTTTTGCACTTATCCAAAATGTGGCTCAGTTCCTCGTCTTTGGCCTCTAACCCCTTTACAATTTAATTTGTCATGTTAGTCTGATGGCAGTAATGCCTTTGTGTAGCCCTTTGGCCAACATCATACCTCTCACCCGCGTTACTTCCCCGTTCGTAAGGATTTGAGTTGTGAAATTATGGCAACACCATTACTGGTCTCTCCCGACTGGTAATGGTGATTTTTTATGTAGCATACTTGTCCCACAGGGGACGTTCTCACATCTGACGATGATTCACCTTGTCTTGTTTCGCAATTCACCTCCTTCACCCAACTTGCAATATTCCCTCCATATAGTAGAGTACTCCCACCATTATATGGCAACAATTAATCAATTAACAAAGAAAGGCCGAAAGGATAAGTCATCACGTACAAAGACTGGTGCGCTTCGAAGTGGTTTCAATACCATCAAGAACCGAGCCAATGAGTACAACTCACCATTCAAGCGAGGTGTATGTACACGTGTAACGACTAAGACTCCTCGTAAGCCTAACTCTGCGATTCGTAAAATCGCGCGTGTACGTCTTTCAAACGGACAAGAAATCACCGCATACATTCCAGGTATGGGGCACACCCTACAGGAACACTCAGTGGTACTCGTACGAGGAGGACGTGTGAAGGACATCGGTGTGAACTACACTGTTGTGCGCGGTAAGTACGATGCGACCGGAGTAGACAATCGTATGCGAGGTAGGTCTCGATACGGTGCTAAGAAGCCTAAAGCTTCATAAAAGATTACAAATAAATAGTTTATATTCGCTTTAGATTATAGGACGCGGTTCGTACAAAAGTAGGGAACCAACGTATGCGAAGAATAGAAAGCCATTCTCCAAAGAATTGTTTTTCTATCCAACCTATAAGAAAAACATTATGAGACGACCAATAAAGAAACGACCACAAGTAAAGCCTGATGAACGGTATGATTCAGTAAATGTGTCACGACTCATCAACTACATTATGCTTCGAGGTCAAAAAGAAACGGCACGAAAAATCGTGTACGCAGCATTCGATGAAATCAAGAATGCTAAAGAAGGTGGAGGAGACCCTGCTGCAATTTTTGAAACAGCACTCCTCAATGCAGGTCCACAAATGGAAGTACGTTCTCGCCGAGTAGGTGGGGCAAACTACCAAGTGCCGCGTGAAGTACGTCCAGAACGAAGACTCGCTCTTGCGCTTCGTTGGATTATTGCAGCAGCTCGCTCACAAAAAGGCGTGCCAATGCACAAAGCGCTTGCAACAGAACTCATGGCAGCAGCCAAGGAAGAAGGTAGTGCAGTGAAGAAGAAGGAGGATACG
>Ga0181593_10001015_pt1 | contig 25315 bp, 23 predicted proteins | sample 071ome_19_FD_133756 | JGI IMG/M metagenome (GOLD analysis project Ga0181593, IMG submission 133756) | Coastal salt marsh microbial communities from the Groves Creek Marsh, Skidaway Island, Georgia - 071413AT metaG (megahit assembly) | ecosystem: Environmental > Aquatic > Marine > Intertidal...
GTGTGGTGATAAAGCCGTCTTTTGGCCTGGCAGATGGAGAAATCGAACGCATGATCACCGATTCCTATACACAGGCGGCAAGTGACAAGGAGGCTCGCTCCCTGCAGGAGAGTCGGGTAGAAGCCCGGAGGATAATCGAAGCACTGGAGAGCGCCCTTGCTGAAGATGGCAGGGATCTGCTCAGTGAAGAAGAATACAACAGCCTGAAGGCAGGTGTTGCCGGTTTGCAGGCGGTCCTGGAAAGTACAGACACTGATGTCATCCAGAAGACCGCAGAAGCCCTGAACGAGGCCAGTCTTGTGTTTGCCGGCCGACGCATGGATACGCAAATCAAGTCAGCGCTCGCTGGCCATACCCTTGAGGAAATTGACAAGTAATGCCAACAATCCGTTTTTTACCCAATCCAAAACTCTGCCCTGACGGCAGGGACGTTGAAGCCGCCACCGGCGAAACCATCCTGGACGCGGCGTTACGCAATGGCATCAACCTCGAGCATGCTTGTGAGAAATCCTGTGCCTGCACAACCTGTCATGTGGTCGTGCGAGAAGGGCTTGATTCTCTGGCTGAGTCCACTGAAAACGAGGATGACATGCTGGACAAGGCCTGGGGGCTGGAGCCGGAATCCCGGCTGGGATGCCAGGCGAAAGTCACGGATTCGGACCTGGTGGTGGAAATTCCCAGATACACCATCAACATGGTGTCGGAAAACCACTGATGTTTTTACTGAGTCAAATTGGCCGGAGTCTTCACCATGAAATGGACTGACACCCTGGATATCGCCATCGAACTTGTGGACAGTTATCCTGACATTGATCCCAAAACCATCAACTTCGTGGATCTGCACCGAATGGTGTGTGAACTGGATGCCTTTGATGACGACCCCAAACGCAGCGGCGAAAAAATTCTGGAAGCCATTCAGATGGCCTGGATCGATGAGCTGTAAGGCCCTGTAGCGCCTCAAACCTGTCTGAAATTAGCATAGTTTCCAGTACAAATATCCCCTAAAGACGCGTACAATACGCCGTTTTTCAAGGCCCATGGTGGGCTGAACCAAAATCCTGAATATCCAGATAAAACAGCGGAGTTAAATGCATGTCTGTTGAACGCACTTTGTCCATTATCAAGCCCGATGCCGTTGCCAAGAATGTGATCGGTGAGATTGTCAGTCGATTTGAAAAGGGCGGCCTGCGCGTCGTTGCCATGAAGATGGTCCAGCTGGACGAACAGTCTGCTGGTGGTTTTTATGCCGAGCACGAAGGCAAAGGCTTTTTCAAGGACCTGATGGAATTCATGACTTCCGGTCCTGTCATTGTTCAGGTGCTGGAAGGCGAAAATGCCATTGCCCGTAACCGCGAGCTGATGGGCGCTACCAATCCCGCTGAAGCTGCTCCTGGCACTATTCGTGCGGACTTTGCTGTATCCATTGATGCCAACGCTGTTCATGGTTCCGATTCTCCGGCATCTGCCGAACGTGAAATCGGCTACTTCTTCGGCGACGGGGAAATCTGCCCACGCAAATTCTGATGACAGGATATCGGCCATGCCGGATATGAAGACCAACCTGCTTGGTCTGAACAGGCAACAGATGGAGGCTTTTCTTCTTGAACAGGGAGAAAAGCCTTTTCGCGCTATACAGCTGCTGAAATGGATACACCAGTTCGGGGTCACCGACTTCGATGCCATGACCAATATCAGCAAGGACCTGCGCGCTCGCCTGAAGGAATGTGCCGAAGTCAGACCACCCGAAGTCCTTAAACGCTTTGATGCCGCAGACGGTTGCTACAAATGGATTGTTCAGGTGGAAAGTGGCAGCAGCGTGGAAACTGTTTTTATTCCGGAAGACGGGCGGGGAACCCTGTGCATTTCCTCCCAGGCCGGCTGCAGCCTGGATTGTGCATTCTGCGCCACTGGCAAACAGGGTTTCAACAGTGATCTGACCAGTGCCGAAATCATCGGCCAGTTATGGCTGGCCAACCGTGAGCTGGATACGTTCGGCACCAAAACCCCGCGCAGGGTCACCAACGTGGTTATGATGGGCATGGGTGAGCCCCTGCTCAATTTTGACAATGTCATGACAGCCATGAGTCTGATGCTGGAAGACAACTGCTATGGTCTGTCAAAGCGCCGCGTGACCCTGAGCACCTCCGGTGTTGTTCCAGCGCTGGACAGGATGCGCGAATATACCGATGTCTCCCTGGCCATCTCCCTACATGCACCCAACGATGAATTGCGCAGTCAGATCGTGCCGATCAATCGTAAATACCCGATCAAGGAACTGATGCGCAGCGTCAAGGGCTATCTGGCGTCGCTGCCTGACAAGCGCTCCGTGACCGTCGAGTACATTTTGATAGCTGGTGTGAATGATCATCGCCAGCATGCACGGGAGCTGGCTGAGTTGCTCAGGGATGTGCCAAACAAGATCAACCTGATCCCGTTCAACCCGTTTCCTGGATCAGAATACAAGCGTTCGAGTAATGCCGCTATCTCGACTTTCCAGAAGATGCTGCGGGATGCCGGATACACCGTGACTATCCGGACTACGCGTGGGGATGACATCGGTGCTGCCTGCGGACAGCTGGTCGGTGCGGTGGAGGATCATACCCGGCGAAGTGAAAGATACCGGGCTCTCAGGGAACAAATGATCCCGGTTGAGAATCTAAAGATTCAATAAAATTAATACTTTAGGTAAAATTGATAACTTTGCGTCAATCACAGGTTTCTACAGTGGCAAACGACACTTACATGCCCGGCTCTCTCTCCCTGGCAAGCGTAATCATGCTTGTCATGCTGCTGTCTGCCTGTGTAACTGAAACCACCAACAAGGTGTTCAATGTAGAACCTTCTGAAGAGGAAGCCCTGGCGAATTATCTGCAACTGGCTGTGGGCTATCTGGACCAGGGTGATCTGGCCAATGCCAAGCGCCACCTGGGCAATGCGGCGAAAATAGATGCAAACAACAGCGAAATGTTTGCCACATGGGGGCTGATCTATGCGCGGGAAGGGGAATTTGACCTGGCCGATGACAGTTTCCGGCGCTCACTGCGCATCGATGGCAATAATTCCAAGGCCAGGAACAACTTCGCTGCTTTTCTGTTTGCGCGGAATGACCTGGAAGGCGCTTATGAACAGCTCTCGCGCGTTGTCAGGGATACCGAATATCCACAGCGATCACAGGCTTTCGAAAACCTGGGTATAGCCGCCTTGCGCCTGGGGCGACTTGATGACGCCGAACAGGCTTTCACGCGTGCCCTGCAGTTGAATGCCAACCAGCTGCGTTCAGCACTCGAGCTGGCAAGCATCAATCTAAACCGTAGTGATGTGCTGCAGGCGCGAGCTTACTGGCGTAATTACCTGACATTGATCCAGTTCTATAACATCGGACACAACGCACGCAGCCTCCTGCTCGGTGCCCGCCTGGAAGCCGCTTTGCAGAATGAAGAAAATGCGATGCAGTATGGGGAGCTGCTCAGAACCAATTTTCCGGCCAGCCCGGAATACCAGCAATACCGGCAATTGATGGATGACTGATTCAGATCTGGACAATAATGGTGTGGAAACTGCTCCGGCAGAGAGTCGGGCAGACTGGCCCTCGCCAGGGAAAAAGCTCAGGTTGATTCGTGAAGATCTGGGTTTGAGTTACTCACGCGTTGCCGAGGCGCTGCACATGACCGCTCATTACGTCAAAGCCCTCGAAAACGACCAGTTTGAAAAACTGCCAGGCAAGACCTTTATCAAGGGCTATTTCAAATCGTACGCCAAGTTTCTGGGGACTGATGTTGAAGAGGTCATGCAGTGCTATGAACAGTATGTAGCTGCATTGGAAGAATCTGAAACCAGTGAAGCCAATGTTATTCGTGCCAGAAAAGCCTATGACCAGAATATTCGCTGGCTGATTTGTGCAGCGATCATCATTGTTATTGTTATAGCAGTGAGTTGGTGGTTGTCAGGTGATAACGAATCATCCACTGCCAGTTCTGACAAGCCTGACCGTAATCCGGGCATTGCTCAATCAACCGGATCTGGGGTTGCCAAAGCGGTTGCCGGAATTGCTGGCCAGGGGGCTTCCCCTTTGCGTGCGGATCAGCGTGTGATGTCTGAAATGCTAACTGTTCAGACTGTCATGAATGAGAGCAGCGCGGGGACAATTGCAGAAGTGATTGACGACAGTGCTCAGGCACAGGCATCAACCCGGGAAGTGCCGACTCTTATCGATCCTGAAACCGACACTACAGACTCGCAGGATCTTGTGTCCACTCCAATGGCGATTGAAGACGACCAGGACGTGCTTGCCGCTGCGGCTGATTCAGTCGAGTTGGCATCACCTGTCATTCAGTCTGTGGAGGAAATGCGTGATATCGACAATGGCCTTCCTGAATACACAGTAACCCGGTTGGATGACCATCGTCTTGTTGAGTTGGATTTGGCTGGCAGTGATCTGGTCATCCTTCACAGTGAAGGGGACAGCTGGGTGGAAGTGGATGATGGAGACAGCACCCGACTGTTTCATGACATGCTGCGACCCGGTGATGATCTCAACATTCGTGGTACAGCACCTTTCAGCATTCTGCTGGGTGATGCAAACGTGGTGGACATCACTTTCAACTCCCGACCGGTCAGCATTCCCCGTATCAGGCAGAATAATTCCGCTCGCGTCATACTGGAACCGGAAACACGTTAATGCGCAATCAATCTCCAATTACCCGGCGTAAATCACGCCAGATCATGGTGGGCAATGTACCGGTAGGCGGTGATGCACCGATTGCCGTCCAGAGTATGACCAATACGGATACCCGGGATGTGGCAGCCACGGTTGGCCAGATCCAGGCCCTTGAAAAAGTGGGCGCGGATATTGTTCGCGTTTCCGTACCTTCAATGGAAGCTGCCGAGGCCTTCAAGGCTATCCGCAGCCAGACCGCTATTCCGCTGGTGGCGGATATCCATTTCGATTATCGCATTGCCCTGAAAGTACTCGAGTATGGGGTGGATTGTTTACGTATCAATCCAGGCAATATCGGACGTGAGGATAGGGTGCGCGCCGTCATTGAAGCCGCTCGCGAAAAACAGGTGCCTCTCAGGATAGGCGTCAATGCCGGTTCCCTGGGCAAGGAACTGCTGCGCAAGTATGGCGAGCCCAATGCGGATGCCATGGTGGAGTCTGCCATGCGGCATATCGACATTCTGGATGCTTACGACTTCCAGGATTTCAAGGTCAGCCTGAAGGCGTCTGAAGTCTTCATGACGGTTGAAGCCTACCGCAAGCTGGCTCCACAGATAGAACAACCCCTGCACCTGGGTATTACAGAAGCTGGCGGATTGCGCAGCGGCACGGTGAAGTCTTCGGTCGGCCTTGGCCTGCTGTTGATGGATGGTATCGGTGACACGATTCGTGTTTCCCTGGCCGCCAATCCAGTGGAAGAGATCAAGGTTGGCTTTGATATTCTCAAGAGTCTGGGGCTGAGGAAAAAAGGGGTTAATCTCGTTGCCTGTCCAAGCTGCTCACGCCAGAATTTTGATGTGATAGGGACCGTCAACGAACTGGAATCCAGGCTGGAAGATATCACCACGCCTATTGATGTGTCGGTGGTGGGCTGTATCGTAAACGGCCCCGGGGAGGCAAGAGTCGCAGATATCGGTTTGACAGGCGCCACACCGGTGAATATGTCCTACATCAATGGTGAGACCAGCCACAAGATCAGCAATGAGAACCTGGTGGATGAACTTGAAGCCATGATTCGCAAAAAAGTGCAGGAAAAGGAAGCGGCTATGGCAGCTTCAGGCAGTAGCACAGAAAAGTAAACATGCAGGGTGGGCTTTCAGGGGGCTGCACAAGGCAGCAGCGCTGAGAACCAACCGGAATGCAGAGATAAAGAATAAGAGGTACCGGGTAAAAAGCCTGTAATGGCACCGGATAAGGCAGGAAAGAGTTTTGGCAAAAATTCAGGCAATACGCGGCATGAACGATGTGCTGCCCGCACAGGCACCAGCATGGCAGTATCTGGAAAAGACCATGCGTGAACTGCTGTCAGCCTATGCCTACCAGGAAATCCGTTTTCCTGTGCTGGAGCAGACCCAGTTGTTCAAACGCTCCATTGGCGAAGTCACCGACATTGTGGAAAAGGAAATGTATACCTTTGAAGACCGCAATGGTGACAGCCTTAGCATGCGGCCTGAAGGTACAGCCTGTTGTGTCAGGGCTGCTGAACAGCACGGTCTGTTATACAACCAGACCCAGAAGCTCTGGTACATGGGGCCGATGTATCGTCATGAGCGTCCGCAGAAAGGCCGTTATCGCCAATTCCATCAGATGGGTGTGGAAGCCTTTGGTATGGCCGGTGTTGATATTGAAGCCGAACTGCTGATGCTGTCCAAAGAGCTTTGGGAAAAACTTGGCATCGCTGACGTCATTACCCTGGAAATCAATAATCTGGGTACGTCTGAAGACCGGGTGCGTTATGGCGAAGCACTGAGAGGCTTCCTCACGGAGCATCGCGAGGCGCTTGATGAGGATAGCCGTCGTCGACTGGATAAAAATGTACTGCGTATACTGGACAGTAAAGTGCCATCGACCCAGGACATTTTAAAGGGCGCGCCGAAGCTGGCGGATTACATTTCCCCGGAATCTGCAGCAGGATTCTCTGACTTGCTGGCCATTCTTGACGCTTCGGGTATAGCCTATGTGCTCAATCCCTCCCTGGTGCGCGGCCTGGATTATTACAATGGCATGGTTTTTGAGTGGACGACAGACAAGCTGGGAGCGCAATCGGCGGTATGTTCCGGCGGCCGTTATGATGGACTGTCAAAGCAATTAGGCGGCACGGATACACCGGGTGTCGGATTTGCCCTGGGGATGGAGCGTATGATTCTGCTTCTGGAGGAATTGGGCCGTCTTCCGGCTGACATAAACCGCCAGGTGGACGTGTACATCGCTGTTATCGGAGAAGGGGTAAGGCAACAGGCGCTTCTTCTTGCCGCTGAACTCAGGCAAGGGCTGCCCGGCCTAAGAATTTTGACCCACTGTGGGGGCGGAAAATATAATAGCCAGCTCAAAAAAGCCTTCGCCAGCGGCGCCCGTTGCGCCCTGGTTCTGGAAGGCAGCGAAGCACAGTCAGAATTAAAATTTCGTGTACTGAATGATGAAGGAGCCACAACGACACTGGCTCTGGATGCCGTACAGGAACAGTTATTGGCATTTTTTGATTAATTATCGGGAGTACTACCTTGGCACACTATCCAAGTGATGAAGAACAAATCGAGGCGTTGAAACGCTGGTGGAATGAAAACGGATCTTCACTGATTGTCGGTGTGGTGATAGCGCTTGTCGTGCTGTTTGGCAGCCGTCAATGGCAGGGCTCCCGCCAGGGAGAGGCTGAAAACGCATCTGAAATCTATGATGGCATTGTTGAACAGGTTGCGGTGGGCGCCCAGACGGGTGATATGTCCGCCGAAGCATTGAATGCCCTGGAAGCCAGTTATGACGCTCTGCGCAACGACTACGCCGACAGTATCTATTCCCGTTACGCAGCACTCATGCTGGCCAGTGTCTATGTCCAACAGGAGAACTATGACCAGGCCGCCGCTGAACTGCGCTGGGTAATGGAGAACCAGGAACTGGGTTTCATGCGCAGTGCCGAACCTGAATTGTTCCTGACGGCACGTTTACGTCTGGCACGTGTTCTGCTGGCCCAGAACAAGGCTGAGGAAGCCCTTGATCTGGTCACAGCGGTTGACCCTGGTTCACTGGCCGCCGGTTATGCCGAGGCTCAGGGTGATGCCTATGCGCAACTTGGTCAAAACGAGCAGGCACGCGGTGCTTACCAGCGGTCAATTGACCTGCAACCGGATAATCTGGGATTTGTTGAACTCAAACTGCTTGGTGTTAACGGTTAACCTGGAAAATTCATGATGTGTGCGCGCCTGTTCAGAATCATTGCTGTTTTATGTTCACTGGTCTTGCTGTCCGGGTGCGGCTGGAATCCCTTAAGCTTTTTCTCTTCCAAGAAAGACGAGGAACAACCTGCCAAACTGGTGGATATTGATGATGCGATAAGCATCCGACGCCAGTGGAACGTGAATGTCGGTAATGGGCAGGGTGACAAATTCAACAGGCTCAGACCGGTTATTGTCGGGGACAATATTTATGTGGCCAGCAACAATGGCGTTGTGATGGTGCTTGATCGCGCTAGCGGCAAGAGCCTTTGGCGGGAAAAACTCGACTATCAGATTACCGGCGGCGTGGGTGGAGATGAGGACCTGGTCCTGGTCGGCACTGAAAACTCCAGTGTCATAGCGCTGAATGCCCGTTCCGGGGATGTTCTTTGGGAAACCGAGGTGTCAAGCGAGGTGTTGTCAGCGCCTGGAACCAATGGTGAAGTGGTGGTTGTCCAGTCAATCGATGGCAAGCTGACCGGACTTGATGCTGACACCGGGGAAGAGTTATGGCTTTATGAAAGCACGGTTCCGGCCCTGACTTTGAGGGGTACAAGTTCTCCCCTGGTTATCGAGGATTTTGTTATCTGTGCTTTTGCCAATGGCACAGTGGCTTCCATTGCCATGGATAATGGCACCCTGCGTTGGGAAGAGCGTGTTGCCATTCCAACGGGAACATCCGAAATTGACCGGATGGTGGATATTGACGGTAATCTGCTGGTGACTGATGCCGGTCTTCTGGTGGTCCCCAGTTTTCAAGGGTATCTGGCAGCGATTGATGTGGTGACCGGGCAGACCCGCTGGCGTGTCCAGGAATCCAGTGTCAATGGGGCAACATCGGGGTTTGGCAATATTTATATCAGTGATGCACGGGATCACGTCAAGGCTTACAGAACCAATCAGGAAGAGGCAGTCTGGAGCAACGATTTGCTGGACCTGCGCGGCATTACTGCCCCGCAAAGTTTCAACAACTATGTCGCGGTGAGTGATTTTGAAGGTTATGTACACTTTATCTCCCAGGTTGACGGCCGCCTGGTGGGGCGTACCCGGGTCGATCGTGGCGGTGTAAGAAGTGCCATGATTGCCAGAGGGAACATGCTGTATGTGTATGGCAATAATGGCAACCTGAGCGCCCTGACAATCCAGCAGTAAAGCATTTTTCATATACCATTGAGTATTCATCAACCGGTAACCGGTTTCCCGTTATAATCGACTTTCCGTAAAAGTTTCTGGCTTGCAGCCGAGGTTTTAACATGACCCCCGTAATTGCCCTTGTAGGCAGACCCAATGTTGGGAAGTCGACGTTATTCAATCGGCTGACCCGATCCCGTGATGCCCTGGTGGCCGACTATGCCGGTTTGACCCGTGATCGCCAGTACGGAGAGGGAACAGCCGGTGAGCGCAGCTTCATCGTCATTGATACAGGGGGGATTACAGGCACGGAAGAAGGCATTGACCTGCATATGAGTGCGCAGTCATTGCTGGCTATCGAAGAAGCCGATGTGACCTTGCTGCTGGTCGATGCTCGCGAAGGGCTTCTGCCAGGGGATGAGCAACTTGTCGATTACCTGCGTAAAAATCAGAAAACATTCACGCTAGTAGTGAATAAAACCGATGGGCTTGATCCTGATGTCGCCATGGCGGATTTCCATCGCCTGGGGTGCGAGTTTGTGCTGCCAATTGCCGCAAGTCACGGCAGGGGGGTTAACAAGCTCATGGATACCGTGCTGGAACCTTATCCGTTTGAAGCTGAGGATGTGCTGCCTGCTGAGGAAAGCGGGATCAAGATCGCGGTAGCCGGACGGCCCAACGTGGGTAAATCCACCCTGGTAAACCGGATACTGGGGGAAGAGAGGGTGGTGGTGTTTGACCACCCAGGCACAACCCGGGACAGCGTCTATATTCCTTTTGAGCGCAGAGGCAAGAAATACACCCTGATTGATACGGCTGGTATTCGCAAGCGTGGCAAGACTACGGAAACCATTGAAAAGTTTTCGGTGGTCAAATCACTGCAGTCCATCAAGGATGCAGACGTGGTGATATTGCTGGTCAATGCCCGGGAAGGCATTGTTGAACAGGATCTTCATCTTCTTGGTTATGTGCTTGAATCCGGGCGTGCTCTGGTGATTGCGCTCAACAAGTGGGACGGAATGGATGACTATGCCAAGGATGAGGTGAAAAAAGCCATTCAACGACGCCTGGTGTTTATCGACTTCGCCAAAATTCATTTCATCTCGGCGCTGCACGGTACTGGTGTTGGCGACTTGTATAAATCCGTGGAAAGAGCTTACGAGTCAGCAAGCAAAAAACTGACAACCAACCAGCTGACACTCATGCTTGAGAGAATTACAGCCACGCATGCACCACCTGCGATAAACAATCGCCGTATTAAATTACGCTATGCCCATCCGGGGGGCAGCAATCCGCCCCTGATCGTTATACATGGCAAGCAAACCGACAAACTGCCCGACAGCTATGTCCGCTATCTGGAAAAGAGTTTTCGGAAGTTTCTTGCCATGGAGGGTACACCTATCCGTATCCAGCTGATCAGTGATGACAACCCCTATACCCGGGACGAGGAAGATAAAACGGATCGTCAGGTTGCCCGTAAGCGCAGATTGCAAAAGAACCGGGAGATGGCAACAAAAACCCTGGGTAAATCCGGCAAGAAGCCGCGTGCCAAAGCGCCACCCAAAGGCAGGGCCGGTGCCGGACCAAAAGCAAAGCCGGGTCAACCTGCAGGTCCTAAAAAACCGGGTGGTAGTAGAAGCAAACCAGTGCGTTAATCCTGATACCATCCATGATTTCCTCCGATAAGCCTCTGCTGATTGTTAAAACCGGTTGTACACCAGCGGCCATATCGGCGAGGCGGGGTGATTTTGAACAGTGGATTACCACAGGGCTGGGCCTGGATGACCGGCACGTGCTGGTCGTTGATGTTGCCAATAATGAGCCTCTGCCATTGGCAGGCTTGCTTTCCGGTGTCGTCATTACAGGCGCTCCAGCCATGGTCACAGAAAGAAGTGACTGGATGCTTCGTGCAGAAGATTTTGTCAAAGAACTCATCAATCATCGTGTGCCTACACTGGGTATCTGTTTCGGACACCAGTTGATAGCGCAAGCGCTTGGCGGCGTGGTGGGCTGGCATCCACGGGGCAGGGAAATCGGAACTACTACAATTTCCCTGAGCAATGCAGCGCAAAACGATGCACTGTTTGCCGGCTCTAACCCGACTTTCCCCGTGCATGTTACTCACATGCAAAGCGTGTTGACACCGCCACCAGGGGCTATTGTCCTGGCGAGCAATGATTTTGAGTCACACCATGGACTGAGGTTTGCTGAAAAGGCCTGGGGTCTGCAGTTTCATCCGGAATTTGATGAGGACATCATGGCCGGATATCTGCATGAGCGCCGTGATGACATTCGTCGGGAAGGACAGGATCCGGACAGGTTGTTGGCTGCTGTAGCACCCACACCGGAATCAACAGGCTTGTTGCGGCGTTTTTCAGCACTGTGCGGTGTTGGCGTTTAGATCGGCGACATTAACTGATTGCTAGATTGTGTAAATATCCAGCAGAGCGTTCTGGGCATTGCGGGGATTGGCGCTGCCGGGTGTACATAGTTTGTAGCTGCAGTCGGACTGTAAAATCCATGCCTGGGTGTTGTCAGACAGGTATAGCTGCAGGCCTTCCTTGAGCACTTTCTTTTTCATCCGTTTTTCCTCGATGGGGAAGCAGGTTTCCACTCGGCGGAAAAAATTACGGTCCATCCAGTCTCCGCTGGACAGGTAAATTTCATATTCACCATTATTGTGAAAGTAAAAAATCCGGCTATGCTCCAGAAAACGGCCTACCACAGAGCGAACCTGGATATTCTCTGAAACCCCTTTGATGCCCGGGCGCAGGCAGCAAATGCCACGTACAATCAGATCGATTTTCACACCTGCCTGGGATGCTTTGTACAGGGCCTCAATGATGGTGGGTTCCACCAGGGAATTCATCTTGGCGATAATTCTGGCCTGTTGGCCCGCTGCGGCGAAATCCACTTCCCGTTGAATCAGGTCCAGCATGCCCTTATGGAAGGTAAAAGGGGCCTGGAGTATTTTTTTGCGTTTTCCCGGTTTGCCCAGAGCGGTCAGCTGCTGGAAAACTTTCTGGACATCGTCAGTCACCGCCAGATCGCTGGTGAGTAGACCGTAATCGGTATATTGCCTGGCAGTGCCGGCATGATAGTTACCGGTGCCCAGGTGTACATAACGTTTTAATTGACGACCTTCCCGACGGATAACAAGGCTCATTTTCGAATGGGTCTTGTGTCCGACAACCCCATAGGAAACGTGCGCCCCGGCAGCCTGCAGTTCGTTGGCCAGTTCAATGTTTTCCTCTTCATCAAAACGGGCCCGCAGTTCGATAACCACAGTCACTTCCTTGCCGGCGTTAGCTGCCGAGATCAGGGCATCAACAATACTTGAGTCATCTTCGGTACGGTACAGTGTTTGTTTTATCGCCAGTACATTCGGATCCCTGGCCGCCTGGCGCACGAAATCAACCACGGTATTGAAGGACTGGTACGGGTGATGAAGCAGAATATCGCCTTTCTTGATGGCCTCAAAAATACTGCTGGATTTGAGCAGCCTGTTCTGGATGCTTGGCGTAAAAGGAGGGTATTTCAGGTCGGGCCGCTTCACCATTTGGGGAATGGCCATCAGGCGATTCAGATTGACAGGCCCGTTTACCTGATACACATCGTTTTGCTGCAGGTTGAAGCGGTGCATCAGGAAATCGATCATTTCCTGGGGACAGTTGTCCGGCACTTCCAGGCGTACGGCTTCAGCAAAACGTCGTGAAGGCAGCTTGCCTTCCAGGGCTCGCATCAGGTCACCCACTTCCTCTTCACTCACCAGCAGGTCGGCATTACGGGTAATCCTGAACTGGTAACAGCCAGTCACAGTCATGCCGGGAAACAGGTCGCCAGCATGGTGATGAATTATCGAGGACAGGAAAGCAAAGTCATATTCATGATTGGAACATGACTGGGGAAATTGCACGAGACGAGGCAAGGCCCTGGGAGCCTGGACTATGGCAATGCCGGAATTGCGGCCGAAGGCATCTTTTCCTTCCAGGGAAATAATGAAATTCAGGCTCTTGTTCAGAACCTGGGGAAAGGGGTGTGCAGGGTCCAGTCCCACAGGACTGAGGATAGGCAGCAACTCACGGTTGAAGTAACCCTTTATCCATTCCTTCTGTTTCTGGGTCCAGGTGTGCCGGTCCAAACAATGGATGCCCGCCTTCTTCAGGGCAGGAAGTATGTCGTCATTCAGTAACTTGTACTGCTCTGTCACAATCTGGTGTGCTGATTCGCAGATGCGTTGCAATTGTTCAGACGGGGTCATGTTGTCGGGTCCGCATTGCATGGCGCCAAAGGCGACCTGTTGCTTGAGCCCGGCGACACGAATTTCGAAGAACTCATCCATGTTGGAGCTGGAAATACACAGGAAAAACAGGCGTTCAAGCAGCGGGGTTTTCTTGTCCCTGGCTTGTGACAATACCCGGCGATTGAATTCAAGCAGACTCAGTTCCCGGTTGATGTAGTACTCGGGACTTTTTAAATTTATATCCTTGACTGTGCTCATGCCTGATCGCCTGGGTTCAATTTTCCGGTTGGAAGACTACTGCTTGATAATCAGCAGATAGCCGTCTTCCTCAATAGGGTCTTCCAGTTCCACTTCAAGCAGTTCAGCACCAAACTCCTTTTTGCAGCGCTTGGCCAGTTTCAGGAAAGGGGAGCGACCGGGATCTGCAATGATGATGGTGCCCACGCCGTTTTTAACAGCTCTCTTGATCAACTTGTATAAGGGCTCGATAAGTTCATCCCAGAAACAGATGTCTCCACCCAGGATCATGTCCTGTTCCGCGATCAATCCTGCCTTTAGTCTCTCGTAACGGCAAACCAGAGGTTCCACCTTGGCCTTGTTCAGCTTGGCGTGTTTTTCCAGGAAGGGGAAAACGTTTTTATCGGCATCCACGCCAATGACCTTGGCCTTGAATTCCTTGGCGCAGTGGATGGCCAGAATACCCCAGCCGCAACCGATTTCCATGATCCGGCTTTTCTTTTTAGGCGGGTTTTCCAGCAGATAGTCGTGGATCAGGTAACTGGAGAACCAGACCTTGTCGCCATGAATTTCAGGCGTACTGGATTCCTTCAGTAGTTTTTTAATGACCTTGTGTTTCTTTTTGTAGATCTTCAGTCCGCGGACTTCCTTGATGTGTTTTTCACTGCTGCCCATAAATACCTGCTGCCTGATTGCCAGTTCCTACCTTATTAAATAAATGTGAGGAAATGATTAAGGAAAGATTAGAAAACGTCCAGAATAACAGATTTGATACAGATCAGATCAAGCACTATTTCAGCGGTTTTTCAGAGGAATCTGTCTGTTGTCCAGGATGAGTTTGCTCAACTGTGCTGACCAGTTCGCCATCGTGCAAACGCGTCAGGATTGTATCACCGGGTTTGACCGCCTGATAGCTTGTGATTACCTCGCCCGACCGAGTAGTGGTAATGGCATAGCCACGGCTCAGAGTGTTCAGGGGGCTTACTGTATTCAGGGCATGACTGTGGCCGGCCAACCGTTGTTTTCTGTCATGCAGGGTATGGCGCATGGCCCTGTTCAGACGTTGAAAAAGGTTTTGACTGTTCTGGCGATATTCCCTGACCAGGCGCTGCGGGGAATGTGATCGTATTCCCACATGCAGGGTATTCACTCTTGCAGACAGGTTCTGCAGATAATGTTTGAGTGAGCGCCGCAGTCGCAGTTCAGTATCATCCAGCCGCTGTGCCTGTTCCTGCAGTTTGCGGCCAGGATGCTTGAGTTGTTTGCGCAGCCACTGGAGGGTGTTTTGCTTTTGCCTGATGTTGTCCAGCATCTGGGCGGCAAACTGGTTTTCGTAGGCTTGGAACAGTTGCCGGTATTCTGACTGGTCCGGGCTTAAAAGTTCGGCAGCTGCAGTAGGGGTGGCTGCACGGGCATCAGCGACGAAATCTGCAATGGTGAAATCCACCTCATGTCCCACGGCACTGACCACCGGCAGGTCGCTGGCATGGATGGCCCTGGCCAGATTTTCATCATTGAAGGACCACAGATCCTCGAGCGAACCACCACCGCGACCTATGATGATGACATCCAGGTCCTCCAGACAGCCCTGCCTGCCATTGGCCAGTTGCAAGGCATTGATCATTTCCCGGGCGGCTGTATTGCCCTGAACCGTAACAGGCAGCACAGTAATCCGTATCGCCGGAAAGCGGCGATGTAAGGTGCTGATGATGTCCCGGACTGCGGCGCCAGTGGCGGATGTGATAACACCGATATGCCTGGGCAGGCGGGGCAGTGGCTGCTTGCTGGCGTCGTCAAACAGGCCTTCACGGAACAGCTTGTCCTTCAATTGATCAAAGGCCCTGAGCAGTGCGCCATCACCACGTTCTTCCATCTGATCGATAATAAGCTGGAAGTCACCACGACCTTCATACAGGGAGACCTTGCCTTTAACCAGTACCTGCATGCCATCAGTGGGCCGAAAACGAACCCGCATATTACGGTTGCGGAACATGGCACAGCGCACCTGGGCTTGTTGGTCCTTCAGGGTCAGATACCAGTGGCCGGATGCCGGAGTGGCAATGTTGGATATCTCGCCTTCCACCAGAATGGCGGGAAAATTGTCTTCAAGCAGGTAGCGCGCCTCGCGGTTGAGGTCGCTGACACTGAGGATGACGTCGGAATCCTGGTAGGAGGGATCTTTCATGGTGCGACATCATACCCTGATTCACGGGCTGGCCACAGACCTCCCGGTCCGGGTTACAATCATGACTTCTTCCATCTTGATTTGGATCTGAGCATGAAAACCCTGATGACGACTGCCCTGTGCACACTGATATTTGTCCCGGTAACCCTGGGTGCGCAGCCCTCTGGGCCTGACCCTCGCGCCAGGATGTGCAATCAGCAGGGGCGGGAAATAGCCCTGAGGCTGAGTGAGGAGATATCTGACAAACTGGATGCCAGGGATCGCCAGCAAGTAGCTGCCATCGCAGAAGAGGTTTGCCTGTCATTTGGTCCGCCAGCCGGTGCCGAGCCCCGACGCGGCCGTGATGACAGCGAGTCTGCGGAACCTGCAGATGCTGAGGATGGCAACACCCTGCCTGGTGGCCTCAGGATCATTGATCCGGAGGATCGTGTGCAGCGTCCCGGGCTGAAACGACGCTGATATCCGGGATAACAAACAGGGTTTTTACCCACCAGGGGGGTATTCAAACATTTACCTGAATTTCACTCATGGAGTATAATGCCTCGATTTCCCCGCACAGGGATTTCAGGAATTTCTATGCTGCGCATTGCTGAAGAAGCTTTAACCTTCGACGACGTTCTTCTAGTTCCCGCCCATTCCGAGGTGCTGCCTAACACGGTGGACCTGAAAACCCGACTGACCAGCACAATCACGCTGAATATTCCCCTGGTGTCCTCTGCCATGGATACGGTTACCGAATCCCGTCTGGCTATTGCCATGGCCCAGGAAGGCGGTATGGGTATCATTCACAAGAGCATGAGCATCGAACAGCAGGCACGGGAAGTGCGCACCGTCAAGAAATACGAAAGCGGTGTAGTCGCCGACCCCATCTGCATCACGCCAGACACCACTGTCCGCAAGTTGTTGGCCCTGACCCAGGAATACCGGATTTCAGGCCTGCCAGTTATCAAGAGCAATGAATCCAAGGAGCTGGTGGGTATTGTGACCAGCCGTGATGTACGTTTCGAAAACAATCTGGAAGCTACTGTCGATAAAATCATGACGCCCAAGGACAGGCTGGTTACAGTCAGGGAAGGGGCTGATCTGGATGAAATCAAGGTTTTGATGCACAACCATCGCATTGAGAAGGTGCTGGTGGTTAATGACAGTTTCGAGCTCAAAGGCCTGGTGACCCTGAAAGACATTCGCAAGTCCGAGGACTACCCGAATGCCTGTAAGGATGCGCTGGGTCAGCTGCGCGTCGGCGCAGCCGTCGGTACCGGCAAGGACACTGAAGATCGTGTTGCCGCACTGGTGGCTGCCGGTGTGGATGTAGTGGTTGTTGATACCTCTCATGGTCATTCCCAGGACGTGATCAACAAGATCAAGCAGATCAAAAAGGCTTTCCCGAACCTGCAGCTCATCGGCGGTAATGTGGCCACTGCGGCAGGCGCTGTCGCCCTGGCTGAAGCCGGTGTGGATGTGGTGAAAGTCGGTATTGGCCCTGGATCCATCTGTACCACACGTATTGTGACTGGCGTGGGAGTTCCCCAGATCACTGCTGTTGCCAATGTTTGTGAAGCCCTCAAGGATACCAATATCTCCGTGATTTCAGATGGCGGCATCCGTTTTTCCGGCGATATTGCCAAGGCTATCGTGGCTGGTGCCAATGTGGTGATGATCGGCAGTCTGCTGGCCGGCACCGAAGAGGCACCAGGCGAAGTTGAACTGTATCAGGGCCGTTCCTACAAGGCCTATCGCGGCATGGGATCGCTTGGCGCCATGGCGGCCAAGCACAGCTCTGCTGATCGTTACTTCCAGACCCTGGAAAGCGGTGCCAATAAACTGGTGCCGGAAGGCATTGAGGGCCGTGTTCCATACAAAGGCCCGATGACCGCCATTGTGTTCCAGTTGATCGGTGGTTTGCGCTCCAGCATGGGGCTGACCGGCTGTTGTGACATTGATGTCATGCGCACCAAGCCGGAGTTCGTCAAGATTACCGCTGCCGGTGTCAGCGAAAGCCACGTCCATGACGTAAACATCACCAAGGAAGCACCCAACTACCGCGTTGGCTGATCGGCCAGATTGACCAACGTGGTGGTGAGGGATAATTGTTAACCCCATCGCGCAACCGCGGATTCTTGCATGTCCCAGAATATCCATGATGACCGGATCCTGATCCTGGATTTCGGCTCCCAGTACACTCAATTGATTGCCCGCCGGGTTCGTGAAGCCGGTGTTTATTGTGAAATCCACCACTACGGTTTGCCGGAGGACGAGTTCCGGCGTTTCAATCCCAGGGGTGTGATCCTTTCCGGCAGTCCGGAGTCCGCCAACCTGGCAGATTCACCACGAGCCCCCGAATTCGTTCTCAGTGCCGGCTTGCCCATTCTGGGGATCTGCTATGGCATGCAGACTATTGCCCACCAGTTTGGCGGACAGGTGGAAGGTTCCAACAAGTCAGAATTTGGCTATGCCAGGATCGAGATTCCTGGAGACAGTGTCCTGCTGAGCGACCTAGAGCATTCCGAACGGGTCGGTAACAACTTCCTGCACGATGTCTGGATGAGTCATGGGGACAAGGTCACCGCTGTGCCCGAAGGATTTACGGTAATTGCGTCCACAGAGAGTGCGCCGATTGCTGCCATGGCTGATGAGTCCCGTAAAATTTACTGTCTGCAGTTTCATCCTGAAGTAACACATACCAAATCCGGTCAGCAAATACTCAATCGCTTTGTTCATGAGATCTGTGGCTGTGGCCGGCTTTGGACGGCGGCAAATATCATTGAGGATGCCATCAGGTCTGTCAGGGAGCAGGTGGGTACCGATCAGGTCCTGCTGGGCTTGTCAGGCGGTGTCGACTCCTCTGTCGTGGCAGCTTTGCTGCACAGGGCCATTGGTGACCAGCTTACCTGTGTGTTTGTGGACAATGGCCTGTTGCGCCTGAACGAAGGTGACCAGGTCATGGAAACTTTTGCCAGGAATATGGGCGTGAAGGTCATTCGCGCTGACGCTGAGGAAACATTCCTGAGCAAGCTGGCCGGTGTGGAAGACCCCGAAGCCAAGCGCAAGATTATTGGCAATACCTTTATCGAGGTCTTTGACGCCGAAGCGACCAAGCTGGGGGATGTGAAATGGCTGGCCCAGGGCACTATCTATCCAGATGTGATTGAATCCGCAGGTTCCAAGCACGGTACTGCCCATGTCATCAAATCCCATCACAATGTAGGTGGGCTGCCTGAAGATATGGCCATGTCCCTGGTGGAGCCCTTGCGTGAGCTCTTCAAGGACGAGGTGCGCAATATCGGCATTGAGCTGGGTCTTCCCCATGACATGATCTATCGTCATCCATTCCCGGGTCCTGGCCTGGGAGTGCGCGTACTGGGTGAAGTGAAAAAGGAATATTGCGATATCCTCAGACAGGCAGATGCCATCTTTATTGAGGAGCTGTACAAGGCAGACTGGTATCACAAGGTAAGCCAGGCCTTCGTGGTATTCCTGCCGGTGAAATCTGTTGGTGTTGTGGGTGATGCTCGTCGTTATTCTTATGTGTTGGCAGTCAGAGCCGTGGAAACCATCGACTTCATGACAGCCCGCTGGGCGCATCTGCCTTACGAGCTGCTGGAAACCGTATCCAACCGTATCATCAACGAGATTCGTGATGTCAGTCGCGTGTCCTACGATATCAGTAGTAAACCACCGGCTACCATTGAGTGGGAGTAGGGCTCCTGTCTGGAGTTCACTCCTGCCAGATCAACTTCAGTCTTCAAGTCGGATAATACATGCGGGAAACAGACCAGGATCATGAAGTCTGGATGGCCAGGGCCATTGAATTGGCCCGGCATGCTGAGGCTGCTGGTGAGGTCCCGGTTGGTGCAGTTGTTGTTTGTGATGGAGAACTTATAGGAGAGGGGTATAACCAGCCGATCCTTTCACATGACCCCTCGGCTCATGCTGAAATCATTGCCCTGAGGGATGCTGCCCGTCACCAGCACAATTATCGCTTACCTGGATCCACCCTGTACGTCACCATTGAACCCTGCACGATGTGTGTGGGAGCCATTATTCATGCTCGTGTTGAAACGGTGGTTTTTGGAGCCCTGGAGCCGAAAGCCGGGGCACTGGTGAGCCACCTGCAGCTGCATAGCCAGTATATGTACAATCACCGGCCAGATGTGATCCAGGGGGTTCTTGAAGAGTCTTGCCGGGCGCTCATTACAAAGTTCTTTCGGGAAAAGCGCAGCAAATAACGCGTGCGGCCGTACCGATGTCAGCGCGGTTTGTCTTGCTGGTCTGCCATCCGGTCGAGATTGCCCACGTCCAGCATGGGGGCAGCATCAATATCCTGGGCATCCATCATGGCGGCAACTTTTTGCAGTGATGCAATGATCATGTGCTGCTCCCAGTCCTCAAGTCCCTTGAACTGTCTGACAAAACTTTCCTGAAGTGGGGTTGGTGACCGTTTAATGGTTTCCTTGCCAAGCTCTGTCAGGTTTGCGTGAACCTTGCGTTTGTCCACTTGAGATCGTTGCCGGATGACGAACCCTCTGGCTTCCAGTCGGTCCAGAATGCTGGTAACGGTTGCCTGGCTCAGGTTCACATCCATGGCCAATTCGCCAATGGATACATCACCCTGCTGCCGAATCGACTGCATCAGGAGTAATTGCGGTGTGGTCAACCCCGTTTTTTTTACCAGCTCACGTGAATGCAATTCAGTGGCTCGCATCATACGGCGCAGAGCAATCAGAACGCTTTCAATCTGCTTCTTCTTCATCTGGATTGCTTTGGAATTTGGAGACGGCATAGTTTAACGGCTAAAGCCAATATTAAGGATGATTTTTAGCATGCATTGCAATATCAGCGGTTTTCGCAATACCAGCGAAAATTTAGTATACTAAACAAAATTCTCAATCTACATCGTCTTTTGTCCTGCCTCATTAAAATTAAAAGATATATAAAACAATAAGATAAATGTATCTTTTTTTATATTGGTTCAATAGCCGCCCTATTTAATAAATTGAATACGAAACAATATCTGAAAGCGAGTGATTAATATGACCGAAAAATCATCAGGTGCCGTCACCCATAAAACAATCAGCATTGAACAAAATGACATTCCAGCTCCGCCATCCCTGAATGAACTACCTAAAGACCAGCATTATGGTGAGGCCCCTGAAGAGGTTCGTGATACGGAACAATATCAATCGGAATACGTTGAAAACTTCGTAGAGCGCTGGGATGAACTTATTGACTGGGAAGCCAGGGCCGAAGGCGAGGGCCGCTTTTTTATCGATAAACTCAAGGAACTTGGAAAATACAATATCCTGGATGCGGCGACCGGGACCGGATTCCACTCCGTGCAGCTTCTCAAAGCCGGCTTTAATGTGACCAGTGCAGATGGCAATGCCCAGATGCTGGTGAAAGCATTTGATAATGCCAAGGAAAGAGGGCACGTGATGCGGACAGTTCACGCTGACTGGCGCTGGCTGAACCGGGACGTGCAGGACCATCTTTATGATGCGGTCATCTGTCTGGGCAATTCATTTACTCATCTATTTGAAGAGCACGATCGCCGACGTGCCCTGGCTGAATTTTATGCCGTACTCAAGCATGACGGGGTGCTGATCATCGACCAGAGGAATTACGACGGCATCCTGGACCAGGGCTTCAATTCCAAGCACAAGTACTACTACTGTGGTGAAAAGGTGTCAGCCGAGCCGGTGTATGTCGATGACGGTCTTGCCCGTTTTCAGTATTCATTCGAGGACGGATCCAAACATCACCTGAACATGTTTCCTCTGCGCAAGGATTACCTGCGTGGACTTATATATGACGCGGGTTTTCAGAAGATCGATACTTTCGGAGATTTTCAGGAAACCTATCAAGAGGACGATCCAGACTTTTTCGTTCACATCGCCCATAAGGATTACTATGCCAAATGAACTATCCAGGGCTGAGGCCCAGACCGAGTCCTACTATGACAGTAGTGACGCGGACAAATTCTATGAAACTGTATGGGGTGGTGAAGATATTCACATTGGCCTGTACATGGACACTGATATCATCAAGGAGGCCAGCCATAAAACGGTACAGGCAATGGTCGCAAGCCTGCAAAATCTGAAAGCAGACAGCCGGGTAATTGACCTGGGCGCCGGATATGGTGGTTCAGCCAGGTATCTTGCCAGCACGGCTGGTTGCAATGTTACCTGCCTGAATATAAGCGAAGTGCAGAACAGGCGTAACCGTGAATTGAATCAGCAGCAAGGCCTGTCGGAGAAAGTTCGAGTACAGCATGGCAGCTTCGAGGACATTCCCTGTGACTCATCCTCAATGGATCTTGTCTGGTCACAGGACTCCTTTTTGCACAGCAGCAATAAGGATCGGGTAATGGAAGAGATTGCCAGAATCACCGCACCCGGTGGCGAACTGATCTTTACAGATCCAATGCAGGCCGATGATTGTCCCGCCGGCGTGCTTCAGCCTGTGTATGACAGGCTTAACCTGGAGTCTATGGGATCGTTTGCCTGGTACCGGGATAAACTCGGCTCCCTGGGATTTGATGAAGTCAGTATTCTCGATCTAACACCTCAGCTTCGGAACCATTATGATCAGGTGCGTATGGATCTTCAGTCCAGGTATGACAGTCTGACATCCACGATCAGCACCGGGTATATGGACCGGATGATCACGGGACTGGAAAACTGGGTGAGTGCGGCAGATGCGGGAAATCTTGCCTGGGGTATTCTGCATTTCCGCAAGTCAGGTAAGCAGTAGTATCGACCATGGGGCAGGTGAACCTACCTCCTTCAGAAGGTGAAAGCTCCCCTGACAATCGTCAGGGCCTGTCATCCGATCCCCTCATTTTTTTTACCGTGTTGTTCCTGGTTTTAATGATTTTACTGGCCACGCTGGTGGATCATGAGGGCACGGCATCATTACTGTTTGCACTTCAGGATGGCGTTGTTGAAAAATTTGCGTGGCTGTTTTCGCTAACGGTAAGTGGTCTGCTGGTATATGCACTTTGGCTGGCATTCTCACGATTCGGTGATATTCCCCTGGGGCCGGATGGCAGTGAACCGGAGTTTGGCACCATCGCCTGGATTTCCATGCTGTTCAGTGCCGGGATGGGAATAGGGCTGGTGTTTTTTAGTGTGGCGGAACCCCTGCTGCATTTTCTCTCGCCCCTGCAATCCTCGCCTCAAACCGTCGCTGCTGCCCGGGAGGCCATGCGGCTGACCGTGTTTCACTGGGGACTGCATGCCTGGGGTATCTATGCCATCCTGGGGCTGGCCTTGGCCTACTGTCATTTCCGCCTGGGTGAGCCGTTGTCGATCCGCTCGACCTTAATTCCCATACTGGGGAAACACACCCACAATTGGCCCGGCAAACTCCTCGACATCATTGCCGTTCTCGGGACCCTGTTTGGTCTTGCGACATCACTTGGACTGGGAGCCTCCCAGATCAATGCCGGGTTGAATGAGTTGTTCGGCACCAGTGTCAGTGTCAATGTTCAGGTGGCAATTATTGTCGTGGTTACATTTTGCGCCACCCTGTCTCTGGTTCTTGGTCTCAAGACAGGAATAAGGCGCCTCAGTGAATTCAATATGCTGCTGGCACTAGGGCTCATGCTGTTTGTTCTGGTTGCCGGTCCGACCGCCGTTCTACTCAGAGGGCTGCCTGACCTGCTGGGCAATTACCTGCAGGGAGTTGTGGGCCTGAGTCTGAGTACGCATCCTTTCAGAAACCTGGAGTGGCAGAAGTCCTGGACAATTTTTTACTGGGCCTGGTGGCTGTCGTGGTCTCCTTTTGTCGGTATGTTCATTGCGCGAATATCCCGGGGCAGGACGGTGAAGCAGTTTGTCCTGGGCGTGTTATTACTGCCAACAACCATGAGCATGGTCTGGTTTGGCATCTTTGGTGGCGCGGCCTTACGGCTGGAGCTGTTTGAGGGGATAAACCTGGCCGCAGCCGTAGAGGAAAATTCATCCACCGCTATATATGCCCTGTTGAACCATTTCCCACTCGCGACGCTGGGAAACTGGGTAGCAATATTTCTGGTGGCCATCTTTTTTATTACGTCATCCGATTCAGGCTCATTTGTAGTGGATATGCTGACCTCCGGAGGCCACCCCAATCCACCGGTATGGCAGCGGGTATTCTGGGCATCTACTGAAGGCATGCTGGCAATTATTCTCCTGGTTCTGGGTGGGCTGACAGCCCTGCAGGCTGGAGCTGTCAGCATGGGGCTACCGTTTTGCCTGATTCTGCTTGGCGTTGTCTGGTCGCTGCACCGCCACCTTGCAGCAGAGCTGCGCAACAAGTCCGTCTAAATCTTTCCTCCGTCCAAAATTTCCCACCTGTTATCAGCTCGGCCCCGGGCTTTCGTATGGTCTTATAGCTGTGCGCCAGAATGTCGCACCAAAACTGTGCGGCGGTATATGGAAGCGCACCACGACAACGCCAGCTGCGATCCCTTCACAGTGGCACAAGCCTGTTTTTTCTGGGCCTCTTAGCTTATTTTCCCTTAAAAACAATTAGATAGAATAGTTGGCAAGGTCCTTGCTATGACAAGGACAGGAAATTATTGCTTTCCTGCAAAAAATCACTTGAACGTCTTTTTGCAAAAGACTCATTAGGAGAAAAGTTATGAAAAAATCGCTGATCGCCACTTTCAAGAAGCCACTGGCAGTGACAGCAATCTCAATGGCCATCGCGACGATTTCAGCACCTACTTATGCTGAACTTTCCGGCAACGTCAGTGTGACCAACAACTACATCTGGCGCGGACTTACCCAGAGCATTAACGAAGCGGCTATCCAGGGTGGTCTTGATTACTCCAGTGAGTCCGGTTTCTACATGGGAACCTGGGCGTCCAACGTGTCATATGATTCCGACGATGCCTATTCCTACGAGCATGACCTGTACTTCGGTTTTGCCGGTGAGACTGACACCCTGAGCTACGACATCGGTTACCTGTACTACAACTACGATGAGAATGCCGGTTACGACTTTGGTGAAATCTACGGCTCCCTGGGTTTCGGTAATTTCGGCCTGACCCTGTACTTGCTGGCCAATGCCGAGCCTGATGAAGGTCCGGGTGAAGACTTTGGTTTTGGTTCTGCCTCCTATACCTCTCTGGATTACACCATTCCTCTGGCCAGCGGTGCTGAAATTGGCCTGCATGCCGGCTATCACGAAGGTGACTTCGTTTACTCCTTTAACGGTGTAACCGATGACTACATGGATTTTGGTATCAGCATCTCCAAAGATGGTTTCTCTGCCATGATCACCATGACTGACCTGGGTTCAGATGATGACGGTGACGGCATTGAAGACTATGCCAGCATGCCAGCTCGCGACAACGACGAAATCAAGTTTGTGGTTTCCTACGGCGTCGACTTCGAACTGTAAGACTTTTAGCTACACCAAAAAAACCGGTGTTGGAAACAACACCGGTTTTTTTGCCTGAATAATCCTGTAAGCCAGGTTTTATGATCAGTCTTTAATTAACGCGGTCAAATATCCAGCGTCCGGATACCTGCACTTCAACCACGGAGTTTGCTTTGCCGTTGGCATCGCGACGGAATTCATAGGGTTGGCTCCAGGTGCAGGAA
>Ga0181593_10001018_pt1 | contig 25265 bp, 29 predicted proteins | sample 071ome_19_FD_133756 | JGI IMG/M metagenome (GOLD analysis project Ga0181593, IMG submission 133756) | Coastal salt marsh microbial communities from the Groves Creek Marsh, Skidaway Island, Georgia - 071413AT metaG (megahit assembly) | ecosystem: Environmental > Aquatic > Marine > Intertidal...
CGATAACCGGCTGTGAAAGAGCAGCCAGTCACGCTCACTCATGGCATCTTGATAAGCCCCGAATAACGGTAAGGCATGCTCGGTGAAGTGACTCAGCAGTGCCAGGGATTGCTGGCGGTTGATCGGCCACTCGATCGTATCGCCGCTTTCATGACCGACCACATCAACTGCGTGCCGGGCGATATGTTGGTATATCTCTCGCGCAGGGTTTTTGAGCTTGAGCACGGGAGGTAGCTGCTGGCGCTCGGGCAAGCGCTTGCGGTTTTCCACATCATAATTCCAGCGACCGCCCTCGGGGCCGCCTTCCTCGTCAATGAGCACATGATGCCGGCGGCGCATTTTGCGGTAAAAATGCTCCATGCGGCGGGCCTTTCCGCGCTCAAATTCGCCGGCAATGTCTTCAAAGGGCAGCAGAAAGTGTTCACTGTCGACACATTCGCCGGCGACATCCAGATCCTCGGCAAGGGTTTCGAGCTGCAGCAGCAGTCGATGCTCATCCGGCCTCTGAAACTCGAACCGCACAGCGGCGCTGGCCGAAATCAGCGCTCGAAGCAGTGACGGCAGGTCGGAGAAAGAGGTCGACTGGTCGAGATCAAGATACAAAACGCGGTGTCCGGCCTTTTCCAGGGCCCCGGCGAACTCCCGCATGGCCAGAAAGAAAGCGGCGACTTTTTGCACGTGGTGGCGAGCGTAACTAACTTCCTGGCGGAGTTCGGCAAGCACGTACAGCACATCCGGGTCCGGGGCCGCGTACCAGCTGTGACTTGAATTAAGCTGGTCGCCGAGTATCAGTCTCAGAGTTCTGCAAGCAGGAATCTTCACCTCGCGACCTTACGGCCTCTGCGGCATCGCTCTGAGCAATAGCGCACCTGCTCCCAGCTGGCCGCCCAGCGGCGGCGCCAGTGAAACGGCAAACCACAGACCGGGCATTCCTTGCTGGGCAGGATTCTGCGGTTTCGCTCCCTCGCCATGTTTCACCAGGCGGGTTTTTCCGCCACCAGGTGGACATCGCTGATGGCGCGCTCGAGAAACCCTCCTTCGCAGTAGGTCAGGTAGTACTCCCACATCCGGATAAAGCTCTCCGGGTAGTTAAGCGCGCGTACCTCGTCAATACGGCCAAAGAAGTTTTCCCGCCATATCTCCAGCGTGCGGGCATAGTCCAGGCCGATATCCTCCACGTCGGTCACCAGCAGGGGCGTCGATTCCGCAATACTGGCCGTCATGGCCGAAAGGGAGGGCAGGAATCCTCCAGGAAAAATATATCGCTGTATGAAATCCACGCTTTTTCGATAATCGTCATACTGGGCATCTGCGATCGTGATGGCCTGGATCAGCAATTTCCCCGCCGGCTTCAACAGGCTGCTGCACTGTTCGAAATACGTGTTGAACTGCTCAGCGCCAATGGCCTCGATCATTTCGATGGAAACCAGCTTGTCAAATTGTCCCTCCAGGTCGCGATAGTCTTCCTGCAACAGCGTAATCCGGTGCTCAAGGCCGGCCTCGCGCACCTTCTTCTGAGCCCAGTCATGCTGCTGGCGGGAGATGGTCGTGGTCGTTACCCGGCAGCCAAACTCCCGCGCGGCATGGATGGCAAGGCCGCCCCAGCCGGTGCCGATTTCCAGGAGATGATCCGTCGACTGCAAATCAAGCTTGCGACAGATCACGTCCAGCCGATGCGTTTGTGCCTCTGCCAGGGTCATGTCTGCTCGCTCGAACATGGCGGCGGAATACATCATGGACTCATCCAGCCAGATGGAGAAGAAGTCGTTACCCAGGTCGTAGTGCGCCGAGATATTCCGCCGCGACCCTGCCCGAGTGTTTCGATTAACCCAGTGGAAAAGTTTCTGGAGTGGTTTGGTCAAACTCGCGAAACCGGTGTCCATTTCATCGAGCACCTGCCGGTTCCGCAACAGGATTCTGACCAGGCTGACAAGGTCATCGCATTGCCAACTGCCCTGCATATAGGCTTCACCCGCGCCGATGGACCCACCAAAAGCGACGTCTGCGTAAAACGCCGAATCCAAAACCCGAATTTCCGCATGCAGTTCGGCTTCATGACGTGGCTGTCCCAGCATGAGCACCCGGTCCCCATGCACCAGCCTCACGCTGCCGTGCTCAAGCTTCTGGAGTTGGCGCAGCACCAGTCGGCAGGCCAGGTCGGCAAACATGCCAGGCTTTGGGGTCCCGGCCAGGTGATTGCTCGATGCGAGACTGATTGATTTCATGTTTTGGATTCCTTTACCTGAATGTGCTTTTCGGGGTGAGCGATGAATGGCACACGCTTCAGCCACAACCTGAGTGCTTGCCAGTGGATGGACCACATCACCTGAAAGGTCATCAGCGGGTACTGAATCAGCACCCGCGCCAGTGACGCGCCGGTAATCTCTCTCCGTCTCAGCCGGAGCGTGGCATCGAACAGCTTCTCGCCTTTCCGATGGTTCTCGATATGCACATTCAAACGCGCTCCTGGCGAATTGAATCGCCATTCATAATCGATATCCATCGGCATGAATGGAGACACGTGCATCATCTTTTGGGGTGAATGCCGCCATGGCTGTTGCCCGCCGGGCTGGCCCTTCGTGTCCAGCACGTAGCAGTGCCGCTCGCCCCAGGGTGTGTTGTTCACCTCGGCTACAATGGCTGAGAGCGCTTCACCGTCGGCGTGATAGCAGTAATAGAAACTGACCGGATTGAAGCAGTACCCGAAATAGCGCAAATGGGTCAGCAGGCGAACAGGGCCCTCTGGCCTCCGGCCCGTTTGCTCCCGAACCAGCTCGCGCACGGCCTCGTCCAGCGGCTGATCCGGATCACCCATGTGATCCTCCCGATCAAAACGGGCCAGCGCCCGCTTTCGAGCCGACCAGAGCCACCGCCCTTTGAACACCTTGTCCAACTCGGCAAGATCGAGATACATCATGAACAACCCGTACTCGAACGCATGTTCGGCCGGTTTTTGACGGCGGTGACTAACCCGCCCTTCGAAAATCGCGCTGTGCATACGTTTCTGCCTGTTGGAAGTGCTCCAGCGCCGCAAGCGCGCTGACCACGCCGTCTTCATGAAAGCCGTATCGCCAATAGGCCCCGCAGAACCAGGTTCTGCCTGAACCGTTGACGCAGCTGCCATTCACCTCGGCATGCCGCTGTTGGGCGGCGACCGCATCCGGAGTGAATATCGGATGGTCGTATTCGATCACTTCAATGATCTTCTCGGGATTGATCGCCTCGGTGTTGTTCAGCGTGACACAGAAATCCGCCGGCGACTCGATGCCCTGAAGGATATTCATGTTGTAGGTCAGCGCGACGCGCTCCTGCTCGCGCTTGAGAATATGGTAATTCCAGGCTGCCCAGGCCAGGCGCCGCGACGGCATCAGGCCAGCATCGGTATGCAGCACAGCCTCATTCTTCTGGTATCCAATAGCGCCCAGGACTTCCTGCTCCAGGGGGCTGGCGTCACCCAGCATGGCCAGGGCCTGGTCGCTGTGGCTAGCGATGAAGACATGGTCGAAGCGCTCTGCCGCAGCACCATGCGCTTTCACCAGGACGTGGTCTTGATATCGCTGTATGGACTGCACCGGGCATCCCAGCCGGATATCCTCGCGATGTCCGGCTGTCAGTTTCTCCACGTAGCGGTGGGAGCCACCCGTGATGACTTTCCATACCGGCCGGTCGCTCACCGTCAGCAATCCATGATTGGCGAAAAAGCGGACGAAAAACCGGGCGGGCATTCGCCCCATCACCTCGGGCTTGGCCGACCATATCGCGGCGCCCATGGGCATGATGTACTGATCGATGAAACCCGGAGAGTAGCCATTGGCCGAAAGGTAACCGTCCAGGGTGATATTCTCGGCGTCGGCTTCCAGCAGCGCCGGCGCCTCGCGATTGAAGCGCAGGATGTCACGGATCATGCGGATAAAGCGTGGGCTGATCAGGTTTCGGCGCTGGGCGAACAAGGCGTTGATCGAGGTGCCGTTGTATTCAAGGCCACTGCGCTCGTCCTTGACGCTGAAACTCATGTTGCTGTCCTGGTAAGCAACGCCAAGTTCTTCCAGCAGGGCAATGAAGTTGGGGTAAGTCCGGTTGTTGAAGACGATAAAGCCGGTATCGACGGCATGGGTTTGGCCGTCGTGATCAACCTGGACCGTGTTGGTGTGGCCGCCTATGCGGTCAGCCGCCTCAAACACGGTGATGTCGTGGTCTCGCGCCAGGTGATAGGCAGCCACGTTGCCGGCGATCCCGGTGCCTATGACCGCGACCTTCATCGGTGGTCACTCCGCAGGCAAAGCCACGCGCAGAAATTGCCCCTGGTCACCATTGCTGCGGCACCTGCTGGATACCGCTGGTGTCATAGCCCATCTCGCCGATCAGCCTGACGATTTGATCGTAGCGATAGGCTTCAATGGCCGGCTCACGCGCCATGATCCACACGTAATCTCGCTTGTTTCGGCCGATCACAGTCACCGAGTAGTCTTCATCGAGATAAACGATGCGGTAGTCTGCCTTGATCGGCCAAATGAACTGCATTCCCCAGACCGCGTTGGACTCTGCACTGACCCAGGCACGCGGGTTGTACTGCTTTTTCTCCCCGTCGAAAGATCCGTCACGAAAGGTAAAGGTCGTGCCGATGGTGCCATCGCCATTGAGCCGGTAAGACTCCACGGCGTTATGAGCGTCTCGCTCCAACGCGGTGGGAATGTTCGCGATGACATACCAGTCGCCCATGAATCGCTCAAGGTCAACGCTGTCCACAGGGCGCAGTGGCTCTTTTGCGCTACACCCGAACAGGCTCAGCACAAGGAAAAGGGCGGCAGGTAGTAACGTGCTCTTTCTTCGCATTGCTCTCTCCCGATACTCGCTTGAAGCTCAAACGCGACGGGGGCCCGGAAAAAACGCGTTTGTGCTGCGGATGTACTCGGCATACGCCGGACGGCGCCCGCCGATGTCTTTTTCCAGCATCGCCACACCGGAAACCTTGAGCAGCAGGAAGGACATGAGTAAGGGCGAAACCACCGTCCAGGCGCCACCGGCAGACAGCGCGATCAGGAAGAAGCCCCACCACATCGTGAAGTTTCCAAAATAGTTCGGGTGTCGTGTAAAACGCCATAAGCCCGTGTCCATCACCGCGCCCTGGTTGTTTGCGTCCGCCTTGAACCGGGCCAGCTGGAAATCTCCAACCGCCTCGAACAGGAAACCGACCAGCCACAGCGCGACACCCACCATGTCCAGCCAGCCCAGCGCCGTCTCCCCGCTGATGGCAACCAGCAGAGGCAGGCTGATGATCCAGGCCAGCAGGCCTTGCAGGCCGAACACGATGTAGAAGCTTTTGAATCGAAAGCCGGGCTCGTTGTTGCGGCGGATTTGCTGGTAGCGATAATCCTCCGGTTCACCATGATTGCGCCAGGTGATGTAGCCTGAGAGCCTGACGGCCCAGGCGCCCACCAGTATCAGCACCAAGGTGGTACGCGGGCCCGTTCCGGAGGCGGCCGCTGCGTAGACACCGGCCGAGAGCAGGAACATCAGCGACCAGAGTGAGTCGACAATACTGACGTCGTCCTTGACCAGGCTGACCACCCAGAAAACGGTCGAAAAGGCCAGGATCGCGCCACCGGCCCACCACCATGCCGCTGTCTCGATCACGACGCGCCCCGCTCGAACAGGTAGTGGCTGACAAACCACTCAGCGCCGTCGGCATGGCCAAACAGCTCGGCGCAGGCCATAAAGAAGATTCGCCACCTTTGGAACCACCGGGCCGCATCCGCTTTGCCGTATGTGCCTTCGAGCACGGACATGATGTCCTCGCGCTCCCGGTCCATATTTTCCAGCCACGCGTTGGAGGTTCGCTCATAATGGCGCCCGTTCCACTTCCACTGCCGCACCAGGTCAAGATCCTGTTGAAAATGCAATGGCAGGTCCGAGGAGGGCATCATGCCGCCCGAGAAAAAGTGGCGGCTCATCCAGTCTGACGGCCCGCGGTCCTCAAAGGGATACACACAAACGCGATGCGTGAAGATGTGCATGAAAAAGCGGCCGCCCGGCCGTAACCAATCAGACACACGCCGAAACATCTCCCGGTAGTTGCGCATGTGCTCGAACATTTCGATGGAGACCACCCTGTCGAACCGGCGGCCAGGGTCGAATGCGTTCATGTCGCAGGTGCGCACCTCGATGTTGTCCAGTCCGCGTTGAGCCGCCTGCTCTTGGATGTATTCGCGCTGACTGTTGGAATTTGAAACCACCAGCAGCCGGCTGTTGGGATAGTGCGCGGCCATCCACAGGCTCAGCGAGCCCCAGCCGCATCCCAGTTCCAGAATGTCCTGGCCGTCTTCCAGCCCAGCCCGCTCGCACGTGATGGCCAGCGCGTCCCGTTCCGCCTCATCGAGATTCTGCGCACCGTTGCCCCAGTAGCAACAGCTGTACTTGCGGTGGATGCCCATGACATGGCCGAAGAACTGTGCCGGCACTTCGTAGTGCTGCTCATTGGCCAGCTCCGGTACCAGCGCCACGGGCGAGCGGTCCATGTGCGCGACAAATGCCGCCAAGGCCTGGCTGCTCCGCTCCGGATCCGCGGCGTGTACCTCTTCCAGTCTTTGTCGGTTCAGCCGGCGAATCGCCGCCCGGATGACGCTGTCGGGTACCAGGCCCATTTCGGCCCAACCGATGGCGCCCTGGCGCGGCGGGGCGGAATCTTCCCGCGTGCTGACAGATCCGCTCACGCCCGGTTACCGCGCGAGGAACCGTCCAGTGGCACACGCTCGCTCAGTCGGTTCATGCCCTGGGAAATGTCGGTGCCCAGCACCTCTATGCCGGCCCGTCGGAGCGCGTCAGAAGCCCCGGTCGACGCTTTACCGCCAACAAAAACCGGGACGCCTGTCGCTTTTACGAGGTTGGGCAGGCCCTGTTCCAGGGTGTGCCGGTCTGGCGCCACCAGCCCGGAGAGCACGATGGCTTCGCACTGGGTCTTGTCCGCGGCGGCCACCAGCTCTTGCAGCGGCATGTCCGCGCCCAGCAAAATGGTGCGATACCCACTCTCGCTGGCCGCCAGGGCAAAAAGGAGCAATCCGGTCTCGTGACGGTCACCGGGAAGGCAGGCAAGTAATAGCTTGGGGCCATGGGCAATTCGCGTCCGGTGATGGAAGCGGGCGCCCAGCTTATTCCTCAGGTAAAACGCGAAAAAGTGCTCTTCAGCAATGCTGCCTTCGCCTTCCGACCATCGCCGGCCCAGTTCCCGCAGCAAGGGAGAAACCAGGCGCTCCGTTACCGTACCAACCGGATACAGGGACAAAGCCTCGCTATACGTTTCTTCCAATCCGGATTCATCAAACTTGATCACCGAGGCCACCATGTGATTGATGTAGCGCTGCCATGTGCTGCCCTCAGGGTGCTCCTCCTCAGCGGCTTCCTGGGCGTCGATGTGCGCCTTGATCTGCCCTATTCGCATACCTCGATCGATCAGACCGACAACCCGGTTGATCAGATCGATGTGTTCCTGCATGTACAGCCGATGGCCGCTTTCCTTCCTGACCGGTTCCAGCAGGCCATAGCGGCGCTCCCAGGCGCGGAGGGTAATCGGGTTGACACCCGTGAGGTCGGAGACCGTTCGAATCGGGTACAGGCCCTCCCTTTGGTCCAGTTCTGATGTCTTTGTGCTCATGGTTTTACGGCGTAATGTTTAATTAAAGTTGTACAAATATTAGAGGTTTTCTGCCTTCTTGTAAATATGTTGTATAAATAAATGGTAAAAAACCCCGGCCGTGAAGCCGGGGTCAAGGGTTGGAAGAACCTGAGGGGATCGGTTTCTTCCATGGGGGATGTGTGTCACTCGAAGTTTCGGATTTGTTTAAAAATGCCAACTCTCCGTGAGAACATTCAAATTATCTATACAAACACTGTACATGTCAACCCGGAAAACTTCAATTCCAGGACGCGAAAACCCTGTTTCACGTGCTAGACTACTTGGCGCCAGGCCTCCATGAGTCCACATGATCGCCGTTGCCAAAAACGTTTACATTTCCGATCACGAACTACAGCTGACTGCCATTCGCGCCAGCGGGCCCGGAGGTCAGCATGTCAACAAAGTGTCCAGCGCGGTTCACCTGCGTTTTGATATCTGGGCCTCGTCCCTGCCCGATTTGATCAAACAGCGTGTGGCCGATCTGCATGACCGCCGTATCAGCAAGGACGGTGTCATTGTCATCAAGGCCCAGCGGTTTCGCGATCGCGAGAAGAACCGCCTGGATGCCATTGAACGACTGACCCAACTGATTCGCCGGGCCATGCGAGCACAGCCAAAAAGGATCCCCACCCGGCCCGGGGCCAACGCCAGGCGGCGAAGGATGGATGAGAAGAAGCGCAGAGGCCGCGTGAAATCGCTGCGGGGCAAAATCCGCGAGCCCCACTGAAACCCCCGCCGGCTAAAGCGTCGAGGCTTTGCACGGCCTGAAAGAAAGGCCACTGGGCGTGTACTTCGGTCAAGCGGGCGGTTAGGAAACCCGGTCTGAGCCTGTTTGGAAACCACTTTACGTTGAAAATCAAACGCTGGACTGCCAACATGCAAAGCGCGTGATTCTGATCTGAGGCATTAACGAGCGGGGACGATGATGGCAGTCTTGCGGGAACAAGGCGCCTGGCGGAAGACCATTTCTATCCAGCGGCCAAAGCCCATATAAAAAGACGACGAGGCACGAAACCATGAGCAGATCGAAGGATCCTTTTGAAATCGCCACCGAATGCATTGCGTTTGGCGTTCGGCGCGCATCTCGCCTGGTAACGGCATTCTATGATCACAGTCTCACCGAGCATGGATTGCGCTCGACCCAGTTCACGATTCTCAATGCGCTGGACGCGCTCGAGGACGTGACCATCAACGAACTGGCCGAACAGTTGCAAAGCGACCGAACCACCCTGACCAGGAACCTCATGCGGCTGGAAAAGCAGGGTTGGATCGAACGCAACGTTGGCACCGACCGCCGCAGCCGCCACATCACGCTGAGCCGCCCCGGCAAGAAGGTGCTGGAAGCCGCGTACCCGGCGTGGCTGGAGGCACAAACCGCACTGGCCGAGCAACTGGGACGCACACGCTATCAAAGACTCATGACCGATCTCAGCGATCTGGAGGAAACCTGCTTCGAGGACCTCTAATTCGTTACCTTCCAGCCCGGCCATTGGGGTTCGCTCTGGCCGGACTGTGCTGGTGTCTAAGCGCCTCCGGCGGCCCCCGGCCGCATGAACTCGATCGCCTGAACAGCGAGCTGACACCGATCGGCGCGCTGCGCGCGGGAAGCCCGGAGGGCACCATCCCGGCATGGTCCGGGGGGCTGACCTCACCCCCTGAGGGCTACCAGGCCGGCGATACTCACCTTGATCCCTTTGGCGCGGAAACGCCCGTGATGGTCATCGACGCCGGCAATGCCGCAGCCTTCCAGACAGAGCTGTCGCCGGGTCATCAGTCCATGCTGCGAAATTATCCAAACACCTATGCGTTAACCATTTATCCCAGCCATCGGACGGCCGCCTACCCCGAGCGCATCTATGAGATGACCGCTCGCAATGGAGCCACTGGAACACTAACGGCGGCAGGCGAAGGGGTGATGGGTGTTGCAGAAGGGTTCCCGTTCCCCTTTCCAGATAACGCCCGAGAGATCATCTGGAACCACAAACTTCGGTTCCGCGGCACCGGAGGGCAAAGAGCGCTGGACCTGGCGGCCGTCACGGCCGGCGGAGATTTCCAGCCCGTCAGGCTGACGATTGAAACGCTAAGCCTTTATCACCAGACAGGCGCGACGCTTGAGAGCACGGAGAACCGGCTCCTCTACCTGCTGCAAACCATTGACAGCCCGGCCCGACTGGCCGGGACACTTCTGCTGGTGCACGAATCCCTCAACCAGGCTGCACAACCACGCTCAGCCTGGACCTACAACCCTTCTCAGCGCCGGGTCATACGCGCACCCAATGTCGCCTATGACAATCCGGCCAATGCCGCAGACGGCCTGGTGGTCAGCGACATGGCCGACATGTTCAACGGCGCCATGGACCGCTTCGACTGGTCGCTGGAAGGGAAACGCGAGCTGTACGTGCCGTACAACGCCTATAGATTGCATGGGGCCGATCCCGGTTTCGACGCTATCGTTCAGGCAGGACATCTCGACCCGCAGGCGCTGAGGTACGAGTTGCACCGGGTGTGGGTGGTGGAAGCACGGCTCCGAGAGGGCTTTCGACACATCCACCCGCGCCGGACCTATTACCTGGACGAGGACAGCTACCAGGTCCTGCTGGCCGAGCACTATGATAACCAGGGGCGACTGTGGCGATTTTCCGAGGCCCACCCGGTGGTCTTCTACGAAGTCCCGATGCTGTGGACCACACTGGAATCACATCATGACCTGCAGACACGAAGGTTCGTTTCCTATCGGCTGAACAATGAGCGAGGAACGCCGCGCTTTGACCTCGAGATTTCGCCCCGGGAGTTTTCACCACAGGCTCTGCGCCGGAAGGGGCGGCGATAAAAAAGGGCCGCCAAAGCGGCCCTTTGTGCCTTATCCCCGCCGCGATGCGGCTTCGCCTGCGGCTGAGGCTAACTGACGTTGATTTCGAGCTTGCGCGGCGCCTTTTCAATTTCCGTCTTGCCCAGACGAATGTACAGCATGCCGTGTTTTTGCTCGGCCTTTATGGTGTCCTCTCTCACGTTCTCGGGCAGCTTGAAGCTGCGCTCAAAGCGTCCAAAAAACCGCTCTGTTCGATGCAGTTTCTCGTCTTCCATTTCATGGTGACGCTCGCCGCTGATCGTGAGCATTCCATTGTCAACCTGCACGTGCAGGTCTTCCTTCTTGACTTCCGGGACCTCGACCTTGATCAGGAACTCGCCGTCCGTCTCACTGATATCCACCGAAGGCGACCAGTCAGCCCGGGTCATGAGCTGCATCGCATTTTCATAACGCGGCCAGCGCATATTGGCAAAGAAGTCCTCGAAGTCTTTGAAAGGAGTCCACTCTTTCATCGCTTTCATGATGAGCCTCCTGTCATGTTTCCAGGGGAACAACCGAAGGTCCGCGCTTCCCGGCCGGGAATCACGACCCTTCAATGCTTAGAGAAAATTCAGCGCAGAAAGTTCAGCGAAACGCGCCGGGGCGAGGCCCGGCCAACCCACGGTCAAACAATCAGGTCACGCAAAATCTGGCGCGTGCGATAGTCGTTTTCCGTTTCCAGGGCAACGATGGCTTTTTCGCCCTCGCGGTCGACCAGGTGAACACTCCTGATGTCGATCTGCTCGTTGGCCAGCTTGCGGGAAATCTCCGCCAACGCGCCGGGCTCATCCTGTATGCCCAGCAAAATCTGCTCATGGGGAAACACCTTGAACCCTGCTTGCGCCAGGGTATCGAAGCATTGCTCATAGGGCTCCGCCATGATGCTGATGACCGCGGTAGAACCAATGGTGTCGCCATCGATGGTCTGCATATTCACACCCACGCCCTCCAATAACGTGGTGATCTCCGCCAGCAGCCCAGGGCGCGTTTCCTGGATGATGGTCATACTTTTCATGCGGTCATCCCCTGTTCGGGTTGTTCTGAGGCGATTATATCTTCCAGCAAGGCGTTGATCTGCTCTTTTCTCAGGTGTGGCATGCAAACGATGTGGCTGATGTCGCCGGCCGTTGCCAGTTGCCATTTTTCACACACCTGCTCGTGCGGACGGGGGAAAACCACCGTCAACGCGTTTTTGTTGCGCTTGGCGTCGATACCGGCTTGGCGGAAGGTCTTCTCGGCGTAACGGGCCAGCTCAATGGATTGCTCCAGGCGCGCTCTCATCCCATCCATGCCCAGGGTGCGTATCGCCCACCACAGCCCCATCACCGTGAAACCCGATCGGGAACCGGAAATGGTGGTGTCTCGCGTGCCGATGTAGGCCACGGAGTGAGCGACCCGGTCCACGAAACGCTTGCGCGCCAGCACGATGCCGCAAGGAATGGGCATGGCGAAAAACTTATGGCCGGAAATGGAGATGCTGTCAGCACCGTCTGCAAAGTTCCACGCAGGCGGCGGGTCGAGGAAGGCCGCGTAGCCACCGCAGAGCGCTGCATCGCTGTGTATGTAGCGCTTGTCGATGGCCATGTTATCGAGTATCGACCCGATCAGGCGGATATCATCCCGGCCCTCGGTCATGGTGGTGCCGATGTTGGCGAAGATGATCGGCGGCGCGTCGCGGCGGATGCGGATGGTTTCGCGCAGGTCGTCGTAGTCCATTTCACCGTTGGGCTGGGAGCGGATCATGATGTTGCGCATGCCCAGGAAGTGCAGGTTCTTGGCCACGCTGTAATGACTGTCCCGCGAGAAATACACGATGCCGTCAGGAAACAGCTCCCGCGCCAGGTACATGCCGTAAAGGTTGCCCTCCGTTCCGCCGTTGGTGACGTAGCCCCACCAGTCGTCTTCCGGGGCATGGGTCAGGGCAGCGAAAAACGCCAGTACTTCCCGCTCAAATTCACGCGTGTTGATGCGGTAGTGGGCCTCATGCCATGGGTCACCGACATTGTTCAGGCTGTACCCCAGGAAAGGCACCAGCGGCTTGATGTCGATATCGAAAGCCACCGGGTAGCCCAGTTCCGTCTCCCGGTAGTGCGCAAGGTCCTCCAGCAACTGGTTCAAGCGCTTGCGGTCTGCGAGCGTGAGATTCATGCCTGTCCTCTGGTCGTGCGGAATAACAACATAACGGGCCGTGAAAGCCCCGGTACTGATGTTCATCAACCAAGGCTTTAGTTCGTTTGGCCCGGCCCCCATGATGAAAGCATGGACTGGACCGTTATCTGGTGGATCCTGGCGGCGCTGATCGTGGTTGGCGGGCTGGTCGGGGCCGTTATCCCCTCGCTGCCCGGCGTGCCGCTGGTGTTCGGCGGCCTGCTGCTGGCCGCCTGGGCCGATGGCTTTGAGCATGTCGGAGCAACAACGCTATCCATTCTGGGTGGGCTTGCAGTGCTGGCCTGGCTGCTGGATTTCCTGGCCGCCGCGCTGGGCGCAAAAAAGCTGGGGGCCAGCCAGCGCGCGTTCTGGGGGGCCGCCTTTGGGGCCCTTGTCGGCATGTTTTTCGGTATTCCTGGCCTGCTTCTTGGGCCCTTTGTTGGCGCCGTGGTGGCCGAACTCTCCGGCGGCCGGACCATGAACGAGGCCGGGCGGGCCGGTTACGGCGCCTGGCTTGGCGTCATCATCGGCACTGCAGCCAAGCTGGCCATCGCCTTCCTGATGGTGGGCATCTTCGCCTTCAAGCTGTTCCTGGGCTCCTGACCCATTTCAAGCCGCCTGCTCGCTGTCGGTATCCCACCCGGGGAAAACCAGCACGGCCGGATGGCACTTCAAGGCCCGCGCCAGTTTCTTGGCGCGTTCAACGCCCAGGTTGACCCGGTCGTTCTCGATGGCGGACAGCGTCGACTGCGGTATCCCGGAGGCCCGGGCCAGGTCGTTCTGACTCATTTCCTGCAACTCCCGGACGATCCGGACGGATTCGCCAACCGAAACCTTGATCCTTTTTTTTGCTCTCTGAAACTCGCTCATTTCATTGCTTCCTGTAATCGTGCGCCGTGACATCCACTACCATCACGCGGACAACCTCCGCGTCGACGCGGTAGATCACCCGGTGTTTCCGATCCAGCCGGGACGACTGGTGCCCTTTCCAGACTCCGCGCAAGGCTTCGTCCCGGAACCCGCGAATCGCCCGCAGCCCATGCGGACCTGAATGCCGGACGATGTCCTGCCACTTTTCGTACCGCTTCTGTATTTCGATAGGCAGAGACTTCAGCGACCGGTCCACGCGCCTGTGTTCGAATATCTGTCACATATTTTATTTGGTATATATCAAAATATTTATTACCCAACGAAAACAAGGCCAAGGTCCTACAAATATGGGGTTTTACGGGGCAGTATTTGTCCTTGCCCACTTAGACATTCTCTTGTCCGAGTGGGCAGCTAATCTATCTAAGCGGCTACGTGCACGTATTCGATCGACGAGGAAGGTAGAGGCACTGTTTCACCCTGCTCTACAAGCGCTTGAACGTGAAGCTCGATGGCTTCCCTGATGAGTCGCACGACTTCTTCCCTGGACGCCGCAACAGCAATACAGCCCGGCAGATCCGGTACGTGCGCACCATATGACTCGGCGCCTTTTTCTATGACGACAGCGTATTTCATGTCATTCATCTTACTTCAGTCCTGCCTGCTTGAGGATGGCGGCAAGAGTACCTTTGGGAATCTCTGTTCCCAGGTTTCCCGAGACGGTGACCGTGCCCGGCTTGTTCAGGTGCCGAAACTGCCGATGGCTTCCCTTCATGCGCTCTTGCCACCAACCGTCATGCTTCAATCGTTTTAACAGAACTCGAACTTTCACCCCACTGTTTTAGCGGGATCAAGAGGCGCGAGGTAGAAGCCACATGCCTGAATTTGTGTCGGAAAAATGCGCGCATTATTAAAGTAAGCGCGCAGCCAAGCGCACTCTGCTTTTCGAGCTTTGGCTTATGAGTGAGGAATCAAATCAACAGTCAGGGTTCCTCGCCCATCGTCTCAAGCACCTTATCGAGCCGGCGGATTTCCCCCTCTATTGCCATTTTTTTCTGGGTTTCCTCGTCGAGATCGTAAATGCCCTCGCAATCGCCGGGATTCATGGTGAACTCTTCCGGATTTAAGGCGTACTCGCGCTGCGCCGCACGTTCCAGGGCCATGCTTTCGCCCACCTCCTGCAAATCTTTGAGGTACTGGGGCCAGTACCCTGCTGGCATCAGGCCATAGCGGTTTGAAGCAATCAGGGGCGGGCGCTTGCACTCTTCAACGAGGGTTCGCAGCTGACTCCGCCATGAAGCCGATTGATTCTGTTCATCATTTGCCCGCTGGTGATCGGGGTACAAAAGCCGAAGCTCGGCCCCATGCCCAATGCCCGCGCTAATCTCGCTACGCGGGTGACTTTGCATCAACCTGGTGATTCGCAGGCAGGCGTCGAAAACGGCCTGCCGCTGCAGCTCCCGCGCCTCTTTGCAAAGCGTGTGCAACCAACCCACGTGCGTCACATGGCCCGAAGCCGAAGATACCGCCATGGTGGAGCGGAAGAACATCATCTCATCCCAACCATATTCACTTCGCTCAAGCAGGTCAGCTGCCTGGGCTGGTAACTTCGGCAGAGGATGGGTTTCGGAAAAATCCTTCATTATCAGGTAAGCGTCGTAAGCACCCGCGCCGTGGTACAGAAAAAAATAATTCTGGCCAGCCGCTTCCAGTAATATCGTCTCGAGTTCCGGCGTAAGCGAATTGGTTTCGATATATTCATCGGGAAACAGGAGAGGCAACAGCACACCCACGGCGTTATTGGGGTCGGCCCGTCGAAATTGTTCCCGCACTTCGACGGCGTCACACCATTCGGCTCGATGGTTCCTAATGCAGTCATGTGTGTAGACGATTAAAAGGATCCTTGGATCATTCCAGCCATCCTGCAGGGCTCTGCGCCGTATTTCCTGGCGTTCAACGCTGTACTGGGCCTCAAAGTCACGGCCCGTCACCATCAGGGATCCGAATACCCGGATGATGGGCTGCTCATGGGACCGCAAGGCTTCAGCCAGCTTCGCCTGCCATTGCTCATAGGCCTCATCGTAGGCCTTCGCTTCAGGGGTCTCCTGATATTGCTCCCACTCTTCTTTTAAACCCGAGTCCCACCTATCCTTCGCGAACGCGGGCGGCACAAATGAAGCCATAGCTACTAGTAGCAGCCCCCAAACCCAGTTCTGGTGAATCGTTGAGCGTCTCATTGATGCGCCTCCTCGGTATACGTATCCAATGATGTGTGTTCCTCTCCGGCCACACGCCATTGGCCCTCGATCGGGAGGCTACATGGAAAATGCCTTTTATGTCAATTTAGTGGTCAGAGTTCGAAAAATGCGAAATAGGCGCCATCGAAAAACACCGCTTGGGAAAACTTGACCGAGATCAGTTCTCTGAAATTGGTTCGTCCTATCCTGTCGGCGTCTATTACCACCCGAACAAGGAACCAGAACATGAAACGCAAGCAACTTGCACTGGCCATCGCGGCCGCAACCCTGATGGGCAGCAGCAGCCTGGCCCTGGGCCACGATGCCGGCGACTGGGTCGTACGGGCCGGCGCCTCGGTCGCTGACCCCAAATCCAACAACAACCCCATCGCTGATGTGGACAGCGGCAGCAGCCTGACCATCAATTTTGCCTACATGCTGACGGACCGTTGGTCGGTCGAACTGCTCGCGGCGTACCCTTTCGAGCATGACATTGACCTCAAAGGCACCAGCATCAAGATCGGAGAGACCAAACACCTGCCGCCGACGCTGAGCCTGCAATACCACCTGAACCCGACCGGCGCGTTTCAGCCCTACCTCGGCGCGGGCGTCAACTACACCACTTTTTTCAGTGAGAAGGCCGTTGGCCCGCTGGAAGGGCTGGACCTGTCGGTGAAGGACAGCTGGGGCCTCTCCCTTGAGATCGGTGTGGATTTCATGCTCAACGACCGCTGGCTGATCAATGTTGACGCCAGGTATATCGAAATCGAAACCGGCGCCTTTCTCAATGGCGTTGGCATTGGCGATGTGAACATCAACCCCATGGTGTACGGCGTCCATGTGGGCTACACGTTCTGAACCGTAAAAGCTTCTGCGGATAAAAAAGGCCGGGTTACCCCGGCCTTTTTTTGATCCCCCAATCTGACTGGGCTCAGTTGGCGGAGGCCACCTCCACCTCGGGCGTGTCAACACTGAGCGCCACCATGGCCTCTCCAAACATCTCGGGCTTCAGGTCACCCATGATGTTGACCAACACGACCTCTTCAGAGCGGTCTGACACCATGACCACCATGCCCATGATCTGCTCGCCGCGCGTCTTCATCAGCATGTGCGCCTGCTCGTGCTCGTCGCGCACCAGCATGATAGGCTCCCAGCCCTGGGCTTGCAGCCTGGTGCTCATCCGCTCCAGCTTTTCACCCACCCGCACAGGATCACCCGTTATTTCGTAGACACGAACCCGAACGCCATCCAGCCCGCGCAACAGGGCCTCAGCCTCCCGGTCGTTATCCACGTGGCTGGCGGCAAAGCGCAGCACGGTCGGGCCGATGGAAAGGGCCAGGGTTCGGTCGGTGTCGAACATGCCCAACGAATCCAGGTCTGCGAAGCCTTCATCACTTCTGGGCGCCGTGAACCCACAGGCGCCCAGAAGCAAGGCCATCAGTAGCAATACGGGCAGGGTGATGCGCCTCATTGAATGTCCCTTCCTGCCCTCAGTTGAAGTCGATCTGGGGGTCGATGTCGACATCGAAGTTCTCCATCACCTGGCTCAGCTGCATGGGGTCCAGGCTGCCCAACACGTTGATGAAAACCGCTTCCTCGGAATCCACAGCCATCAACACCAGGCCGTCGATGACATCGCCATTGATCTTGAGAAAGATCTGCACATGTTCGCCTTCATCGTTAACCTGGACCACCGGCTCCCAGTCAGCTGACTGCAGGTCGCTCTTGACCGAGTTCAACTCGTCCAGCGCGGCATTCGTATCTCCGTTGGTGGCATAAGTGCTCACGCGCACCCCCTTCAGCTGGCTGAATACCTGGGCCGCTTCCGGATCTTCCTTGGACGCCATGGCGCCCACGAAATTCAGCAGGGTGCCGCCGATGGTGATGTTGACCTTGGGTTCGCCGTACACGCTGGTCAGCTCACCAAAATCGATATAACCCGGCAAATCCTTCAGGGCGTCTTCCTGGGCCATGGCAGGGAGGGTCAAAAATGCGGTCAGCACCGCGATGAATAAACGTTTCATGCTTGTTTCTCCTTCGATTCAGATTGGGGAATACTCTTGATCACACTGCCTCCGACGGCTTCGTTCAGTTCGCCGCCGACCTCATGTTCGATGCGGCCGGCTGTGCGGCTGCTCATTTGCTGGATGTAGGCGAACGCCAGGGCCAGTTCAGCCGCGGCCTGCTCGACCTCAGCCCGGGAGGGCTGCTGCGGCTGCGCCAGCCACAGGCTGAGCACGGCCAGGGGTACGGCCGCGAACGCGGCGGCCCAACGCGGCTGCAGGTAAACGGGTCGCTCTGCGTGTAGGCGCGGGATTTTTTTCAGCTTGCGTCGCAGGCTGGCCGGCGCCCGCTCGGGACGCAGCTGCTCCATGGCCTGCTGCAACTGGTAGGCTTCAATAATGTCACGGGCCAGCTTCTGGTCGTCGGTGGCGGCCGCTTTCAGCGCCTCCGCCCCGGCGACATCCAACTCACCGTCGAGCAGCGCGTTGATCTGCGCTTCCCATTTGCCGATGTCGTCGCTGTGAGCGCCTGGTTTGCTTTTTTCATTCATGGTCTGACCTCCGCGAGTTGTTCGCGCAGTTGTTTTCGCGCCCGATGCAGGTAGACCTTTACCTGCGACAGGCTCAATTCGGTGGCGTTGGCCACCTCGTCGTAACTGTGCTGATAGATGTCTCGAAGAATCACCAGCGTCCTGTAAGGTTCTTTCAATGAACTGATCGCCTGTTTCAGCCAGCCGCCCAGTTCGGTCTGATGAAGCCCCGCCATCGGGCCATGGTCGTCAGCCGTCTGGTACTCCTGGAATTCCACCTCGTCCCGCCGCCTTCGCAAACGATCCATACAGGTGTTCCGGGTAACCTTCATCAGCCACGGCTTGATCCGCTCCGGATCCACATTTTCGCGATGCTTCCACAGCTTCACGAAGGCCTCCTGCGTGGCATCTTCAGCCTCACTGGCATCCTTTAGCAGATACCGGGCGAGTGTCCACGCTTCATCCTGATACTGGTCGACCCATTGACGAAATTTTCTACTCATTTCACCAGCATATACGCAGCCCAAAGCGAAAAGTTACAAAACGGCAGGCACATTTATTGAGGCCAATGACCCCCGTGTTGGAAATACCCGTGTCAGACAAGGGCTTGAAATGGTTTTCCGGGAGCCCCAAATACACGCGCAGACTGCAGTGCCACTGAATGTGAGGCGCTGACAGTGACACAAGGGCAGTTCCGGCAAAGGCCGGCGCCGCCGAGTTTATTTAGAAACTGTTCAAAACAGATTTTTGGGAGAACTCTCAATGAAACTTCGTCCTTTACACGACCGTGTGATTGTCAAGCGCATGGAAGAAGAGCGTATGTCCGCCGGCGGAATCGTGATTCCGGATTCGGCCACTGAAAAACCGATCCGGGGTGAGGTGCTTGCTGCCGGCAACGGCAAGATCCTGGAAAACGGTGAAAAGCGCGCCCTGGATGTCCAGGTTGGCGATGCGGTTTTGTTCGGCAAATACGCCGGCACCGAAGTCAAAGTGGAAGGCGAGGAACTGCTCGTCATGCGCGAAGAAGACATCATGGCCGTGATCGAAGGCTGATCACGGGACCACTGAATCACTATTAATTTGAGGAATCAACGATGAGTGCGAAAGACGTACGATTTGGCGATGACGCCCGCAACAGAATGATTGCTGGCGTCAACGTACTGGCCAACGCGGTCAAGGTCACCCTGGGCCCCAAGGGCCGCAACGTGGTGCTGGACAAGAGCTTCGGCGCCCCGACCGTGACCAAGGACGGCGTATCCGTGGCCAAGGAAATCGAACTGGAGAACAAGTTCGAGAACATGGGCGCGCAGATGGTCAAAGAAGTCGCTTCCAAGACCTCTGATGTGGCCGGTGACGGCACTACCACCGCTACCGTGCTGGCCCAGTCCATGCTGTCGGAAGGCCTGAAGGCTGTGGCCGCCGGCATGAACCCGATGGACCTGAAGCGCGGTATCGACAAGGCAGTCCTGGCCGCCGTGGAAGAGCTGAAAGGGCTGTCCACCCCGTGCACCGACAACAACGCCATTGCGCAGGTCGGCACCATTTCTGCCAACTCCGATGTCGAAATCGGCGACATCATCGCCGAGGCCATGGAGAAGGTCGGCAAAGAAGGCGTGATCACCGTGGAAGACGGATCCGGCCTGGAAAATGAGCTGGATGTCGTCGAAGGCATGCAGTTTGACCGCGGCTACCTGTCGCCCTACTTTATCAATGACCAGCAGACCATGAGCGTCGAACTGGAAGACCCCTACATCCTGCTGCATGACAAAAAGATCAGCAATGTGCGTGACCTGCTGCCCGTGCTGGAAGGCGTGGCCAAGTCCGGCAAGTCCCTGCTGATTATTGCCGAAGACATCGAAGGTGAAGCTCTGGCCACGCTGGTCGTCAACACCATCCGCGGCATCGTGAAGGTCGCAGCTGTGAAGGCGCCGGGCTTCGGTGATCGCCGCAAGGCCATGCTGGAAGACATCGCCATCCTCACCGGCGGCACCGTGGTGTCCGAGGAAGTGGGCCTGTCTCTGGAGAAGGCTACCCTGGAAGAGTTGGGTTCAGCCAAGAAGATCCAGATCACCAAGGAAAACACCACCATCATCGATGGTGCGGGCAACCACGACGACATCGAAGGCCGGGTCAAGCAGATCCGCGCCCAGATCGAGGAAGCCACCTCCGACTACGATCGCGAGAAATTGCAGGAACGCGTGGCCAAGCTTGCCGGCGGTGTTGCCGTGATCAAAGTGGGCGCTGCCACCGAGGTCGAGATGAAAGAGAAGAAGGCTCGCGTCGAAGACGCGCTGCACGCTACCCGTGCGGCCGTTGAAGAAGGCGTGGTGCCCGGCGGCGGTGTTGCCCTGGTACGTGCCCTGATGGCCATCTCCGGCCTGAAAGGCGACAACGAAGACCAGAACGTCGGCATCGCCATTGCCTGCCGCGCCATGGAAGAGCCCCTGCGCCAGATCGTCATTAACGCAGGCGAGGAAGGCTCCGTAGTGCTGAATAAGGTCAAAGAGGCCAGCGGTGCCAAGGGCTACAATGCAGCCACTGGCGAGTACGTCGACATGATCGATGCCGGCATCCTGGACCCGACCAAGGTGGCGCGTTCCGCTCTGCAGAACGCCGCCTCCGTGTCCGGCCTGATGATCACCACCGAGGCGATGGTTGCTGAACTTCCGAAGGAAGAGGCGCCGATGCCGGATATGGGTGGAGGAATGGGTGGAATGGGCGGCATGATGTAGTCTTACTGGCCTATTTGCTCCGTGACTGTGTTGCGGGCATTTTCTCGCCGGTCATTACCTGGTTTGGTAACTCCCGGCGCGAATTCAGCCCGAGTCTTGTCACGAACCAAATATTCTCAGCAATACCCCTTGCTGAGAAACGAGAAACCCCGCTTCGGCGGGGTTTCCTTTTGCGCCAGTCATTATCTGTTTCGGTAACTCCTGGCTCGAAATGCGCCCCGCGCCTACCCACGAACCAACATTGCTCACCTGTCTCCATTCTGTTGGAACGGATTAACCCCGCCTCGGCGGGCTTTTTGGCCGAACCCGGGAACAGATGATATCTTCTCTCAGTCTGTTTCAAGCAGGGGATAACATGAAGGCCATGCACGCGTTGCTGGTTCTGCCCTGGGCGTGCTGGTCTGCCCATGCGGCGGAGGTGTCCATCGAGGCTTGCGTTTCTACCCTTTTCACAGAGAAGTCGACCCAGACCGACGTCGGGGGTTTCAGTTCCACCTGCTACACCATGGATGGTTCTGTGTTTCGTGAGGAGAACAAATTTTTCAGCTCGTCATCCGATCGGGAAATCCGAGATTTTGCGCTGGGTATCTGCAACACGTCCGGTGCGACTCAGCAATATGTGACCACGCACGAACTCAAGTACACCATCAACAAAACAGCGGATGCCGATGAGCGAGTCGATGCGCGGGTGCACTATGATCCGATTTCAGAGGTGGTGACCGAGGGCTCTGGCACCGTGACCAGCCAATCCGAGTTCGAACTGGAAAATAATGTCTGTGTGGATTTTATTCCTTTCCTGTTGTCCACCAGTTTCCAGGCGTATTCCGGGCTTGGTTCCTCCTTGTTGGTGGATCAACAGGACCTCAACGGTATCTTCTGGGAACCCGATGTGCCCGGGCATGGGTTTGACTTCAAACTTCACGAACTCGGATTCACGGTCTTCTACTATGGCCATACCGCCGATGGTCAGCGGCTGTGGTTGATTTCCGAGCCGTATTTGGAACCCGTCCGGTTTTACCAGGAACTATCCATGCAGATGTACGAGGTCGCCCAGGGCACCTTTGGCGCACCGGCACCCGGCGCCGAGACCGTGTGGGGCACCATGACGCTGACCCTGGTGGACTGCGACCACGGGTACGTGGTGCTGGATGGGGTAGATGGTCGAATATCGATCAACCTGGAACGCCTTGTCGGACTGCCGATCTCCTCTTGCCCTTAGCTTAAGGCTGCCGGGCAAGTGTCGGACAACGGGAGGGCCTGGGGTCCGACATCGCAACACGGGTAGGCCTCGCGCGGATTCCCTCAAAAAACAGCGAACCGGGTAAGCAGCCGGCCCGACTGAATTCCAGAGTGATGGGTTTATAATTCTTCTCCCAGGGGCACCGATCGATGCTGTAAGGCATCTTCGGTTATCGACTGCCCAAGCCAGGTTTACGCACAAAGGGAAATATCTATGGAATTCAGGAGAGCACTGGTCGCCAGCGCGTCAGAACAGCGGCTGGCCACCCTGATGGCCAAACGCAGCGAGCCGGGCGCCGACCGAGACGCCATCGACCAACGCATCTGGGATCTCTTTGGGGAGCGATGGGCGGTCATGTTCACGGACCTGGCCGGCTTTTCCCGTAACGTTGCCGATTTCGGCATCCTGCACTTTCTGCAGGTGATGTATTCCGCGGAGCAAATGCTGCTTCCAATCATCGAGACCAATGACGGCATCCTGCTGAAGATCGAGGGCGACAGCTACATGGTGATCTTTCGCAACCCGGCCAAGGCGGTGGCGGCGGCGCTGGACATGCAGGCGCACCTGCGTGTGGCGAACGACCGATTGGAACCGGAGGAGCAGGTGCTGCTGTGTATTGGCATCGGCTATGGCGACCTGCTACGCATCGGCGACAGCGACGTATTCGGACAGGAAGTCAATGCCGCCAGCAAACTCGGTGAAGACGTTGCCAGGGCATACGAGATCCTGGTGACCGAGGCGATGCGGGATATCGCTTGTGCCGACGCCAGGGTTAGCGACGCGGTTCCCGCCGACGATCTGCCTGCGGGCTTGTCGGTCGCCTATCGGCTGCGATACTGAGCGCAACTGTAGACAATTTCGGAAAAAGCTCATCCCTATGCCACAGCCATCAAACCATAAGACAGCGCCAGCTATGGTCGCGCAACGCGGGGCATCGGGAATCCGATCGCCGGCTGTAGCTTTGCCCTTTGACGCGTTCAAATGACTTTTGACACTTATCAGTCCATTGCCGAGGTCGCCGTTACGCTGACCGGGTTTATCGGCGTGGTGGTGGTGCTCAAAAACCAGAATCAGGACTTTTCACGAATCGGTCTCACCACCATCATGAGCACGTCTCTCGGCGCAGTGATGTTCGCGTTTGTTCCGGAACTGCTCAGCGGGTTTTTCAGTGAGCGCGTAACCTGGCGTTTGGCCAACGGCTCTTTCGGGCTGTACCACCTGTACCTGATCCTCTGGCACCAACTGCGACAGCGCTCTATTCGATCCAACTCACCCATACAATGGCTGATCCTGGGCCTCTCCCTTGGCGTGGTGGGGTTGAAGTTGATGGTTGGTCTGGGGCTCATGTTGGCGCATGCCTATGAAATTTACCTGCTCGGTCTTCTTTGGCTGATTGGCTTTACCGGCTATCTGTTCACCCTGATTCTGTTCCAGGGTCTGGAGGATTGATCCGATGTATCGTCCTGTGTTGTCCTGGTCATGGGCCACGATGCATCAAGTCGTTGACCGGTAAATCATCGGGATTGGTTTGCAACTGCTTTCATACCTGCCTACAGTGATCTGCTGGCGGCTATGTTGACGCTCACCGAACGCGATGCGAAGAAGACAATTTATCCAATCCACGAGTATGGCAGCGACGGGCAGCCTTTTGGGCCTGAGTCCTGTCATGGCGGCATCATCGAAAGGCCAAACACAAGAGGCACCCATGAACGAAGCTCAACTCAAAGAATCACTGGACCAGATTTTTGGCCAACACATGGAGGCGGAACTGGCTGGCGACCTCGACGCAACAATGGCCACCATGACCGACGATCCGCACCTGGTCAATGTACCCACCATGGTGGGTGGCCAGGGGCCAGAGGGCGTGCGACAGTTTTATACCAACCGTCTCATCGGGCAGTTCTTTCCACCTGATGTCAAATTCGAGACGGTGTCACGGACCTACTCGCCTGAGCGCCTGGTGGATGAATTGATCATCTCGTTCACCCACACCACCAAGATGGATCACCTCCTGCCTGGCGTTGAACCCACCGGCCGCTTCGCAGAGGTCGTTTTCGTGGTCATTGTTGGCTTTTCCGAGGGTAAAGTGGCCTATGAGCATATCCATTGGGATCAGGCCAACCTGCTGGTGCAGCTGGGCCTCATTGACCCCACAGGGCTGCCTCTGACAGGCGCCGGGGCGGCAGCCAAGTTGCGCCGTCCGTCAACGCCCGACCCCTTTTTCAACGAGTCTTAATGCAGGGCTGCGATATCACCGTTTCAAGCAGGGCATCATCCGCTTGACGCCTCTCGGCCTGCAACGCTGACAGCGGTCAAGGGTTTTCGCGAAAAAACCGATCAGGCATCTCTTCAAAGCCCGGCAACGCACAGAACGCTTGTGTGCCGATATCCGTTGGCCCGGCCTGGCCCGCTGGCGACAGGCTTCGCAGCTCTGTCAGCCTGTCGGTGAGCGACTTCTCAAGCACCACTTCAGGCTCAATCCTGCCAAGAAGCTCCAGTTCCAGCCACAAACTCGCTTGGTCTCTGCCTGGCCATGGAGTCTGTTGCATTTCATCCAGGATAGCCCTGGCCACGGTGAAACTACCACTCCGGATACCGGCCAGGGCAGCGCCAAGGTAATCACGCGTGCGTTTCTTTTCCACCGAGCCAAACAGTGCCACCGCGAGATCATCCCGGTTGAGGTCCATTAAACGAAAGGCCGCAAAACGCCTCATGTCATCCGACCAATTCGCCTGATCAATGTGTGTGTCAAAGAATGCGACTCCGTCACTGGCACCCGCGAATCCTTCCACCAGGTCGGAGAATGGGATCAAAGCAGACGATGTGTGCAATTCCGCGAAGGTGGCGGCTCTTTCCGCTGAAACCCCTTGAACCACCTCCGGCCCCCAACAAGCCGGCCGCGCCGACAACAGGCCATGAACGGCAAGACGACCATCGCCACGCTTCCATAAACCATAGGTCACATCGACGAAATCCAGGAAATAGTTTCCA
>Ga0181593_10001020_pt1 | contig 25244 bp, 20 predicted proteins | sample 071ome_19_FD_133756 | JGI IMG/M metagenome (GOLD analysis project Ga0181593, IMG submission 133756) | Coastal salt marsh microbial communities from the Groves Creek Marsh, Skidaway Island, Georgia - 071413AT metaG (megahit assembly) | ecosystem: Environmental > Aquatic > Marine > Intertidal...
GCCGATCTTCTCTCGTCTCCTATCCGTAGATTCACTCGATGGAGGAAAGATTTCTCAATTCCTCAATACATCAGGCCTCTTTGATTTAAGCTCGACATGGCTACTTGTCGCAATTCCTATCATCTTCGCACTGAAGGGAGTGGTGTCGTTTGCCGTTGGCTTAATTATTCCTAAGCTCGCCATGAAGATTGAAATTAATATGCGTAGCAATTTAATGTCACGCATATTTGCTACTCGCTGGGAGACCTTTCATCATTCGAAATCGGGAAGCTTCGTAAATGTTCTCAACAAGGAATGTCAATCCATAGTGACGGCAACGAAGTATTTCTGTCGATTTATTACTGACCTCGCGGAAGCATTCATTCTGCTGAGTATCAGCCTGGTTTTGTCACCTATCGTTGTTGCCTTGGGAATCTTGGCCGGAATTCTTTCGTTAATGGCAACCCATTTTTTAATTCTTCGAACCCATCGCCTTCGAGAACAGTGGGTTGACGTAGATAATCATCTAAATTCGATCGTTATAGAGAACATCGATAACGCAAAGCTCATCAAAATCATGGATCGGCGCAACTCGCGTTTTAGCCTCTTTCTTGGAGAACTCAACAAATCCGCAAAGCTACGGATTTCGATCGAGCGATACAAAGCGTTTCTTGATTCCTACCAAGAGCCTGTGAAAGTCGGCATCCTATCTGTAGCTGTTGTGATCATTCTAAACTCAGCGAGCCTCAATAATACAGACTCTTTTGTTTCTTTGCTTCTACTTTACCGTGCGACAGGTCGTCTGCTGAATCTCCAGAGTGCCCGAAGGACGCTCGCGCAAACGATACCTTCTGTTAGCGCCGCTCTCAAAATGTCTGATGATTTAGACAGAAACAGTGAAGCTCTAGGTGGTTCAAAGACCACTATTCCGGCCGGCGATATATGTTTCCGAAACATTTCCTACGGATACTCTCCGAACACACGTGTCCTCGATAACGTCAATTTTTTTATTCCCGAAAAACAATTGACTGCTCTTGTCGGCAGATCCGGAGCGGGGAAAACAACAATAACCGATCTTATCCTTGGATTGATTGAACCCACCCATGGCGAAATCATCAGAGGACGCGCCTCGCTTGACAATCTCAATAAGGCCCTCTGGCGAAAACGTATTGGATTTGTGCCCCAGGATACCGCGCTTTTTAACAACAATATCTTATCCAACATTGATATGGGTCGCTCCTTGTCGCAAGAGGAACTGATCAATGCTGCGAAAGCAGCCAACGCACATGAGTTTATCGAACAACTTGAATACGGTTATGAAACGGTTATCGGAGACCGCGGAATTCGTCTTTCTGGAGGGCAACGTCAACGTTTATCACTCGCTCGTGCACTCGCTGGAGAGCCCGACCTAATCATACTTGATGAAGCGACGAACGCCCTTGATCAACATTCGGAGCATGACGTTCGAGCAGCCCTAAATAATCTTAAAGATGACTTTACAATTCTCGTGATTGCTCATAACTTGCAATTCATAGATGATGCCGACCAGATTCTTTTTGTCTGCAAACAAACAGTCATCCAAGCGGCCTCTGTAGCAGAGTTAATTGCAAGTTCGGAAGAGTTCAGTGATTTCTACAGATATAAATAACAAACAAGTAGCACCGATGGAGTATTGTTAGGGTAGTTATGACTGGCTTAAAAGTCACTTACTTTGCATCGACGGATCTACTCTCTCGGCGCGCAAATAGTCTGCAGATAATGAAAATGTGTTCTGCTCTTGCTCACTGGACTCATCACGTCACTCTCGTTAATTTTTGCTCGATTAGAGCTAAACCCGATTCTGCGTCTTTATCTTCCTTCTACTCTGTTGCAACTTCTTTCAATGTCCGCAATATCTTTTCTCTTAAGCAGACTAACGCACTAAGTTTTTTGGCAGCGACCCTTTTTCAGTTAATTTATACCTATCTTTATCTTCGTAAAGCAAAACCGAATTTCGTTTTTGGGCGATCCCTACCTGCTGTCTGGCTGTCTTCTGTTCTCGGTTGTGAAACTGCATTTGAGACCCATTACCCAGTATGGGAAAGTCGACTGCATCGGATAATCTTCAACCACCTTCTAAAAAGCAGGGGGCTTAGAAAGATTATTGTTATTACTGAGGCCCTGAAGCGAGACTATCTCAAACGCTACCCAGAACTGAAACCAAGTCTCTTCCTAGTTCTTCCAGATGCGGCCGACGAAATCAATACAGCAGTCTTAGTTGCAAGCCCGCTCCGCGGTAAAGCCGGATCTCAAGGAGGGTTGAACATTGGGTACGCAGGGAGTCTCTATCACGGAAAAGGAATCGAACTAATTCTTAAACTTGCTTCAATTCTCCCAAATGACAATTTTCATATTTTCGGCGGAGAAGATAAAGAGGTTTCGAGATATGAGCGCTGGGCATCAGCACGCGCAGTAACCAACATCTTCTTCTATGGCTTCCTTTGTCAGAAAAACCTTGACAACTTTATTCAGTCCCTTGATATCTGCCTGCTGCCAATTCAAAACATGATGCTAGGCGCACCATCAAAAAGCAAAAAAACGAAAAACCTTTCCCCTTACACCTCCCCTATGAAGCTATTTCAATATATGGCTCACGGCAAGGCAATAATCTCCTCTGACCTGCCGGTATTACGAGAGGTTATTGACGAATCTCTTGCACATTTTGCAACGCCCGACGACCCTTTAGCCTGGGCTGCCGAGATAGAAATACTCCGCGATGAATCTTTACGAGCCCAGTTAGGAGAGAAAGCACAAAGTCGACAGAAGAAACAGTTTACATGGAAGCAACGAGCTCGTAGCCTTCTAGAGGCCGTAGAAGTATTTTGATGATGATCAAATCAGGTGATCTAGCTCTTCGATTCTCTACTTATATTAACTGGCGCATCCATTTAAATCTCAGAACATGCGGGCCATAAATCTCTGGTGTAACCCTTAAGCATAAACTGTAGTTTTACTTCTCTTTCATGGCTGCCCATCTTCGCTAGGTTTTTTATATTATCGCGCTGAACTGGAGTATACGATGGGGAAAACTCTTTCGAGGGCGAGTAATACGTCTCCAACGGCCGTGTCCCGCTCTCACTCATCCATCTAACGATATCGTAATCTAACAATAGCGGCGAATCCAAAATCTCGTCTGACTGATCGAGCTTTGCAAGCAATCTTCTAAGATTTCGGGTGGTGGCGAAAAATTCACCAAACGCTTTCAAAATATCTGCATTCTTACTTTGTGTAGCATCATCAGGATACTTTTCTTCCAGCACTTGTTTCGCGCCTTGCAACGAAAGCTCTAGCCATTCTTCAAAACCCTCAAATCGCGCGAGGAACGAATATTTAGACAATAGGTTTTTTCCTGCTTTTCCTGATAAGAGATCTGAAAAATTTTCTTCCGATTCATAATATGTCTTAATTTCTTCCTCGCTCTCCCAAAGTTCTTCTTTTGTTTCACTGAGGAAATTAGCTAACTGAGACCCTGGTGTACCTTGATCTGCGAGTGCAAGATGATAAGTACTTCTCACCCAGTCAAAAATCGAGCAGTCTTTTTCTCGAAGAAATGCGATCAACTCTGGCATTAGCGATCCGTTAAACATTAGCTGAACGATGGCGCTAAATCCCCTCACATAAAGGTAGTCATCAAAACTAAAAGTGGGGGTTCCGACGACAACTTCCTCTATATCGAAGATCTTCTTACCCGAATACTTCCCAAACTGTCGAGGCACAATGCGATATTTGATGATGTGATCTGATGATTGATCTCGGTGAAGTTGATAGAGCGGAGTTCCCCTAAGGTTCATCAGCGTATAAACTGTTATTTGCTCAATGCCAGCATCGAAAACCTGCTTCAGCGTATCCAAGAAAGAGTCCCTAGTCTCGCCCGGCAGGCTCATGATCAGTTCCGTTTGACTGAGGGATCCTTCTTTCTTGGCTCCTTGCTGCAGAAAAATAAAGTCATCAAAGTTTAAGTTTTTCCGTTTGATGCGCTTCAACACAGTTGGAGTGAGGGTCTGCAGCGAAGCGGTTGCCATCATTCCCCACTTCAATTTCCCAATTGTTTTCACTATCCGATCCGGCCGTGTTTTTCCAGTTGTCACGTCTATGTACCTCGGCCAATCAAACTTCTCCTGCGTCTCTCGAATAATCTCCGCGGTCTCTAAATCTTCATTGAAACTTCCAAAATTATTATCCGCCATAAACAGTCTTACTTCATGTCTACCACGAAAATGACGGCCAAACATGGTTAACTCTTGCCTAAGTCTCTCTGACGAAGTCCACTGAGGCTTGTTGTAATAAGCGTCCGATGTATGACAGAACGTGCACGTAAAAGGGCAGCCTCGGTTAGTCTCAATAAACGGAGATAACGTTTGACCCTCGATACCAAAAAATTTATCCATCAGTCCGGTGAGGTATGGGGAGGGTATCTGTTCCAGCCGAACTTTTTGTTTACTTATTTCTCCCTCAATAAGGTCTCCCGTGTTGCTTCCCGGTGAGATTATATTTGCGATCGCCCTCTTCGATATTTCCTCGTTAGATTTACCAGCCAGTCTTTCTCCAACAATATTTGCAAGCGGTAGTTCCCCGTCTTTTTTACAAATAAAGTTAATGAACGGGTGTTGTTCAAAAAATTCGATAACGTCTGCTCTTGCAAGGGGCACATTCGGACCACCAACAATGGTCGATACGCTGGGGACTAGACGTTTAACTCTTTGAGCAATCTCTAAATTGAGATTGGTATTCCACGAATAGAGAGAGAAACCTAACACATCCGGCTTCCACGTCTTGATTTCATCCTCAAAATCGTCGACGAACTTAAACAACCTAACGTCTACTCTCGTGCCAAATTGAGAAGCCAAGTAGGCACCAAGAAGACCGATTGCCAACGGCATTGTTTCCGTATGCAACCCAACCGTGGTGTGGTTGAGATCGCATAGTGCAACGTTTAGTGGTGAATTCATAGATTATTTATGTTTGAGAGCATGATCGCGATTTAGATTGTCTTTCCGCCCAAAATGCACTGTCTCCAATATTCTCATCAACTTCTATAGGTTTGCTCGGACGAGTAACGAGATTCGGCACCCGCATCGCCGAGTGGCCGTTATTTCACCAAATTGATAAGGTCTTGTATCAGATTATTTACCCTCGCTTTCCGCGAACGACGCTTACGCCAGTCTAAAAACGAAATAGCCGTTAAGCTATTGAGTGCCATCTCAGCGAATTCTAAACTCCCGAGCGCTCTTAGGACCTGGATATTATCTGCCACGTCCGCAGGGCCTTTATTTGCTCTATAAATGTCCCAAAACTCTTCGCTCGAAATAGAAGAAAAAGTTGGATGGGAAAATAGAAAGATATCCGTAAGCCGCGCTTCTTGCAAACTCCCGATATCAATAAGTTTCAACTCCCCGGCCACGTCAAACACAAAGTTGTCTGCTGTGAGATCGGCATATGTATAACTGTATCGAATTCGCTCTGGAAGTTTTCCCTCAAACAAACCCCTCAAATCCGCGGACACCGATTTTTTTAGCTTTTTTCGGGTTTCAAGAAATCTAAGCATCCGATCAACTTCACTTAATTTATCGGATTTTCCCACAAAACTAATGCCGGTCGAATGAAGACGAGCACAAACTCTTGCGTATGCTTGCGAGAATTGATCAGACTTTAAGTCTGGGAATACGCCCTCGATAAACTCACAATAAATAGCTAGAGGAGTGATTTTCCAAATCTTAGGTAAAATTTCATCCTGTTCTATGCCAGAAACTGCTTTTACAATCCGCCTGAAGTGTACGTTCTCACTATTCTCAACGGTCGTAACCTTTAATTTTCGGCCATCCGCTAAAGCTAAGAGATAAACTGACGGCTGTCGAGTTTTAGACGGTCGAGCCAAGTTTTGTTTAATGCTTGCATCACTCTTCAGCCGCTTTAAAGAATCAACGTTACCTAGGTCCTTCTTCACTAAGTCATATATTCGCGTATCTTCTACTGAAATATCCATATCGCCACCTTTTTACCCAATGCCTAGTGAAAGCAGATCTGTCAATCGCGACTTCTGTCGGTCTAAACTATTCGAAAACTCTCTGCCTACCTTCGCCGAAGTAAATCTCTGAGAAGAATTCCGGACTAATTTTAAATAGGCATCTTTAAGGTCCCCCAATAAAAAAATTAGGTTCTCCGCCGTCTCAGAGATCTGTTTTCCTGTCAGGGCATTAGTGACAACGATTCGTAATAACGCCTCGGCAGCGTGCTCAAGAGCAACCTGATCAAATCTCATAGACTCGCGAGACTGACTTCCAAAGCGGATCGTTTCACTGAAGAACCAATACATCGTGGTCTTCTCTCGCAACCGACTGATATCCCCTTTCGCGATCAACTCGTCGATCACGGCAGCTACCTTTCGGAGAACAGCATTCTGCAGATCAGGAGATTCCCAAATCTTTGGGGGTGACTCCGCTATTGGTTTTTCAGTCAAGTCGAACTGAAGCATTGAAAACATCTTGGCCACGTCTCCAGAACTAGGAATTAGCCCATCTAGTGGTTTCAAGTATCTTTTCAATTCTTCATTTTTCTCAAAAAACTTGATGTAGGGATATAACTGTCGAAAAAAGAAAAAATCCGGAAACCGTCCAAAGTCTACCGCTTCAAACGCCTCTTCAGCGAGAATCAAGTCCAGGTTAGCGTACATCGGATGCTTAAGGAATCCAGCAGCAACTCGTGCGCTGTACTTTACGAGATCACTCTCACTCTTATTTTGGATCTCTTCCAAACGACCATGAAGCTGGTCACCATTCACATTAAGTAGTTGTTGATGAAAATCCTGCATCGTAGCTCGAATTTGCATTGCACTATAAGGCGCCTCAAGCTTGTAATAAGAAACAAAGTTTTCGACAAGCCCAAATCCTATCTCGGGATTTGATAGTTCATTTCTAATTTGAGCGGAGGCTTGATCAACCATGTCGTAGGTGGAAAATACGCGAACTATCTCACTCGCTATTTTCCTGTGACCGTCGGCATCTGGATGGCAGTGATCAAAAAAATAGTTGGTTGTTAGGAACTTTGAGCAGTCGACTTGGTGGAATCGTTCTATCTGATCCGAGTAATTTTCCCCAATTTCTCGCAATCTCTGAGAAAATGACGGTCTGATACGATAATTTCCTGTATCTGCCTCTAAGACATCCGATTGGTCTAAATCTCTTTCACTTTCACCACATAATCCTGTCTGAACGCCACTCAGATTATGAGTGGCGATATCTCGTCGACCAAATCGTTCTTTTGTTAAAAGCCTCAATACGAGCGCTGCTTCCTCATACTCTTCTAGATAAAAACAACACATCGCATAGTTATTCAACGCTACCGAAACAGAATCAGTACCAAGTTGCTTTCTTTCAGAGTGAGAGTTTATGAAGTTTACGTAAGCATCCTTAGCGCCAGAATAATCTCTCTTTATATGAAGTCTCAGAGCTCTCGAGAAGTTTGGACACTGACAAGGGAGTTCCATCTCGCTAGTCAAGGGTGTTTTCCATATGTCATAAAAAATGAAGTTACCTTTGGCGAGACCCGGTGGAAAGTCGGTATTGCTAGTTGGAATCACCAAGACGATGCCAATCTGCCGTTTTTTACATAAGCTCAATATTTTTTCCACGTTCGCGGTGAAATCGGCAATGCTTTCGGTCTTTTCGAATGCCTGATCATAGTCTGCGTTCCACTCCCGGTAACGAGGACTATTACTAAATCGTTTTCTGACTGGCTTTGTCGTGATTTTTCTCCACCAATTTATACCTGTACCTTTGATGTGTTCGGTGCTGATGGAATCGCAGGTGCCCAAACATATGATCACAAAATCTAGAGTCGAACGCCGAAGAAACTGCCTAAGATTAGCTAAGCAATCACAGGCCGTATTACCCGGCTGAGAGAAGTTAATTATCTCTGTATTCGAGGGCCATCCTTTATGCTCGGCCAGCAAATATGGATACGTGTTACTTCCTAATCCGATAGTCATGCTGATCGAATCACCTAGAATTCCTATCTTCATATGATTCGTAACAAATCAAAAAACGGGGTAAATATCTTCTACAGACTGCCGTTCTGCGGACTTGTTTGACGTATCAGCCCCCTCAAGAACAAGAAACAACATCGATAAGAGAAGGTATTTCAACTTCACCAAAGGACGCTTTTGTCTATTGGAAAATCTTACCAGCGCGCTCAAGGTTTTCGTATACCGTTTGATTAATTCGAAGAGTTTCACGAGAGAGTTTCGTTTAAAGTTTCAGAAATCAGCAAATTGCCAAGTGGTGTTAGATGAGAATCTTCAAAAATAACCTCGTGACCTTGATTTTGCATATCAAGCAGTGGCTCCAAAAAATCCAAGTAGGCAACATTTTGCTCTTCACACATGGTGACAAGGCGCCGGCGCGGGATACCATAGTCGATCAACTTAGAATGGATCGTACTCCTCAACTCAGGCTTCGTGGGAGGAAACAAAAAAATTAAACGCGCCCCGAGACGGCTGCACTCTCCTTTCATCACATTAATTAATCGGGAAGCTACAGCGTACATATTCTCGTAATAGTCCTGCTTCCAACACAAGAAAAGTGGATCCTCGAAAATAACATCTGTACTGTGATCATAAACCTTTCTTAGATTAATCCCTGCCTGATGCTCTCGGAATTCTTTTTTAAATTTGAAGTAGGCTTGAGCGCCGTTTCGAAACACTTGATATTTATAAAGTTTATTTATTTTCTGTAATTTCAGCTTCTCCCCCTCAATATAGAAAACCGGCTTGAGGTAGCCAGAGACAAAATTGTTGATAATTCTGTGGATGGCCCAGGGATGCTGTTCCACAATAACAGTCTTCGGTTTATATTTTTCGCCTTTCATCAAAAGATGCAAACAAACCTGATCCAGGCCGAGACTACAGTGACCAGCATTAATAACATTACGACCAAATCTCGATCTTAAGAGATCTGAATATCTGTCTTCTTGTTTCACTCCCATTCCCCACGTATTGGAACCTCCAAGTATTAAAGTTAAATTCTTCTTTGGTGCATAATTTGGCTCGTCATCACGATTACCATGGGAGTTGTGTCGTACCTCAAAAACTGCATCTGATGCCGAGGAATAACGAACCTCTCTAGAAATATTGGGTATACCCCAAAATCCGACAGTCGAGTCGAACTCATAAAAACTAAAACCATTTTGGATGTCGAGGGGGGCTTGCATTCAGGCTACTCTCGCAAGATGGTCGGAATAAGAAAATGTAGGACTTTTTAAGCTTTTCATCTAGTCACTAAATCAAGCCAAGATTTCTCTATCGCTTTTGCTAGCTTCGAGATTTCTCCTCTAATCTCTGGCGAAAGATCTTCCGGACTTCTTACTGCGCCCCAAAATAAGTTCGATCTTGCGGGGAAAGAATTCTCCTGGAGTGCATACATTAGTCGCTTTACTGATTCTGTTCGCTTTGAACGTTTTGAGTCATCACTTATTTTCTGAAACTCATTAATCAAAATTTCGTGTAAATCTTTATAAGACGGCAAAGAGTGGGCGATACCACTTGCTGAATAGAAGCATTTTCCAAGTACAACGGTATGGACCCCTTTCGCCAGCGCCTCGAGTCCACTTGTACCCGACACCAAAACCATAGATACAGCACCCGCTACCAACTTCTCGTTGGACGCAATTGGCCCACGAATATACACGTTTGGTATTTCTCTAAGACGTTGATAAAAACCACTTGGCCTACGCCCCAGCATGGCGGGATGTTCAGTTACATACACCTTAAAACTCAGGGGTGTATTAATCGCAATCTGCTCGACAAGTGTAATAGGATCAACAAAATCCGGAGCGAACACCATCGTTGACGCCTCCGGATTGACCCCCAGAGGGACAACAATATATCGCTCTCCTGCACTTGGATCGATAGATTCAAACTCTGATGACCGTCGGTAGCTTAATTGCTGCCGAAACCAGAATAAAAAGTTTGAAAAAGGGAGCTTCAATCGCAAAGAATCAGCGACGTTTTTTTGACGCTTTCGCCGCAGATTCTCCATTGACGCATACAGGAACTCACGAAGAACCGCCATCCAGAATCTGGCCTTCCCCATTGACCGTGATTTTTCTTTCTCCGACAGAAGCAAATCGACCCACGGAGGCTTTTTTGACGAAGAACTTCCAAGTCGTTCAAAAAACTCCTGGTGATCCTGGTCAAGATCATATTGATCTTTCTCTGCTAGCTTATGGAAAGAGTTAGTAACCTCAATTGATTCCATAAAAGGATTATTCATCGCAATAAACATCCGATCTCGAACATAACTCCCATGAGGAATCGCATACGGTATACCCAAATACTCGGCCACTTTTACCATGGCTAGCGAATTTAGCGAGGCGGGGTTATTGCTCATAACAATGAGATCTGGCCGAAAACTTTTGAACCGAACCAAAAACTCATTAAGGGTGTGGCCAACAAGGTTACAGATGTTTTTATAGGAAGTGTGCCGAGTTAGTTCAGTAGCAATAAAATTTGCGCCTCTAACGAATGAGTGCCCAATCTGCCGATCCGCGACGACCAAATCCCAGAGTCGGCAGCCCAGCCGGTCTTCCCAAAGCGCTACATCGGCTTGGGAAACTTCGAGACCCAACGCCGTTGCTTCCCACTGATCTACGACATCGAGTACCTCGTAATCTACCTCGGTTTGTGTCTTAAGAAACTCGTAGTGGATTCCATCTTTTGCAACGACACAGCCTCCAAACCTATTGAATCGCTCTGCCCGAGCCCAGATCTTTGCCAACTCATGGCAAACGTACGTCTGATCTCTCTGGTTAAAATAAATGTAGACGTTCACGATTCTTTACCTGATTTGTTTGTTACATCCTCAGAACAATCAAACGCTCAATCAGTACAGATGTGCCGAAGAGCATTTCTCAATATTTTTCGATCACGAAATGCCAACCAAGTCGACAGACTAGGTGCAATAGGAATCTTTCCGATGTAAAGCATTCGGCAGCATGCTAAGAGATAAGCCAGCCGGCTAAACCAAAAAACGAGCGTGCCATCATTTTGGTCTTTGGGAAAGTCGCCAGTCCGAGCAAATCCCATCTTTCCGCCACCGAGACCAAAAAATCGCCTTAACTCTCTGTCGATATTCTCAGGAAAAGGCGCTTTATTTTTCGAACTATAAAAACCGCTTAGGTGTTCCAGTAGAGCTTTGTTGGATATTTCACTACCGAGAAGCGCGATTTCTGACTGCTCCATTCTTTCAGACTCTTTCAATTTTGCGCGTTTTGCCGTTTCCGTCGTCGAGTGTCGGACCATCACATAGCTACAATGACTTCCTCGGCTTATTTTTCCTGTGACGACCATTAAAAAATAAAGAAAATATTCGGAAAACGCATCCCGTCGGTCAGGTGCAACCGTTGACAATATGTTGAGTAAATCCTGCAGCTGATGTGTGCGATAAAAACTCCAAAGATAAGTGGTTAACCAATGGCATTGGAGTCCCACCCGATCAGACGCACTTACAGAAAGATTCTGCGGAAATGTCTTCATAGACCATCGCTTGCTACTTGCCAAGTCATCAAGATTTAATTTAGCCACCATTCCGCTTGCCGAAAAAATATCGGATCTATGTATCAATATATCAATGTAGAAATGAGCTCTACCAACCAACAGTAGGTCGTCATCGGCTACTAACCCCACGTAGTCAGTCTCACATACGTCAAGGGCCATTTTTATCTTTTGAAATAATTGATCTGACGGATCAGCTCTGAGATATGAGATCAGAAGCCGGCGAGATTTTATATTTTCGATTAAATTGATATTTTGCTGTGCAAATGCTTCGGGAGATGAATCGACTACGATTACTTTTAAACCGACAGAAACAGTAGCCTGGTAATAGGAAAGACTGCGTCGGAGAAACTCTGGTCGGCAAAACGTTGGAATTATCAACGTCCATTCGGAGACTGTGTTCTGCATTGGTTATGCTGGATACATAGGGTTATGGAATTCCTAATGACCAAAATCTGGTTAATTACGGCAGTTCCAGATAAGACCCCTATGAACCGTGCTCACGACCCGAATAAAATATACACATGTCGAATGTAGTCAATTAATTCGACATGTGGCAAAGATCAATTCTGAGCAAAATCTTAGCGTTCTGCCGAGGTAAAACGGCTAGAATTATACTCTTATTTAGGTTTGGATCGAGTGTCTACTATGGAAGATTCTGTAAAAACAGCTGTGAAAAATCACTTCGATGCTTATGCAGGACAATGGTCTTCTCGACTAAGTTCTCATAACTACAACGCCCGATTTCGACTTGTCGGTAGGCTATGTCCCGAAAACGTTGATTCGGTTGTCGATCTTGGATGCGGCACGGGAGACTACAGCAAACTTTTTAATGGAATGTCCCGCTATGTCGGATTAGACAACTCGACGGAAATGATAAAAACCGCAAAAAAGCTGTACAAAGATCAAGAGTTTCTTGTTGGAGATGTAGCCAATACTGATCTCCCATCAGAGAGTTTTGACCTCGGTCTTGCAATAGGCTTATTTGAATACCTAGAGTTTCCGAATGAAGTGGCCGATGAACTACATCGTCTGGTTGAAAATAATGGTCTACTCATCTGCAGTTTCCCCAATGGTGAAGAAAAAACTCCTCTAAAGATTCCAATAGTCTCTCATTTCGCTCGGCTAATTGCCCGTATTTTGCGAAAACTTGGCATTATTCCCGAGCGACGAGACGCAAGATTTATCCCTCCCAACTATTCAAAGCCAGAACAAGTTGCGCACAGACGCTTCACGGTTTCTGAAATCGAGAATATTTTTGCGAATTGCGGTGTCACCGTCGAGGAGATTCGCTTTTGCAACTTTCGTCTAATTCGATACTTTATTGGAAATGATGTACTTGGCTTGCTAGACAAGCTGCTTTCTATTCTCATCTCTATACTTTGGCTTGATAGAGCCTTCTCTCGATTTGCATCTAATTCAGTGGTGAGATTAAGAAAACACAGTGGCTCTTGAAACGATCAAACGCTCTATTCGCCGTATCCTTTTAGATCTGCCTACTCGCTCGAAGTACAAGTTCATTATGCGAGACTGGATCAGACTCTCTGATCTGCAGGCTTGTTCAAAAGTTTTAGAGACAAAACGTTTTTCTCGAAATATTCGACCCATCGAGCTCCCGGGTCCCGCCAACCGAGACATTATCGTTCTAGCTCCTCACCCCGATGATGATATTCTGGGTTCGGGCGGCACTCTTTTAACGGCGATAGAGACAGGAGCATCGGTAACAGTGGTGTACCTCACAAATGGCTCAAACGATAAACACCGTTCCGAAAAAATAAAAGAGGAGTCCAAGTCAGTATGTAACTTGGCAGGCTTCACCCCTAATTTTTTAGATTTTTCCGTGGGCCAAATTCCACTCACATCTCAAAGATTTGAGCAGTTACTGGAACAAATATTCTGTCAAACGACCTCTCAGTTTGCTTTGTTCCTACCATTTTTTCTTGATGATCACGATGATCATCGGCGGATAAATCAAATTATTCAAAAAAGTCAGGTCCTCAACGCCAACCTTTCTCGCGTGGAGATCTGGTCGTATCAAGTCTATTCTACGGTGATCCCCAATGTGATCGTAGATATCACGACTAAGATAGAGCGGAAAGCAGGCTTACTTCGACTATGGAAGCATGTATCGGGTAATCGCGACTGGGCTCACTACATTACAGGGATAAACGCCGCTAATTGTAGATTCTTAAGTGGGTCAGGCGAGGTATACGGGGAGGCTTTTTTCGTTTTACCCCTGAGCGAATATCTTTCTCTCGCTGGACAATACTTCGCAGCTGGCAATAAAGCCACCTACTACAGCAATGCGTATCAGACAGATCCGGAAGAATAAATAACTCGGTTCACAATCTTAATGGCTAACCCCAAAAGCTATGGACTCTGATATGAGATCCTCTGGCTACGGTATTTGTTCTCCCCGAATTTTTTCATACTTCACCAGTGCAACGCTGGAATTTTAGATCACTGATACTAAGGCCGGTGCACGTCCACGAAGTCGACCATCAAGCACCGCATCGACTATCCTATCTTTATAGGCGTCGTAAATTAACCAGAGATGTTCGGGCCGCCAATCACTTTGTGTAAAAACTCTACCATATCGCTCTTGTTGAATTCCTTGGGGAATTTCATTTCAGTCCAACTGTCCAAGCCTTGCAGTTAACTCAGAAACGTAATGCTGAACGTTTCGTGCGGCCAACCTATGAAGCGTATCACCTCTAACCATTGGCGCGCTTGTCTGCAGAATGATCCCTCCCGCGTCGAGTGAACTTGTAGTTTCATGGAGAGTCATACCCGTCATTTGTGGCTCTAAAAAATAACTTGGCCAGAAGTGTGTAATTACGCCTCGATAGTCCGGAGATAATCCCCCATGAGTATTTATAAATCGACACCCCACAGTTTTAATGAACTCACAACTTAACTTATGACAGCCGTAGCTCAGGACCAAACTAGGGCTCTGTCGAGATACGAAATCTATGGTACTTCTGTGATTAAGACCGCTCTTTGTGACTTTTAACGTGGGGATATCGAGATGCTCGACAATTGGTCCAAAAACATCATTTTCTACTCTTTTCCTCTCACGAAAATGATGCAAAAATAGCTCGAATAATTCAGCGTCGAGCTCTTCGGGAACCTCAGGCGTAAATTTCTCTCTAGCCTCAACTACCCAACTAGTTAACTGACCTGCTTCAAGAGGTCTTCTCGCAAAATATTTATGTCGCGGATGGTCTCCACTAACAAAACAAATCCCCATCAGGCAACACTGACCAGTTTCTGCTGAATGAGCACTTCAACAATTGGAACTACCTCAGCATACGAAAAATCAAGAAACTCTACGATCTCTTGAATCGTCCTCGTCCCATCAATCAAAGCTACCACCTCGAGAAGCGTATTAAGGGACGATCTTGAATCTTGCTCTTCTAAATCCGAGGACATATTTCGTGTTTGAGCAGAATTCAGAGTGGGATACAGTCCTCGCCTCCCCAACATTGGCTCTCCTCCTGAAATTTGGCTCAAGAGAACTGATCGATTAAGCTCAAATGCCCTGAGAAAAAGGATTAGACTTTCGACAGATTCCGCTACCGCAGATACGGACATGAACTCCTTGTTGTCATGGCTCGTATGATATTCCCCGTAATCTGTATAGACCGTCTTCGCTGCTTGGATCACGGGTAAATTTATTCCAGGCGAGCAAAACTGTCGTCCATCAGATCCCCCCGTTGGCGTAAATTCTCTCTGCGCGTACCGGTCGTTGTCCTACACGGAAAACGATTCTGCAAGCCGATCGATAGGACTTGGGTCCTTCAGCCAGTGCTGGCGACTTTGCTTAAACGAAATTTTGCTAGAAGGACCCCCGACGCAAGTAACGACCATTCCGGCACAAATGTTTTCGAGATCCTGTTTTTCTGCTCTGCTAGAAAAGTGATCGCACCAATTGTTTCCGGATTTATTGAAAAACGATAAGTAAAATATCGATTTTTCAATTTGGACAGTTTTTTGTATAGTGCGACTAAAGCTAGTGGTCCGGACAGCTCATTGTTCGCAAGGCTCGGGTGGCACAAATATGAGCTTAGCAATATGGTCTCTTCACTTTGTCCCTCTAGCACGCAATCCCCATATCTTAAGAAGCCGTCGAATATTTTCGTTTTTATTTCCACCCGATATTTTTTGCTTTTATCCAACCTCTCACGTTTACTATGAGCTAGGCAAAGTCCCCAACGCCTGACATAGTAGCTGGTTACGCATGGTACGGCGTCTGGAAGTTTTGGATTAGAGTGCCAGTGCTTATCGAACTCGGAAAAATCAACGGTCCCGGAGAACGGCGCTGAGCAATTCAACACATGTAAGTTAGTATCTTTGCTACTTAATATTAATTCACCATCTTCGGTGTGAAGGGTTGCAATAACTAATTCCCACTCGGGAGGTACGACCCAGTCAAAAACCGCTTCTCCTGTCTTTATCTTCCGTATTTTGGGAGGCAGTTCCCGACTAATTATTTCAAGAGACTTGGTAATCCCAGGTCCTGTAATTGATCGGGCTATCGGCCATAATTCGTCAAATAAGCGTTCTAACTCTCGATGTACCCCTAAATCTTTATCGCTATCAGAACCAAGTGAAAACTTCGCTTCTACTCCAACTTCGGTACTACTACGGGAATCGTTTCAGAGGGAGACTGCATATCATCAAAAAACGCTGTACCTAAGATTCCGTACTCTCTCCTAAGGAGAGGTATTCCCTCAAGCACGGGAAACAATAGTCCTGTTTCAGGTGAGCCGAGAAACATGCCTTCAGTCGATAGTGGAAGATCTGTCCCTGGAATACTAAACTCTGGGGTAGTTCTCTCTTTTCCAGAGCTATCCCCTGACGGCTCAATGAGAAAATATCCCGTGGGATTAAGTGGGTTTAATATATTTTTTAGCAACTTAAACTCCAGAACCTTTCCGCCCAGCTGACGTACCGATCCCTCCACGTTTTTTATGTACCCGTGCCGATCCATGCGTAGCTGGCCCTTTCGAGAATTTAATTCGTAACAAGGTTCAAAAAGTATGCACTTGTCTTTCGCTACCCGAAAAAGCTCGGAGAGAAGCTTGGGCAAGTTCTTGCCATTCGGCTCAAGGGCATGAACAGACGTTATGACGTCGACACTTTTTGAGCATAAAGGGATAGCATTTATGTCTGCTACAAAAAGGTTTAGGCTGGACATCTCTCGCTGACAATTTCTCTGTAAGAATTGGCGTCCTTTAAACAAACGCGACCAACTAATATCGAAGGCAAGGACTTGGAGCCTGGGCACTCTTAGCTTATTCAGAATTAATGTAAGAGTAGTTAATTCACCAGTTCCAATATCCAATACCGACGCCTGCTCTCTGAGATGTGGCTGAATTAGCGTAGCTAACTCGTCGGAATAACGTTCGTATCGCTCGTGGTGCTCGGTGACGTCTGCGATATAACTCCCCGCCTGCAAATCGTATGCAATCTCAATAAATTCGCTGGTGTTCTGCTTAAATTCCTGCTTCCCCTTCAGGAACTCCACAACATTGCGGCCATCCGCATAGATCTTTTTTGCCTGCTTAAGCGTTTTGTAGTCCACGATCTTTGCTACCTGTTCACTTTACCTGACAATGGAAAAATGATTTTTCGGAAAACTCGATCGTGGCTTCTTCTTTTTCGAGAACTGTGGTCATAGTAAAGCGCCTTTAGTCACCTAAACATATGCTGGAATTTGCCCTACCGAACTAACCATGCGCAGAAGGTCGTCGCGCCAAAAATCATTTCGGCTCGACCTAATCCTCTTAGGCTCGACTGTTTTCCAACTTCAAAGATTTCATTATCCACTCCGCCTTCTCGAGATCTTCGAAATTGTCGATATCAATCGCCTGGCGGGAACTAATCCTGATCCCTATTCCCTCGGTTAGCATCTTCTTGCCACTAAGCCACGCATCTACTCTGCCCCAATAAAACTGCGCCGCATCATGATATGTGGGTTGGAGATCCTGGGTGCGCGTGTATTCAAATTTAGGCTGAAGTAAGGACATCTTGCCATTTTCATCCATTGTCATAGCCCTTTGAATAGGATGTGAATATAAAACGACAGGATAAACAAAGGAATGCCTAGCTTTTTCCATCTTCGCGTAGAAGTCGTCTAGGCAGTCCGCCGTAAGAAACGGGGTGCAAGGGAATATGCAGCATACATTTTCCGGAGCACTCCCAGTAGCTCTCATTGCTTTGATTGCGTGAACGATCACCGCACTGGTTGTCGCGTGCTCATCTGACAGTTCTGCTGGCCGCAAAAATGGCACCTGCGCTCCAAAACTTCTAGCGATATCTGAAATTTCTTTACTGTCGGTTGAAACAATTACCTGCTCAATGCTGGACGAACCAAGCGCGGCTTCGATGGCATAACCGATCATGGGTTTGCCACAAAATCTCCGAATGTTCTTCTTAGGGATTCGTTGACTCCCTCCCCGTGCCGGAATAACAGCTAGATTCATTAGAAACTCGAAATTAGAAGCAATCTTATTGAATGGTTGATAGTCCGTTATCTGAGGCTGCTGACGCGAAGGATAGAGTGGCTTATTTTTCTGATGTTTCAAACATATCCCAAGCCAAGGCAGTTCCACGCAGAATCTGCCTAGAAGCACGTCGTCCGATTACGTCGCCCATGAATTTCGGCTTTAGTCCGTACCCGGGCCGAATAACCTTAACATCACTCTCAGCTATTCGCGCTCCTTCAGGGATATCTTTTACCGCATAGATGGATTTTCGAAAAATCTGATTTTTCATTTCATTTTGCGCTTGGTGTGGTCCCTCATGTCCCAAACACTCCCAGGCGATCCTACAGTCCCTTGTCAAGATTTGCAGCTCACTTGGTTCCAACGAAAAAGCAGAATCAGAGCCTGCATCCTTACGACTCAATGTCACATGCTTTTCAATGATCCGGGCCCCTAATCCTACCGCGACCGTCGAGACTGTGGTCCCGAGGGTATGATCCGACAGTCCAACAACCTTTCCAAACTTATCCTCAAGATACTTTATTGTCTTTAAATTACTCTCTTCAGGCAAAGCAGGGTAGGCACTCACGCAGTGCAATAAAGCCAAATCTTGGCATCCCAACCGCTCAGCCAGGGAAACCGCTTCCTCAATCTCTGATTCATCGGCCATACCTGTAGATACGATGATGGGCTTCCCAGTTTCACAGACTTTTTCAATGAGTGGCAGATCGACTATCTCAAAACTCGCAATCTTATATGCTGGAGCACCACATTCTTCGAGAAAATCGACGGCAGTATGATCAAACGGTGTGCTGAAAACAGTAATCCCTAGCTGTCGGCCTCTCTCAAATAACGTTTCGTGCCATTCCCAAGGAGTGTGAGCTGCAGAGTAGAGATCGTAGAGCCTTTCGCCCGCCCACAAACCCTCCTTTATCTCGAAGTCTTTGCTCGAGTGATCGATCGTGATCGTGTCAGCAGTATAGGTCTGCAACTTGACCGCATCGGCTCCGCAACGATGGGCCGCATCAATGGTCTTAAGTGCACGCTCCAGCGAACCATTATGGTTACCAGACAACTCGGCAATAATGTAAGGGGGGCACTCGCGACCAACTGGGCGACCATTAATCATGAAGGACATATTTTCAGTCTCATTATTATTCTGAGTCTTCTTCCCGAATTTGGAGAAAAAACTTCTTCTCTGAATACACAAAATACGCTGGATAGTCATGATTATCAACGATTCGGAGTAGATTAAATTGATCATGGAGGCTTTTATCGATGTCCAGCTCACTATCTTTGGGACTCCGTTTCGCGTAGTAAGTGGCCTCGCCTTCCTGGCAACGCGCTGAATTTAAAGATTCTGGAAATCTAGCGACGAAGTCTTTTACCAAACGTAAGGTCGCGTCTGCCAATTTGGCCCGCCACTGGTCCGTCAGACTTGTGCTCTTCAATTCAATCCACTCTTGGGCATATATTGACCCGGAATCAACGCTCTTCACCACCTCAAGAAGCGTAACAGGAATACTCTGCTTACCTTCCAAGATCATCCAACTGGTCGGCGACCACCCTCGGCCACTAGGCAAATCACTCGCATGTACAACAAGATTATGTTTATATTTCTCACAAGTCGGCTGATCTACAATTCGGCCATAACTCAAATAAAAACAAAGGTCACCGTTAGATAAGTCGGCGGATGAATTAACCCAGGCACACTGATGCCCGATCGCCAACCATTCCAGCAGCAGTCCTGGAATATACTCATTCATCCAGCTGTCCGAATCGGAGCAGATAGCGATAGCCTTGCTCCCCCCCCCTTTTTTTCTCTTCCTCGGGCGCAAAAGTGAGCCCCTCAAATACTTTTTGTGAGGGTAAGTTGTCTTTCTTGACCTTGCCGAACACTAGTGCACCGCTTATCGACTGCCGAAACACTTTCATCGCAGCCTGTAACAGATTCTTTCCGAGCCCCCTGCCACGAGCAACTGCATCAAGTGCAAAACCTATCTCCCAGCCATCATCGGTTAACTCAAAACGCACTTGGCCAATCGGCAAACCTTCTGCGGTCTCTACGATGTATATGCTGCAGTTATCAGGGTCACGCAGGCGCTTATAAAGCCAGGCACGATGCTCTTCTGGCGCAATCACTTCAGAGTTAAAAGAATTCTGTCGAACCAAAGGATCGTTCACCCACTTCAGTAGTAACTCTTCGTCATCAACGGATGCGGGCCGCGCTTTGAGTGGGGTATTTGACTTAAGCGAAACAATGGAGGCCACGCGCTCTGCACCTTTTGCATCAACCGCATTCCTGCAACGATTCGACCAGTCCGCCATCCCCTCTGCGACAAGCGTATCTTTCAATGCGGTCGTCAGTGAGAATTCATTGACCGTGTCGTGATGTCCTAGCCAACGAGCGAGGCGTTGTCGATCCAGCTCTGCCGCGATGGGTTTCTGGTTTTCAGCTATTGTGATGATCAGCGATGGCAACCCGAGACAGCAGCGCTCCCACGAAGTCGCACCTCCTGCACCAATAGCCAGATCTGCCTTTAGCATGAGTGGTGCCAAACTCGGCAACGTTTCGTGCAAGATGATGTTAGAACGATTTTTCGTCAGTTCGCGAACGTCTGCGGCATTCGGACTAGCGGGATTTATCACTACATCGAGCGTTATGTCTGGTCTGTCTAAGGTACAGAATGCCCTGATGGTTCGACCTGTGAGGTTATGCTTATCCGCCCCCCCAAAGTAGGCCAAAATACGCTGGACTGATCCTGTTCGCGGCGGCGTGCGAGGATGCAGCTCGGCATATTTTGACTGCAAGAGCGCATAACCGGGCCCAAGCAGACGAACACAATCAGGCGAGACACGAATATCGTATCGATAATCCATTTCCGCGATCAGATTTTGGTCAAGCAACAGATCACAGTCATGATCACGATCAGCAAGATCATCAATCACCATGATTTTTTCACAAAATGGACGCATGGCAGATTCCCACCGAGCGTCGAGGGCGTAGTGATCAACGATGAGCCAATCGACCTTTTCGTCAGAAATTGCGGCCCGGCTCTGCTCCGCATCAGACTGCCAATCAGTCCCGAGCCATGAATCATGATTAAGAGCACATCCGCCTTCCGATAAGAATTCGCGTGACTCAGCATCAGGGAGTGGTAAGGCTACTGGGTTAAAACCCCGAGCCCGGATAAGTTCCAACAAATTGCCAGGATGTTCACGAATAATAAAAGAGATCTTCGCGCCTAGTTCACTCAGATATTTGGCCAGAGTTAGGCAACGCATCACGTGGCCCGATCCAATATCCAGGGAAGCGTCAACACGAAATACAATGTTCATTTTCTTTTCCCGTCCGCTACCGAATCGCGCCGTGCGGCAGGTGCGTGCTTCATCCGACCCTACTCAACAAGGTCTCAGCGCGTCTTTGCTTGCAATTATTTCTCTGCACAGGTGCGCAAAAAATTACGTGTATTTCGGGACCGATAGGATGTAAGCTAACCACTCAACTCACAAGATTGTTTACTGCGCCAATCACCCTTTCTTGATCTACCTGCGATAACGTCGGAAACATCGGCAAAGTAATCGTTTCCCTGAAGTACCGTTCAGCCTGTGGACAATAACCTTCCTTGAAACCCATCGCCTCGTAATATGGTTGCCGGTATACGGGGATGTAGTGGAGGTTCACGTTGATGTTGGCACTTACCAGCGCATCGAATACCTGCTTCTGGGTTTTGCCGCAACCAGCCTCCTGCACACGAATCGGGTAAAGATGATAACTGGACCATGCATCCGGGTGCTGCCAGGGAACGGTCACGGATTGGCCGTCAAGCGCTGTATCGTATTGCTCGGCAATACTGTGGCGCTTTAAAACAAACTCATCCAATCGCTTCATTTGACTCACGCCTAAGGCAGCTTGAATATCAGTCATACGGTAGTTGTAGCCCAGATTAACTTGCTGGTATCTCCAGATTTCACTCTCGGGCCGCGCTGACATTTTTTCTTTCTGATCGCTTAACCCGTGACTCCGGTAAAGACGCATCAGCTCTCCGAGCACTGGATCATTTGTCAATGCTAGACCTCCTTCACCCGAAGTAATAATTTTTACAGGATGAAAACTAAAGACAGTTATGTCGCTGAACTGACAGTTCCCAACCGGCTGCTCTTTGTACTTGCCACCTATCGCATGTGATGCATCCTCCAGAATTCTGAAGCCGTATTGACGGGAAAGAGTGGCAATCTCTTTCATCTCGCAACTTTGACCGGCGAAATGGACCGGAATCACGACTTTCGGCAACGTACCCGCTTTCTCTGCCTGTTCAAGCTTGCTTTTCAGGCACGCGGCGCTTAAGTTGTAAGTGAACGGATCGATATCAACGAAATCGACGCTTGCTCCGCAATAGAGGGCACAATTAGCGCTAGCAACAAACGTATTAGGAGTGGTCCAGACAAAATCGCCAGGGCCTACTCCCATCGCCAGACACGCGATATGTAAAGCAGACGTTGCGCTATTTACTGCCACCGCAAATTCGGCGCCACAATAATTAGCGACTACCTCTTCAAAGAGCGGGACGGTGGGGCCCTGGGTAATCCAATCTGAACGCAGCACTTGGACGACAGATTCTATGTCGTCTTCAGAGATAGTTTGCCGACCGTAGGGAATCATGTTAGAAGACCGTGCTCACCACTAGTCTACCGCAGCCCTGAGGGTTTCACACCACGTTTAGAAATTGAACAATTTCCGAGAGAACGACCGATGAGAGACTGGACAGCCCATAGCCCAAAGGTTTTTTGATTTCGTAACCCGTTTAGGCCAACAATGTTTGTGCGAATGATCAGCGAAGACTGAGATTTATTTCTAATGAGCTGTTCGGCAACGTATTTCGTTTTAGAGTATTCATTAACTAATGTAACGCCATCAATTTCCCCATGTGGCTTGTCATGATCTCCGAAAAAATTATTATTGAAGTTAGGTGGTAATTCGAAATGAAAGGTGGTTACTCATCGAGAGACAGACAAGCGCTAGACTAAAACCCTACACGCGGTGGTCTTTTCCTCGAGGAAGACCTACGAATGCAAAGGACTAAGATCTCCTTCGACATTTTTTGAGAAGCGATTACTAATTAGTGATGTTGCCCTACCTGAACCATCACGTCTCTTCAGAAATAAAACTCGCTATAGTGGAGCAAAGTCCTTGTCTAAATTTTCTTTGATTAATTCACGAATCTCGCTAACCGAGAGAAATCTCTCGTTACTCTTGGAGTTGTAGGAAAAATCCTGTTTTACCGGGATTGCATCAAATTCATTTCGATAGATTTCGGTTAGGTGATTGTCATTAGGTGGCAACAAGGCATAGTAAGACCCAACATCAACCGTGCTGTAACTATCTCCTTCCGTAATCATCTCTTCATGCATTTTTTCTCCCGGTCGTATTCCAACCACTTTATGCTCACAATTCGGGCCGATGGCTTCTGCCAAATCTGCCAGCCTATATGAAGGCAGCTTGGGAACAAAAATTTCACCCCCACGCATACGTTCAAGACAAGAGAGTACGAAATCCGCACCTTCACGGAGTGTAATATTGAAGCGAGTCATTTCTTTATTTGTTATCGATAGTACTCTTTCCTTCTGCTGATCTAGAAATAGTGGGATAACTGAACCGCGAGACCCCATCACGTTACCGTATCGGACCACAGAAAACTTCATGTCGGTACCCGAATAGGCGTTAGCGGAAACAAACAGTTTATCGCTACACAATTTTGTCGCCCCATAGAGATTAATAGGGGCGGCCGCTTTATCCGTAGAAAGCGCAATCACATTGGCAACGCCGGAGTCGATCGCTGCCTCAATTACATTTTCCGCGCCATTTACGTTTGTTCGCACAAATTCCATTGGGTTGTACTCCGCGGCGGGAACCTGTTTTAGCGCGGCCGCATGAATTACGATATCGATTCCGGCGAAAGCGCGCCGCAGCCTTGTTCTATCGCGGACGTCTCCCAAAAAGTATCTGACTGCGGGGAAGCGTTCCGGCGGAAAGCGTCTTGCTAATTCAGATTGCTTCAACTCGTCGCGACTGAAAACAACAAGACGCTCAATGCGTGGAAAACGCTCGAGGATAATGGACAGCAGCGCGGTCCCGAGGCTCCCGGTACCACCGGTAATCAAGATTCTTGAGTTACCAGACATATTTCCCCTTGGCAGCTGGAAGAGCAATCAACCAAACTCTCCCGCATGTAAAATTAAAATTTAGCAAAGCGAGATCTGCGCCATTCCTTCCACCAGAGAATATTGCCCAGACCATGAAATACTCTTGTCTGCCTATTGAGCCAGGTTTCCTCCACTCTTGATGACACAGATAAGAACTCAGACAAGTTTGACGAGTTGCCAAAAACCAGTGCGGCTTTTGAGAACAGCGCAGTATTGCGTCGGTGGAATCTGCCCTGAATTGAGTATTATATTGAGGTTCGTTAGACCCCTGAATTTTCGCAAGCTTCGCAAGATTATAGTTGTGAATTGATTCGAGTGGAACGTTTCTTGTTCTACAAGGCAATTAACGGTGTTGTTCACGTCTGGTTTAAGAAAATTTTTCGCAAATCAGAGCGCTATCCGTTCCAAACCCTGCCTGCTCTGACCGTACCTCAACCGGCACTGAAGACGATTTCTCACGATGCTCTTACGGACAACAATTTTTAGATACTGACTAATTTAACATTATCCTTAATCGAGTTACGACTTTGTCTGAAGCCTCTTCGACCACCATCCGGAATCCATTTCCTTCAAAATGATCGCTGGGCTTAGGAATTCGGCGAAGTCTTGCAGTGATAAATCCTCCCACAGTATGTGCATCAGGATCAGACAAATGCACGCCGATCACCTCGGCCGCATCTGAAATTGAGACCCGAGCATCCATGACGTAGACATCCGGTTCGACTTCCTCGATCTGGTGGCGCTTTTTGGGAGAGTACTCGTCGAAGTCATATCCCACATCAATTTCGCCAACTACCTCTTCAATAATGTCTTCCATGGTGATCATGCCGATTGCCGAACCAAATTCGTCAACGACAACTGCCATGTGGTCATCGCGCTTTCGCAGCAACGGCAGTAATTGATCGATGGTTTGCCTGGGAGAGACATATAAAGCGGGCTTGATCAGCGAATCGAGCGGTTGATGGATAAGGTCAGGATCCATCATGTCC
>Ga0181593_10001022_pt1 | contig 25221 bp, 22 predicted proteins | sample 071ome_19_FD_133756 | JGI IMG/M metagenome (GOLD analysis project Ga0181593, IMG submission 133756) | Coastal salt marsh microbial communities from the Groves Creek Marsh, Skidaway Island, Georgia - 071413AT metaG (megahit assembly) | ecosystem: Environmental > Aquatic > Marine > Intertidal...
CATGGCCAGCACCTTCCGAAGTGATCAGCTCGTTAGTCAACCCGATCTCATCGGCCCGGGCATGTATCTCAACCGAACCAGAATAGAGCACGGTGGGATCCTCGGTGCCGTGCACAGAGATCAGAGCCGCCTCATCGGCAGTTATGCTGGGTTTGCTGGATTCCTGATCTATCAGCAGATTACCCCAGTGATTAACCACTACTTTGAACTCAGGCACAGCGAACCCATAGTCATTCAACCCATAGGCAACGTTTAAAGAAGTTACCGCACCAGCTGAACCCCCTAAAAGACCAAGAGCGGAAATTTCAACGCCTTGTTCTTCGGCAGAATTCTCGAGCCAGGCAATGGCTTTCAGCGAATCTTCCATAGCAGAGAACATACCAAGCGCTTGCTGTGCCTCAGTCTCTACCTCAGTGGTAATTAGCTGATTATAAAGCGAAGCAAACTGCGGGCTTAGCTCAGGAATTTGTGGTGCAACGCGATAATCAATTGATATGGCAATGTAGCCTTGGGCCGCAAAACGCTCTGCATAGTCAACCAGAGGTGCTTGATTTCGGCTGCCGCCAATGAATCCGCCACCATGAATAATCACCATCGACGGGACTGATTTCCCAAAGAGATCAACATCGGGCACATACAAATCGAGCAAGAGGTCAAACTCTTGCGTAGCAGGGTATGTAATAGTGCCAGTATCGTAAACAACGGCTCGTATTCTATTCACAGCATAAGGTGAGCAGGAATCAACCCCCACGTACTGGCTGCGACTTACCACGGCACCAGGAACAATATTCACGCGCAAAGGTGTGGCACTGAAGTAAATTTTGTTTAAATCACCGATCAACTCATAACCGATGTAAATTGCCAGCTCACCCTGCTCGATCCCCGCTGGTCCAAATTGCACTTGATCAAGAACACCAATGGTTTCAGTGGCCTGCAAGGTCTTTGTGACGACGGGTTGCAAAGAATCTCCCAAACCATCCCAGGGATAAAATACATCGTCGACCAACATGTAGGACTCCTCGCCCACAATGGCCACGATATAAATGCTTCCTGCGCTGCCCACGTGATCATTTTCTACAACCAGGCTACTCTCCAGATCAACACTATCGAATGGATCGACACAGGAAACATAACTGAGCCCTTCATCAATACTGGCCCCGGCATAAAACTCTGCGGTGGTTGATTGGATACTGGCTTCTGCTGTGTTCGGATCAACCACCGAGACATTAGCAACTGCCAACTGCGGTGGCAGCGCCGCTTCAGCACTAGCAAACATGGTCGTCACAACCAACAGCAAACCAAGCCACGTACTGTGGGGTGTAGTCTGAGGCAACGTCAAATAATCAGTCATTCGATTGAGCAGCATCGGATTTTCCTTGTAACTGAAGTAAACAGGCAATTGCTCCTGTGCAGATTAAAAGGAACTTTACTTATTTAACGCACCCGAACGCTGTCGGTTGACTCGAAGCAGACGAAGCGGTTTACAGCACCTCAGATTCTTGTCCAGCATAGCTTGGTTACTGGCTGCAGATTTTGAACAAGGTCTGCGGATCTTTGTGTCGAGCGTCGATAAGCGACCAATGCTGATGTCAGAATAGTGTCAGTTATCAAACATCACATCGATTAGTTTGTCCAAATCACTGAGAAAGATATTTCCTTTGCCAGGTAGCACCCCAGACGAGTCAACCATGACGCCCTAATGCTCAAACGTAATTGGCCTTTCAAGGCCTGAAAACCGACTCCCCTCGAGAGAAAGTCTCGACGATTCCTATGTTGGCCAGATCGGCTGGATTTGCAGTTAGTGGGTTGCGCTCGAGGATTACCAGGTCGGCCCGTTTGCCCGGTGTGATACTTCCCTTGTCGTCTTCTTCAAAATACTGGTATGCCGCACCAAGGGTCACTGCATGCAGCGCTTCCATGACTGTCGCTCGCTGGTCTGGCCCAAGGATGAGGCCGCTGCGGGTTTCCCGGTTTACGGTTATGGCAACCAGGCGCATGATGTCGGGAGGCACGATAGGCGAATCGTTGTGCACGGTGAATGGAATCCCCCGGTCAATAGTTGCTCTCACCGGGCTGATAAAGCTCGCTCGGGCATCACCAAAGCTGAGGCGATGCCAGTCGCCCCAGAAAAACGGGTGTACCGAGTAATAAGAGGGGACAATACCCAGATCCTTTACCCTGTCCAGCTGATCCGGTCTGATCAGCTGGGCATGGATGATGACTGACCGGTGATCCGGAATGGGCCGCCCGGTAAGCGCCTGATCAATGCCATCGATCATCAACTCGATCGCCTCGTCCCCGTTGGCGTGCGCCAGCACCGGAACTCCGCGCTCCAGTAGTCCGCCAATTCTGGCGCGGTAGGCATCGGGGTTATAGCTGGGGTAGGCAACGTAATCGGCATCCTGGCCCGGCGGACCTTCATCATAGGGTTGACTCATCCAGGCTGTACGACCCTGCGGAGAACCGTCCAGGGTAAACTTGATGCCGCCGATTCTGACACCCCCGGTGTAATCCAGCTCTGCTTCAATCTCGCCCAACTCTTCATCACTAATTGGATTGGCCATAATGTAGGCAACGATATCGGCAGCAAACGGGTCAGCAGTTCCAAGACTCTTGAGCCTGTCGACATAAGCTGCGGATACGTTACTGTCCTGGATGGTAGTAATACCGTAACCCGCGTAGATATCGACAGCCTCTCTCAATAATTGGGCCTGTCGTTCGGGCGACTGATCACTCCCCGCGCCAGGGAAAGCCCCCATGGCAGTTTCTTCCATCACACCATCGGGCTCCAGACTGCCGGACCTGCGACGGATTATTCCGCCTTCAGGGTTAGGGGTCGTGGCGTTTATCCCGGCATTGTTCAGCGCCATCGTGTTGGCAACCAGCAGATGTCCGGAAACATGGCGAATGATGATCGGGTGCTGAGTGGAGGCTCGGTCCAGGTCGTCCCGCGTGGGGTGCCGCTGCTCGGCGAGCAGCGAATCATCATAACCGAACCCGTAAACAAGCTGACCCGGCGGAACCTGCTGGTTTTCTATACGCTGTCGCAGCAGGCGCACGAGATCGTCAATGTTCGTCACCTGTCCCACCGGCGGCGATGACAGGTCAAGCAAGTCGAGGTATCTTGCTACCGCAGAAAAATGTCCGTGGGCATCGATAAACCCGGGCAGAAGTGCCTGGTCTCCCAGTTCAATTACACGCGTGGAAGTGCCTCGAAGATTCAATACCTGCTCGCGGGAGCCAGTCGCCGCGATCCGGTCACCACTGACCGCGACACCCGTTACAGAAGAGCCATCCATGGTCACTATATTGTCGCCGACAATAATCAGGTCAGCCGTCTGGGTCAGTGCCACTGGGGTGGAAAGAGCCGCTACACCACCAATCAGTAAACGCCAAAGAAATGCTCCTAATACTTGCTTCATTTTCTGTCTATATCACTCGTCGATAAATTAATTAACGTAATGCCTGTTTCGCCGATTTGCTGCTGTTAAGCAAGCTTAACCGTCATCGATGTCGGCAAATTCCTCGATTGCCATCTCCCAGATTGTGAGAAAAAAGGCAGCGATTATAGGCCCGATAACAACACCAGCCAGTCCAAATGCCGTCAGCCCGCCAAGCGTAGACAGCAGGATCAGGTAATCGGGCATTCGGGTATCACGACCAACCAGTATAGGACGCAGCAAGTTATCCACCAGGCTGATCACCACTGCGCCAATGAGAAACAGCACAATGCCGGCGGCAATGCGACCGCTGATTAAGAGGATAAGCACCGCGGGCGCCCAGACAAATACCGGTCCTACAGCGGGAACGACGCTTAGCAGGGCCATTACCACCCCCCATAGCGCCGGGGCGCCGATGCCAAGGATGGCAAAGGCGATGCCGCCGATGGCGCCCTGCACAATCCCGATGGCCAGTGAGCCCTTGATTGTTGCCCGGGAAACTTTCTCAAAACGCGCCAGCAAAGCCCTTTCGCGAGCGTCGCCCATAGGCAAAGCATGCACGGCACTATCCAGGATTTTGTGCCCGTCCTTGAGGAAGAAAAACAGCAGGTACAGCATCAGAAAGAAAAATACACTGGTTCTGAGCGTGTCCTGTCCAAATTCCAGCGCCCGGTTGGCAAGAAAACTCGAAACCGTTCCGGCGACTGAAGTGAGTTGTTCGGTTATCCTGTCTGGCTCGACACCGATTCTCTGCAGTGCGCTCTCAACTTGCGGCAGGCGTTCCGCCAGATTGGTGAACATCTCGGTTAACCCGTAATTACCGGCCTGGATTCTTTGAAACAGAGTCGCCGCCTCCGCGGTGATCGCGACCCCTATGCCGATCATTGGCAGCACCACGGCGCACAACACGCCTGCGACACTGATAGCGGCAGCAGTGTTGGGTCGACCCGGCAGTTTCTTTTCCAGCAGCTGATGTGCCGGGAAGAAAACAATGGCAAGTGCTACCGCCCAGAAAATCGGCTGCATGAAACCCCTGATCAGCCACAAAAAGGAGATGGTTACCAGGACCAGAAGGACCAGGAAGAAGGTGCGTTGGATGTTCTCTTTGTTCACCATAGGCGGCGAATTTAACTGAAAAATATGCTGCTAGTCCCTGCCTTCAAGAGGGCGGGCATTAAACAAACGCGTTTGGCCTCTGAAATCAAGCCGCACCCTTGCAACAGGGGCAGTTTGCAGCGCCACTGACCATAACAGTCTCCGCTGCCTTGAAATTTTCTTCGGCGGTGCGGCGCCTTGCTGCCATGCCCGTCGCGCTGGCGACACCGACGGGATCGGGCTTGCTCATCGCTAATTCCTGACCGTAGTAACCAGTGAAAATCTCATAGCGATGATCACCAATCTCTGTCGGTACGCGGATAGTATTCTGGTCGACGACCTGAACATTCGTCATTCGTGTGCCGTCACGAATCACTATCGCCTCACCGGCATTGGGCAAGTTGACGATACGCCACTCTGTCGGCTGACCATTACGATTACGATCGGCAACGTAGGTACCGACATGCAGAACGCCGTTTGCCTTGTCATTCCAGGCGGTGTCCACGCCGAGACTCGGATAATCGATGCCTTCCAGTGTCGGCGCCGAATACCGATCCGGATCCTGGACCTTGAACGCATCAATCCAGTTTCCTTCCGCAACCTCATTGATCATCTGCTGGGCGCAGCCCTGACCCCGGGGCCAGGGTTCGCCGTTGTTGAACCACCAGCCAAAACGGTCATTGTCTACGCCAAAAAAGCGCGGTTCTGAATACCGTTCCGCCGCCGCCTGCAGGCGCTCGGCAGCGGTGTAATCGCCGAGTGCCCTCGCCATCACCTGCCCCAGGGCATTCGGTCGAATTTCCCGTGCTGGATCATGCCAGCCACTGGAGGTGGCCAGGGCCTCATAAATCTGGGTTGCCAGTTCAGGCGATTGCGGTAACAGGTAAAATGCTGTTCCCGCACCGGCCCCTCCGGCGCCCGGAATATTAACCTTAAAATCAGCCAACGGATCGTAATACAGAGTCATCCATTCAATCTGGTTCCGGTCGTTGATGCCCATGTAATTGTCTTTCATGAACTCGATCCAGTTTTCGAAAACACCGTGGGCGTTGGTCACACCGAGTTGATCTGAAAGATAAATTCCGAGGCCGGCAGCTGAATTGCAGAATGGCCATATCTTCGTGTTTTCGCAGTTCGGCCCTTCAGGGCGCTCGGCATACTGTTGAGCAAGGTGTTCAACAATTCGCGGTTGCGTCCACTCGAAATGTTCATTCTCGTATCCGGCAATCTCCCAGGGCTGCTCCCACTTGTCGTTGCCGGAAACATATTTGTAAATCGACAGTAAAAGATTCAGCCAGCCCCGGAAAAACAGGTTGCCATCGGCTCCGATCGGGTCAGGCTGCAATCCCCATGGTTCGACGCCATTGGCGGTCCAACCGGGCCTGTCATAGTTACCGCGCACCCGCTCCGGCCAGGCCTGGTATCCGGGTGCGTTGAGGGCAGTGTAATTTGCCCTGTTGGGGCTGGGGCCGATAAAGGTATTCCAGTCGATCGCCGCCCAATATGAAGTGTGGCGAATCGCCAGCTCATCCATGATGCGGGTATAAACCTCACGCCAGGCTGGCGTCTGATTGGCCATCATCATGACCACGTAGCTGGAATCTGCCAGATCGAATCGGGGGTAACTGAGCATGGGCGCACCGGTATACTGATCCCACCAAGGGTGTGGTCCAATTCCGTCGTCAGTCCAGTTTATCTCTCCGAGCGGCATGTTTATGCCCCAGGGCTGCTCGATTTCCGCTCGATAACTCCAATCATCCGGAGTGGTGGCCTTATCCCAGATAAACCGCATCCATCCCTTTGTGCGCTCGTTGTGACGAGGATACAGGCTGGCACTATTTTGTTGTGTCACCACCGAAGCAGAACCGGCGTTCTGTGCTGCAGTGCACGCCCCAAGTGATGCGGCACCTCCCAGGACAGCGGCGTTTTTTAAAAACTCGCGTCGGGAACTTGATTTTCCGGCAGTCATGTACCGATCCCCTGACTTTCTGTGGCTCAGTGTTTTATCCCTCAGTTTGGATTTCGAAGGTTAGCATAGTCAACCGGAAATCACGATTAGACAGGGCGGCAGTTCTTTCTTTGGACTGCCATTCATGTGGTCACTCCATCGCGAAGGTTTTCAGTGGACCAGAGCCCTGTTGATGCTCGAATCCGCCAGGAGCAAATTAACGACCGACCGCTAATCCGTACAGCAGAGTATTCACGTATACCTTGGCGCAAAAAACAGACGATACCAGATACAAGACGGTCATATCGCTTAGGTTTGAAGCAAATCACCACCGTGATCTGGATCAATAAATAGGCAAAATGCCACTATTCGAAGAAATCGAGAAGGGATTGTCAGTTTTCAGGAAGAATTTACTTGCTACAATTGGTTAAATACCGCTTCAAATGTTAATCTTCGGACGGACTAAAGGACTTGCGGGCACTAGGCAAGTTCATCAACAGATGTTGAAGTATCGAAGTAGAAGATACAGGTTACAGATAAAGGAGTTTCAGATGCGAATTTTATCCCACTTAGGTAAAGCCTCAGTGCTTGCGTTCACAGGTCTGGTATTTTCACCGATCACAGCAGCTCAGGATGTGACTTTCCATAAGGATATCGAGCCGATTCTGCAACGCAGCTGCCAGACCTGTCACCGCGAGGGCGGCGTGGCACCGATGCCACTGGTGACCTACGAGCAGGTCGCTCCGTTCGCGGGACTCATTGAGTACAAGGTGGGGCTGCGCGACCGGGCCGGTGCCATGCCTCCGTGGTACGTCGAGAAAAATGTTGGGATTCAGCAATTCAAAAACGACCCATCACTCAGCGATGCGGAGATCGCATCGATCTCGAATTGGGCCCGTAGCGGCGCACCCAAGGGCAATGAAGCTGATGCGCCGGAGCCGCTGGTATTCAATGATGCCATCAAGTGGAAGCTGGGCGAGCCTGACCTGGTCGTAAGCACCGAAGACTTTTTCATGGAAGGCGGGCGACCCGATTGGTGGGGTGAACTGCCTAGCGTCCCAACTGGAATGGTTGAAGATCGCTACATCAAGTCGGTAGAAATTGTCGAGGTGAATGACGTTGACGTCGGAGGTGCGAATGCGGCCGGCACTGTTGGTGGTCGTTATATCTTTCACCATATGATCTGGCGCACCGAGGTGGTTGACGAAGACGGACAGATTGTCCGCGGTGAAGCGGTCTCCTGGCCGGTGCACGAAGTGGGTCGAAATGGCGACATCTTCGACCCCGACGCAGGTCCCTTATTGAAAGCAAATTCTGCGTTCTTCACGGATTCTGTGCACATGCACTCCAATGGCCTGGACACTAACGGACACCTGGAGATTGGCTTTACGTTCCATCCGCGAGACTACGAGCCCAAGTATGAGAGCAACATCAGTATTCTGGGTAATGGCTCCGACATCAGTGTAGAAGGTGATGCCAAAAATCAGGAGCTGCACGCTTACACCGTGCTTCAGGAACACACCAAGGTCATTACGTTCGAGCCTCACCTGCATGCGCCGGGCGAGCGTATGTGCCTGGAAGCGATCTGGGGCTACTCTGTCGAAACCATCTCATGTGTTGGCTACGACCATAACTGGGTAAGAGGCTACCCGTTCGATGACGATCACACGCCACTACTGCCAAAGGGAACCATCATGCATATCACCGGTTACTTCAACAACACGTTGGAGAATCCTAATGTGCCTGATCCCCGCAATTGGCAGGGTTCTGGAAACCGATCAGTAACCAATATGTTCATAGACCTCGGAATCCGGGTCACCATGTCCGATGAACAATTTGTCGAAGAAATGGAAAAGCGACGCCAAACCTTGAACCTTGGTCCCAACGATCACGTGATTGGCTGCCCTCTTTGCCTTGCGCCACTGGTATGGCCCATCGAAGAGACCAGTAGCGCCAACGACGAGCTGGAGGACGACGTAGCCGCTAACTAGCGGAGTTACGTCAGTTTTCGGACACCACTATATGGCGGGATTCGCTTCTGAATCTCGCCGTTTTTGACAAACACTGTCGAAAAAGGAGACTTCCTGAGAAGGTAAGTAAGTAACTAGCTATGAACTTAAAGTCCAAAGGTTTGTTTACTCCCCTTTTAGTGCTTCTCACCGCCAGCCTGGCTGTATTATCCAGTCTGGTTGCAGCGCAGGAGACACTGTACGAGTACACCAAGCAGACCTATAGAAGCGGTCAGCACACCGAGGTGGCATACGAGGGTTGGCGTCCAAACGATGATGGCACCATCACCCTGACCTTCGGCTACTTCAATCACAACTGGGAAGAAGAACTGGATATTCCTGTCGGCGAAAACAATTTCTTCTCCCCGGGCGAAGCTGACCGAGGTCAACCTACGCACTTCTTGCCGCGACGCAACCGCTTCACGTTCGACGTGATTGTGCCGGGTGATTTTGGTGATGATGACGAATTGATCTGGGAAGTCACTTCCCCCAACGGCGTCTCTCGCAAGGCTTACGGCACTCTGCGCGACGATTACAAGATCGACAACATCATCATTATGTCGGAAACCGGCGCCCTGGGTGCAGGTACTTCGGATGCGGAAACCCGCGCGAATATCCCGCCCACGGTGGAACTTATCGGCGATAACATCCGGACGGTCAGCGTTGGAGAACCTCTTACTATTCAGACCCGGATCGCAGATGATGGCGTACCCCTGCCACATGATCCTATGCGCATGCTCAGGCTGCTGGGCGGGGCAGCAGCTGCATTCGCCACACCTGAGATGGTGCGTAACCGAATGATGATGATGCCGCCCCCCAGACCGACGGTTACGAAGAACAACGGGCTTTTCCTCTCATGGAACGTGTACCGCGCGCCTGATGCGGTTGCCAACGTCCAGGAAAAGGTCCATTTCAATCCTCCCCAGGTGAAGCCCTGGGAAGACACTCGCCCGTCGGCAAACTCCCCCTGGAGCTGGCTATGGATTCCCCCCAAATTGCCGGAAGATGGTGTGGTCGATGTGGAAGTGACCTTTGACGAGCCTGGCACTTACTTGCTGTGGGGCCGCGCCGACGATGGGGGTCTTTATTCCGATCAGTACATCACTGTCAACGTGACTCGCTGATCGACGACGCTCTGCAGAGCGTCGAAACCTCAATAAATACCGGGGACGGTTAACGCCTTCCCCGGTATTTTTTTGTATTTCGTTTGATCAGCCGTTCGGAATACTATCAGAACCGCACTTCCAGGTAAGTTACTGAACCTTCCACAGCGGTGTACTGATGGGGTGTGCCTTCCGGGACCAGAACCGCATCGCCAGCGCTGACCCGCTGCGCTTTTCCACCCTCGATGTTTCCCGGCCCGCCCCCCTGGGGTCGAACGATCACACCACCGGTAACCAGAGTACCGGCCCCATCGGTAATGTAATGCAGCTCCGTTCCTACCTCGTGAATAATTGCGCCGGCTGCCTGAGTTCGGTGGATCATGTTAATGCGATAGTCATCAGTATTGGTCATTCTTCCGACCGCCATACCGGGTCGGTCTGCGGCCGACTGCGCGATAGCTCCGGCAAACTCCCCGGCGCTCATATATTGTCCGGGAGGCATGGATGACTGGGCAAAAATTGCCGCTCCCAGTGAGCCTGCCAATGCGATTGCTATAATTTTGAATCTCATACCTCTTTCCCCTCTAGTTATCGGTATTGCATGAATTAAACCGTTACCCGGTGCATCGGATCCAGTCACCCATTGTCTTGCGCTCGCCGATAATTGCGCAGCGCTCGACACTGCTCTGTAATACGAGCTTCAATCTAGGCGCTTGCGCTTGTCAGCTCAGGACGTCTTTGCAGATGCCGGGTTATCTGTTCGTATGCCAGTCCAAATTCGAGCACTCGTTTGTCGTCGCCGTAGCGGCCCATAATCTGCATGCCCATGGGCCTGCCGCTGGCATCAAATCCGACCGGAACATTGAGGATCGGCAAACCTCCAAGGCTGCCGGGAATTACCACTTCCATCCAGCGATGATAGGTGTCCATGTCGCGCGTGCCGATAGATCGTGGCCAGGATAGATGTTTGGAGTAGGGAAAAACTTGAGCGCTAGGGAGCACCAGAAAATCGAACTGACCAAATAGGCGTTCCAGTTCCTGATACCAGTCTTCGCGTATCTTGTTGGCCGCCTCTACATCCGCTTCTGTAAGCAGCATCGACTGCTCAATCTCCCAGATCAACTCTTCCTTGAGAGCTTTGCGGGACTCGGGATCATCGTAATAGCGCCGGTAGCTGCTCCGCCCGGAGTGACGCAAGGTGGTCCAGCACTGCCATAAATCTGTCATTGAAAATCGTGACATCAATGGATTCACCATTGCTCCGGCTTCTTCCAGGGTACGCAGGCTGGAATCGCAAAGCTCCAGGATGCCGGTTTCCATAGCGAGGTAGCCCTCCAAATTTCCGAGCCAGCCGATTCGCAGCCCCCGCAAGGGAAGCGCGCTGAATGTACCGTCTATCTGGCGCGGGACCATGGTTTGAAGCAACTGGATCGTATCGGCAGTAGTGCGTCCCATCGGTCCGCTAGTCGACAACGGCAGCCCCGTCGAACCTGAGTCTCGCATCAGGTCCGCACTGGGGCGAAATCCGATGACGTTATTGAAAGCCCCGGGATTGCGCAGTGAGCCCATCATATCGCTCCCGTCGGCGACCGGCAGCATCCGGGTACCCAGCCCGGAACCTGCGCCACCGCTGCTGCCGCCGGCAGTAAGCTCAGGATTACAGGCACTCGCTGTAGGACCAAACACCGGGTTGTAAGTCTGGGACCCGAGACCAAACTCCGGCGAGTTGGTCTTACCTATAAAAATGGCTCCGGCATTCCGCAGTCGCGGCACAAAGCTCCCGTCACTGTCCGCAATACGATTCGCAAATAGCGGCGACCCGCTGGTGTAGCGCAGGCCGGCAACCGGAGTCAGGTCTTTCACTGCGTGCGGAATTCCATGCATCCAGCCGCGGTATTCACCTCGCGCCAGCGCCTGATCGGCCTCGCGTGCCTGATTCATCAGCAGGTCGTCTTCAACCAGCCCTACAATGGCATTGTAAACTGGGTTATAGCGATGTATACGCTGCAGGTAAGCCTGCATCACTTCGGCACAACTGACCTGTTTCTGGACAATTGCCCGAGATAGATCAATCGCTCCCAGATCGGTCAATTCGGCAGGCGCCGCTGCAGCGAAAAGTTGTCTGGCTGCTGTAGTTGGCAGCGCAGTCACGGCTGCCAGCATCGCTGCTTTTGCCAGGAACTGTCTTCTGTGCATGTTGATTCCTCTTCTTATGATTCCGGACTGCTGAGTCAATCTTGTGGCCCTTCAGACAATTTTCCCGGACCAAATGCTAGCCTGAGCTGACCACACTTGGCTATCTAACTAGTCAGACGGCTTCAGTTCAACGGGCTTGCCATGGGGTGTGCTTTTATAGGCATCGGCCCATTCGTGCTTGACGCGAGTTAGCTGTGCCAGCTGAGTTATGTGCTTGGTATTGAGAAGCTGTTCAAGAGCCGCCACCCAGTGGTGATAATAATGGGAGCCATCCTGAGCAAGACCCTCGCAAGCAGTACTATGCAATTGCTGCCCCAATGCGGCGGCCCACTCCTGCCAGCTAAATTGACCGGCATCCACCAGTTCGACAACCAGAGCGAACGCGTGCGCCTGCCAGGGCGCCTGAAAAACCGGGCCGTCTTCATCTGTCGGGAATGCCGGCAAACTCTGCAAACCCTCATTACCGCACGGATCCGGACTAGGGGTGCTCAAGATAGCCCTCCCAAAGGTCCACATGGATCACGTCTTTTGCATGGCCACGATCGCCCCACAGCTCTATGGCGTCAAATTTTACCGTGTAAACATGCTGAGGGGTGTTGCCAAGCCGCACACCCCATTCGTCAGTATCCTGCAGCGCGTAGACGCCGTTATCGCTGACAATCTCGCCGATCTTGTCGCGCACATAGCGCGGTAGACGTATATGACCGACCGAATTGAGCTGACGGGTACGAACCAGGTCGCCTTGCTTGAATCCTGCGTCCAGATCGATATCGAGTTTTCGAGATCCCAGCGAAGGCGGCGAATAGGGTGACAGTGAAGGCTCGGAGGCCCCCGCGTCGGCATGACCCGATGCCAGTTCACTGCGAGTCACAATACCAGTTTCGAGGGCCTTGTTTTCGTGGGCCACAAACCATTTTTCATAATAGGACCAGCTCAGATAGTCAGCAGGGTCGATCTGCTCCAGGGCATAGCGAAAACTGCCCCATTCCCGCCACTGACCCCAGGATCCCCAGCTCATGAGTAGTCCATAGACCCTGCCTTCCCAGGGCTCATGAAATACCGGTTCATTCTGCTCGACATCGAGGGACCCCATGTTTTCCATGCCTCCCATATCGTGGATGCCGTTCATGGCCTGTCTCCCGTTGACAGCCTCGCTACGCCGACCATGGCGTCACGGCTAACGAGATTCTCCAGCTCCGATTGGCTCATTTCCTCGGTTCCAACCGGCCTTTCCGGCAAAACCAGGTAACGCATTTCAGCAGTGCTGTCCCACACCCTGACCTCGATATCATCGTCCAGCTCCACTCCAAACTCCCGGAGCAGACCCCGCGGATCAATGACCGCCCGCGATCGGTATGCGGCAGATTTGTACCAGCGGGGTGGCAGTCCCAGGACTGGCCAGGGGTAGCAGGAACACAAGGTGCAGACCACCAGGTTATGAACCCGGGGAGTGTTTTCCACTACCACCATATGATGCCCTTCCGGACCCAGAAAACCCATCTCGCCGATAGCCCCGGTGGCGTCCAACAGCAGTCTGTCTTTGAATTTCGGATCAGACCAGGCGCGGGCTACCACCTTGGCGCCGTTTTTAGGGCCCACCTGATTCTGGTATTTGTCCACCACCTCGTCGATGGCTGCCGGATCGACAAGTCCTTTCGCGGTCAGGACTGTTTCCAGCGCCTTCACGCGCAGCGCGATATCCGAGGGAATGTCCTGATGCTGATGTTCGCTGTCATTATCTGTCGCCATATCCAAGCTACCTGTTTATCGGGGCGCACCGCCATATCGCCAACCGTCTGTCCTAACCCTGATTGCGCGAAGCGAGTATTATCTCGATATCTCTTCTTATGCCGGCTTACTCAGCTACCGGAGTGAGGTGCTCCAGAGTCAAACCGACTGCCGGACCCGCGTCAAATCCCAGCCAACCCTGCTCCGATTCTATCGGAAGATCCAGGTAGGCCGCACGCTCCTCGATACCTTTAAGGTGCAGGTCGAGAAACGCGGTAATGAAATGATCCATGATGTTATTCATCCGCAGGTTGTCCCAAACAGGATCGATGTAATGGCTGATACCGGTACTGTCACCGCTGGCGAGCAGCTCCACCGGCACCGGGATGGGCGCTCCCGCATTATGTCCGGAGTTTTCAAATGTCAGCAGGTAGCGATCGCTGTTGCGGGCACCCTCAAAAATTGCCCGGGTTCCATTCTCATAGCCCGCGGTGCTGTCTATGTTTCCGGATACATAAAAAGTCGGCGGTCCGATTTTCTGTAAATCCTCCTGGCGCCACATACCGTTGTTCATTCCCCAGGGCGCGATAGCGACTCCCGCCCGAATTCGCACATCGAGATTGTCCCGGTAAGCGTCATTCAATTCCGTATGTTCTGCCAGCATCCCGTTTGGCGGAGCAACAGGCAAGGCGACTACCGCCGGATTGTAACCCGCACCCAGATTGTTCAGCAGACCGTATCCACCCATCGAATAACCCACCACCGCGGTCAGGTTGGCATCCACCAAACCATCAAGAAAACTTGTAGAGTCTCTGGACAGTGCATCAATCTGACCCAAGACAAACCGCTGGTCCAGCGCCCTGTGGTAGAGGGTGCTGGAAAATGCCTGCTGATCGGTATAGGTGCTCTCGAGATGATCAATCGATACCACCACGTAGCCTTTGGTCGCCAGGTTTTCGCCGAGGTGACTGAGCAAATAGCGATTACCCGGGTAACCGTGAGAAATAATAACCAGCGGAAACGCTTCTGCCGGTGTCAAGCGCTGGGCGTCGCGCACCGCGGACCCACTCAGGGTGGCTGTAATTGCAGTGTTCCGGGTTGAAGTCACATACTGCCCGCCCGGCTGCTGGCCATCCGGCAGAGTCGCCGGGTACCAGACCTCGACAGTTAGCGTTCGATTATAGCGGGCAGTTTCTCCGCCGTTCTCAGTGTTCAGCACGTCGGCCCGATCCACATCGGTCAATTCAATGGTCCTGACACCAATCGCATAGTCGCCTAGTGCGGCGAGCTCCGGCGCATCGGACCTTACCAGGTCGATCCGGTTGACCTGTGCTGAACCAGACTGATTGGCCAGCACTACGACAAGCAACAAGAATATCCCTCGCATTTGCATCACTTCACTCTCTCATTACTTCATTCTGTTCATCTGACGGGTAAAGGAAATCCTGTTTCATCGGCTGTTTCTGTTCGGAATACTTCTGTTCAGGGTCCTGACATGCTCGGCAACGGACCTGATCTGTTCGGCGCTGTAGGTCGTGGCGAAGGACGGCATATTGTTCTGACCCGCGGTGATAATGTCTGCCACATATCCGGTACTGAAGGCAGCCAGACCCTCGAGCGGCATGCCGTTGTGTCCGCCTTCGCCGCGCAGGCCATGGCAGAACTGGCAGGCTTCGGCAAATACCCGTTGCCCCTCAAAATTAGGCATGGGCGTAGTGACCTGATCCACCACGACACTGCTCTCAACCCCTTCATCCTGCAGAGTAAAAAGCCAGACACTGTCACCGCGATCGGCATTTGCCAACAAATTGCCCGCCGACAGTACCGCAACGTATTGCTTGCCGTTATGCTCAAATACGGCAGGCGGCGCATTGACGCCGGCATCGGTCATGAACTCCCACAGTTTGGTGCCGTCGCGGGCATCCATGGCGGTAAAGCGACCGTCATTTCTGCCAGTGAATAGCAAGTCGCCCGCGGTCGCGACAAGCCCGCTGTAGCAACGGCTGGGCCAGCGCTGCGTCCATATTCGACGATTGGTGCGCAGGTCCATGGCGGTGACAGTTCCAGTGACGGCTATCGGCGCAAAGCGCATACTGCCGCCGGTGTAACGGTCGCCGGGCTCAACTTCGCTGAGGTCGCCGCGCACCGTGTAGGCTGCCTGCCGCTCCCCGGCGCAAACATACATTACACCGTTGGTCGGATCGACCGTGCTCGGCGGCCAGTTGGCCTCGCTACGGCGGAGCAACACCGGCTCATCCCAGAACGGGGTGAAAATTGCGCCGTTGTTGATGAGTTGGAATCCTTCAGGAGGGATATCCAGGGTCTGAGATACAAATGCATCACCCTCTGGATAGGGCTGAGTTGCTGCCGTAGCCTGGCGAGGTTCCTGAGGCACTGGTCTCTCTTCGATGCCAACCAGCGGTTCGCCGTTGACTCGATCAAGCAGGTAAACCCAACCGGTTTTACCGGCCTGGGCCAGGCCCTTTCGGGGGATTCCATTATAATCCAGGTCGAACAACACCACAGGATTCGGCGCGTCGTAATCCCAGATATCATGATGAACCTGCTGAAAGTGCCAGCGATACTCCCCGGTATAGGCATCAAGCGCAACGATAGAAGCAGTGAACAGGTTATCACCGGCGCGCACCGCCCCATTGTAGTCCGGACCGGGATTACCGGTGGAAAAATAGATCATACCGAGTTCCGCATCGACCGCTGGAGTGTGCCACACGGTCCCTCCCCCGGTTAGCCAGGCATCACTGCCGGCTGGCCAACTGTCGAAACCAAATTCCCCAGGACCGGGCACAGTGTAAAAAGTCCATAACAGTCGGCCGTCGGCCGCACTATAGGCCTTTACCCGTCCCCTGGCCGCGAACTCGGCGCCAGCGAAACCGGTTATCACCATGCCATCAAAATAAAGCGGCGCGCTGGTGATCGTATACCCCTCTTCCCAGGCCTCTGCTTGAATAGACCAGATTTCTTCGCCGCTGTCCTTATCAAGCGCCTTCAGAACGCCATCCAGCTGACCTACAAATATCTTGTCCTCACCGAAACCCACCCCTCGACTGGTCCAACCGCAGCAGATAGTGGAAATTTCATCCGTCAGGTTAGCCTGATAACTCCACAGGATCTCCCCGGTTTCCACGCTCAGTGCGAAGACATCATCAGCCCCGGTAATAATATACATGACCCCTTCATAAACGATGGGCTGCGCCTCACCGGAATACTTCGCGCCCAGGCCAGACCCCTGCAGATTGGTTCGCCATACCGGTCCCAGCTGATCCACATTTTCAGTATTGATCTCCATAAGCGGCGAGTAGTTTCTGTTAAACAGGTCCCCGCCATTGGTTAGCCAGTCCGTAGTCGGTAGCTTGGAGAGTGTGTCTGCATCCGGTCTTGTCTGGGAAAACTCCGCAGCTTCTGCGGCAGAAACGAAGCCAACCGTCAGTAGTCCTCCAAGCACTATCAAGGTGAATTTTTTCATTGCATCATTCCGAAGGTGGTAATCCTTGTGAGTCGATTATGAAAATTAGGTAAATCGGTCCAGTCTTTCAAGGAGCGTAATCTTTATTGGAAAGAAAGCGCCCGATTGTTCCATTAATTCGATGCGCTTCCTATAGCCTCGGCTCCTGCGATGGAGACTTCTTCATCCTGCAACGCCCTCACTCCACTGGTAGCGATCGCGCCGATTCTTTGTCCATTGACAAATACTGGCACGCCACCGGCAAAAGTGACGCCACCCTCAATCTCGTCAATGGTCCCGTCCTCCCGGCGCGCGCCGTACTCGCCTGAGGACAACCCTGTTCGATTGACAACCAGCGCCTTGGCGGTGGCGAAATCCCAGGTGCGAGCGCCAGCGCCATCGATTCGGCGCACCATTACCACATTGTTAACCTGATCGGTCACCAGAATGGTGACATTCCAGCCCTGCGCACGGGCATAGGATTCAGCAGCGTCTATAGCACGTGTCGCCAGGTCATAGGTCATTAAACTTTCCTCCTCCTGGGCAAAGCCAGAAGTCGATGGCAACAGCAGCAGAGTTGTCACCAGAATTCTCGTAAGCGTGCTCTTCATAAATTCACCTCATCTATTGAATTGTTGGCCGGTTAAATTCACATGACCAAGTTAACTATTCCGAAGAAAAGTTTCCACTACCACCTTCAATAATTTGCGCTCGCCGGTGCTGTGGTCAGCAGAGCAAAGCATTTTTTCATCAAGTTGTTGAACTGCAAGCCGTCAACCCGTCTCAGTTAAAGGCTGCCTGGCTATATGGGTATGACCTAAGGCAAGGACACGCCCATAATTCCATATAGCCGGTTTCATTATCATGGACAGTTGCGACCAAAGAATCTGCCGATCACGGTGGTCGTAAAACCCCTTGTCGTTTAAGATACCAAATCAAAAAGGCGCGAGACATTCTCGATGACACTGGCGTCTCGCTTCAGATTTTCCTTTTCGCAAGAGCAGAAAATTAGCATGGAAAAATTCGGCATCGGCCAGCCCGCAACCCGGGTTGAAGATCATCGTCTATTGACAGGTCGCGGTTCTTATCTGGACGACATTACATTAGACAATCAGGCCTTTGCGTATTACGTACGCTCTCCCTATGCCCACGCAGAAATCATCGAAGTGAACGTCAGCGAGGCTCGATCCGCGCCCGGCGTACTGGCAATCTATTCGGTAGAAGACTTGAAGAAGGAGGGCATAGGTGACCTGCCCTGCCTGGCTGCCCAGATAACCAACAGGGACGGCTCGAATATCGATGTACCTCCGCGCCCGGCGCTGGCAGACGGAAGAGTGCGCTTCGTGGGCGATCCTGTGCTGCTGATTGTTGCCGAAACTCCCGAGCAGGCGCGGGACGCTGCAGAACTTGTCTTCATCGACTATCAAGCACTTGATGCAGTAGTCGACACTGGCTCGGCCATGTCAGAACGCGCTCCGCAGCTCTGGCAGCACGCGGACAGCAACCTGTGTCTTGAGTGGGAATCCGGCGACCGCGCCACAACCGATCAGGCATTCCATGCCGCCGATCGGGTCGTAAGCCTGGACCTTGTCAATAATCGAGTGGTGCCAAACTCCATGGAAACCCGGGGAGTTATTGCCGACTTTAATGACGGTCGTCTGGTGCTTCATGTTTCCTGTCAGGGCGTCCACGTGGTCAGGCGTATCCTGGCAAATCAGATCTTTCATTGCGATGAAGGAGATATTCATGTGCTCTGCCATGATGTGGGTGGTGGCTTCGGAATGAAAATTTTTCTGTATCCGGAGTACGTTACTACCTTGCTGGCAGCCCGTAATCTGCAGCGCCCCGTTAAATGGGTTAGCGAACGACAGGAAGCCTTTCTCAGCGACTGCCACGGCCGCGACCACCTCACCACCATTCAGCTTGCTCTTGATGACAGCGCCAGGATTCTGGGTCTTAAAGCCAGTACAACAGCAAACCTCGGTGCCTATCTTTCTAACTTCAGCCCGTTCGTAGCCACCGCTGCCGGCGTACCGATGTTGGTGGGCTGCTACGACATCCCTGCTGCCCATGTTGAAGTCAGGGGCGTCTTTACCAATACCGCACCGGTCGATGCCTATCGAGGAGCCGGACGCCCCGAAGCCATTTATGCTATTGAAAGGATTCTGGATGTTGCCGCTGCGGAAATCGGCATGACTCCGCTGGAAATTCGTGCCCGAAATTTTATACGCCCCGAATCCATGCCCTTTAAGACGGTACTTGGCTCAACCTACGATTCCGGCGATTTTGAAAAAAATCTGCAGGACGCAGCCTGTCTGGCAGATTGGGACGGATTTCTGCAACGTAGAAATGAAGCGGCACAGCAGGGCAAATTGCGCGGTATTGGCGTCGCCAGCTACATCGAACGCTGCGCCGGTGGCGCACCGGAACAGGCCAGGATGCAGGTAGATGAGTACGGCAAGGTAACCCTTTTCATCGGCACTCAGTCAAATGGCCAGGGTCATGAAACAGCTTTTCGCCAGATTATCAATGAGCATCTCGGGGTTGGGTTTAGTGATATTGTCATGGTGCAGGGTGATTCAGATCTGGTTGAGTCTGGCGGTGGCACGATGGGATCCCGGTCCGTTCCCGTCGGTGGGGCTGCCGTCGCAGCCTGCAGCGCGAAAATACTCGAGGCGGCACGCGAGTCTGCCGCAGATCTGATGGAAGCCGCGGCGGTCGATCTGGAATTTACCGGGGGTGAATTTCGGGTGGTGGGAACAGACCGCAGCTGCAGTTTTAAAGAGGTGGCTGCGTTTGCGGCGCCCGGCGATGATAGTCCAAGCTTCAACGAGCAGGAAGGCTTCACCCCGCAAGAAGCGACTTATCCAAACGGCAGCCACGTGTGCGAACTGGAAATCGACAAAGACACAGGTGCAGTGGAGATAGTGAAATACACAGTCGTTGACGACTTTGGTAAAGTCATCAATCCGCTACTATTGGCAGGTCAGGTTCACGGTGGGATTGCCCAGGGCGTTGGTCAGGCTCTTCTGGAAAGATGCGTTTATGAATCGGAGTCCGGACAATTACTGTCAGCCACTTATCAAGACTACACCATGCCCCGCGCGGACGATCTAACGCATATTGAGTTTGTTCTGAACGAAGTGCCATGTGTAACTAATCCACTGGGTATCAAGGGTGCAGGAGAAGCCGGCGCCATCGGCGCGCCACCGGCAGTGATCAATGCGCTGGTCAACGCCCTATCGGATTATGGAGTTAGTCATGTTGACATGCCCGCCACGCCTTACAGTTTGTGGCAGATAATCAATAACAACCATCTTTCGTCATAAAAAAACGGCTTCGTATTACTGAAGCCGTTTTTGAAAAATATCTATGACTGACAGAAAGCACTCTCGGCAGTTTTTCTAGTCGCTTGCTGTTCTCATTTCAAAGTCATCACCGAGAGCAGGGTTGAGGTAGTCGTCCGGAAGAACCCGATCGGGATCAGGTCGCACACTGAGATAGTCGACGTGAACGGGCACTTCCAACCAGCCGTGAGGTGTACCGGCGGGGATGATAATTATGTCGCCTTCCTTCACGTGCTTGGCAATCCAGTCACCGACAATCATGCCGCTGCAGGAAGGGCCGTTCAATGTGGTGGTAACGTTGCTGTCCGGCGCCGATTCGCTGCCGTACAAAATCGTCCCACCTGTCACCAGCGTTCCCGAGCCAGATGCAACATAGTAAGTCTCGGTCTGGTGATAGTGCATGATGCCTCTGGCACCACTTATACGGTTGCTGCTGGTGACGCCGCAGGGCCTCTCCGCCGCGGGTGCCGTAGGTACCTGAGCGCTGCCACGCTCAACTGCTCCGCGATGGATGATGCCAACCGACAGATTAAGTTTGCCGATGTCGCGACTGACAATCTGGCGATCCACTCCCGGCAGCTCGTTGACCATCTGCCATTGCTCTTCGGTAATGTAGGTCGCCCACGTCTGATCGCTGTCCTGAGCGCCAACTAGCGCTGGTAGCGCCAATAGCGGGGTAGCGAGCATAGTCATTATCTGCTTCTTCATGGTTTTCTCCTTCCTTTTCTTGTTGCTGCTATTTTCACTAAATAAAAATCCGGTTGGGGAACAACTGTAACTGGATTCGGCCCACATTGCCAAAGTTAGATTTTCAGCAGGTTCGGTATGCGCGCAATTGGCCCACCGACATGTGCGTTGACTCGCCTGCGGATACTGATTATTCTGCGGACACCATAGTACAGGCCATCTGTTTCCGGCAACAGGAGAATATTATGATCATACGCCGATTAACCACCCTGGTTACAATCGGGATCTCCCTGGCATTCACCCTGATGATGGGTTCCACGCTGGCTCACCACGCCAGTTCCCCGTTTTACGATCCCGACCGACGTGTTGAAATTGAGGGGACTGTCACTCGTTTCGTATTTCGCAATCCTCACGCATTTCTTTATGTTGACGTCGCCGAAAGCGGCGGCGCAACCACCGAGTGGCAGGTTGAATTGGGCGCTCCGGTGAGTCTGCGGCGAACCGGCTGGACTCCCGATACCCTCTCTGTGGGAACCATGGTGAAAGTGGCCGGCCAGCCCTCGAGGGCGGAAGGATCCTACGGTATTGGTGGACCTGTGCGTATGACCAGACCTGATGGCAGCCCTGTTTTGCAAGGGGGTCGGGTGCAGGAAGAGAACCCACCGCCCCAGTAAGGTCGGTCTATATTGCGAAAAAAAGGTTCAAGACAGGAGTAGCTATGAAACTGGTAAATAACGCTGGCAGATTCACTTTGTCGAAAGCCGCCCTGATGACAATATTCAGTGTGTCTGTGATTTACACAATCCCGCAAATCAGCGCTCAATCATCCGACGAGGATATACCCGACCTTGAAGGGGTCTGGGACGGAGGAGGACGTGCGAGGCCGGTAAACGGTGTCAATATGCCGTGGACTTCAGAGAACTTCCCGGTTCTGAACGAACGCGCCCTCGCTTACCAGGCTGCTTTCGAGGAAATTATAGCTCCCAAGTACGATTGTCAGCCGGCTTCATCACCTGCAATTCAATATGACCCCTACCACTTCCAGATCACTCAGTGGCCGGATAAAGTGCTGCTGCGCTACGAGAAGGACGACCAGTTACGTACAGTTTGGCTCGATGGTCGCCAGCCAACAGCGGTAGATTACGGGGTTCAGGGCTTTTCAACCGGATACTACGAGGACGGTGCGCTCTACGTCACGACCACGCACTTTGTCTTCGACGTTACCGGATTCGATGATTACAACGGCATTCCCTCGTCCTCGCAAAAAACAGTCACCGAGCGCTACTGGCGTGATGGCGACGACCTGCGCCTGACCCTGACTCTGGAAGACCCGATGTTCCTGCGCGAGCCCGCCTCATACACTACCCGCTGGATTCCGGCTCGCGAAGGATACAAGCTGGCGCCCTACGATTGCGACCCGGAAGCCGCCCGTGCTTCAGTTCGCTTCTTCCCGTCCAAGTACGACTAGCATTCGCCGCGGCTGCCCGGGACAGGGTAAATTGCTATCGGGAATCCGGGCCAGATGAGCCAGGGAAGCTCACTCAAGGACCAGCCGGACTCGTTCGGCTGGATTTCCATCGGCTTGCACTGGCTGGCGGCCATCATCCTTGTCGTGCTGTGGGTTCTTGGCCGCAGTATCGAATTCCAGCCACCCGATGCCATCGATACCCGACGTTCCCTGCATGTCACCCTGGGACTGTTGGCCTGGCTGTTACTTGCAGGTCGTATCGGCTGGCGCATCAAGCATGTCCATCCCCGGGCAGTTGGACAAAGCGACCGCACCCATGCGATAGCCCGCACTACCCATTACCTGATGCTCGCATTGCTGGCAATTATGCTACTTAGCGGACCATTGCTGGCCTTAACGCTGGCCGGACAGCCTAATATAGCCAGCTTGACTCACGTTGCCCACGGATTTACCGCCAACTTGCTGGCAATTTTAGTATTGCTGCATGTGGGAGGCGCGCTAAAACACTTGATGTTCAACGAAGACGAGACTATCGCCCGCATTTTCGTGCCACGTGCACGGCAACAGGACGAACCCGATCCCCGACCGGGTAAAGATTCTTAACCGGTCCCTACGTAAGGAATCAAGCGACCGCACAATAAGACACCGGTCCAGACGAAGAGCGAGGTGTAAGCCACACCTCTGGCAATCCCGGGAAGCGAAGTATCGGAGTCCCATCCTATCAGCAGCGGCCTGACTTTCCAGTAATACAGCAGCGCGTTCAAGCCGGCGATGATCACCAGGATCATCTTGATCTGAAATCCGATATTAATCGAATAGCGCATCGGATCTCCGTAGAAGAACAAAACCCCGGTTACCAGGTTAAGGCCAAACCCCAGAAAAACGAGCGGCAATAGCTTATGGGTTGCCTGCAGATCGAGACCATGAAAATGTCCTGCCATGCGCAGATCGATAACGATCAATCCGCCCAATAACAGGGAAAGGCCAACGAAATGGATGATTTCCAGAACGGGCCATAGCCAGTAGGCCGCCTGAATCGCCTGATTAAGCGAGCTATCGATTGCTACCCGGGCAAGAAAATCCAGCAAAGTTTCACCTATAAATATGCAATAAGACGACCGGCAATAATGGCGGTCAGCCAGCAAACCAGCGACGCCATCGCAATGCTGCGAGTCGAGTCGCTTATTTCCGCGTAACCACCTGCTAGCGCGAGCTCATTTCGCAGGCGAGTCTGGATAACACCGGCCAACGCCATTCCACTCAGGATAGCAACTATCTTGATGAGGAAAGGTGTATTGTTGACAAAAGTGACCGCCTGAGAGGTGAAAAGCAGGATTCCGGAAATAGCGTTGATGATAAAGCCTACCCATGCCAGCCTGCTGAGAGGCAGAAACGCAGCGGGCTGCAAGCCGGAGAACATACCGAGCAGGCGCAAATCACGCATCGAAAAAATGCCGACCACTACAGCCAGACCCACGATATGCACTGCCAGCAACATCGGGTATGCCCACAGGGAGAGTCCGACCCACATGGCAATTGGAGTGCTTTCTAACCAGAGGAACATAAGTAGGGATAGTTACAGATAAGGAGACTCAACAGGTGTATACAACATGACTCGGTAGTCTACATGCAATTCAGCATCACTGATAATTCGTTTTCTCCAATCACCGCAAGTCGCCAAAGATCAGCCACAATTGAAGGCGTAAGAGTCTAATCGAATACTTCCTAGACAGCTGAAGAGTGGGTTAGCCTACCCCTATTGGCAAGAAAGTAAAAGAGTTTTCCCGGGGACAACAGAGCAGGGATTGCAATCTGCCATGATTTACGGACGGCTACCGGACTCATCCCGGTAGCGGCGGATTGCCTGTCGGAACTGCGCTATGGATTGCATCCCGGGCAGGACCGAAATGTTGGTCAAGATACGACCGTTTTCCAATCGACCCAGCAGAAAAGTCGGCGTCCCTTCTATGCCCAGCCCGAGTGCTGTTGCGCGCTGTGAATCCAGGAATTCCCCATTGCGTTGCCTCTCGAGACAATTCTCAAAGGCACCTGCATCAAGCCCCAGTTCATTAACAATTCTGTACAGTTCTGCCGCCCCTCCTAATGTCGGATTTTCAAAAAGGGCGTCGTGCAACCGCCAGTAAGACTGCTGTTCGGCGGCGCAGGCAGCGGCAAGTGAAGCCAGCTCGGAATTTTCATTCCCCGCCGAAGGGTAATCGAAAACGTAATAGTTAAGGAGCCCGCCATCAATGAATTCCTGCTTCAACATTGGCAGAACTCGGCGGTAATGGGCCTGACAATAAGGACACTCGTAGTCAGTCACCTCTATCAGCCCCAATGCCGCATTCGAGTTGCCCATATCGGGTAGATCCATCACCCTGACGACTTTGTTCGCAAGGGATGCAGGTAACGGAAGATGCGATCCGGAAGGCTGCTCCAAGCTGGGCGGAGACTGAATTACACAGCCAGAATGCAGAGCCATGATTATTACAATCAATAGCTTCAGCGATAGGTTCCCATAGTTTCCGGAACGAATAATTCCAGCAGGGTTTTCTAAAATCATGGTTTTTTGACTCTTTCTTCCAGATATTGAAAAAATTGTAACTGCAGAGTACCGAATACCAGCATACGATAGAGCTCGTGCGAGTTCTGATGAAGAATTCCCGCCGTGACCAGTCGATTGTTGACATGCCGTGCGGGCATCACAGAGGTAATCAGCTCGCCACTGACTGCAGAC